>Ga0307517_10000638_pt1 | contig 60016 bp, 33 predicted proteins | sample 23_EM_MG_FD_194515 | JGI IMG/M metagenome (GOLD analysis project Ga0307517, IMG submission 194515) | Populus trichocarpa ectomycorrhiza microbial communities from riparian zone in the Pacific Northwest, United States - 23_EM | ecosystem: Host-associated > Plants > Roots > Unclassified | place... | reverse complement strand
TTTTTTCTCTTCCTAGCTTCACTTGCAACTACATTAAGGTAATATTTCTTTTTTTCTTGTTTTTTTTTTCGTGTTTTTTTCACTATATTTGTTTTTTATTTTATTTTTAATTGTTTTTGTTCTTAATAATTGTATGAATGTTGTTCTAGGATTTTGTTTTTCATATGAGATCAATTTTTAGTTGATTTATTTATAGGATTTTTAAATTTTTTTCATTTGATTTTTTTTAATTGAATTTATTTGTTGCAAATTTATTTGAGTTGATTTTCTTCTTCTTTTTTTCAAGCATTTTGAGTATGATAGAGTGTTGATTTATATTAATTTAATTATTTTATAGTTTTGTAAAAAGATTTTTTTTGAATATATAATTATTTTATAGTTTTGTAAAAAGATTTTTTTTGAATATTTTTAAATAATTACCGACGAAATTACATACGGTATTTTACCGAGGGAAATACCGACGGAATGAAGAGGGTAATTTTTTGTGCTCGCTTTTTCCTTCAGTAAACCCATCAATAATAATATTTTTTTACTACGAACGGACTTACCGACGGACAAAAAATTACCAATGATAGATTCACCGACGGAGCATTTCCGTCGGTGATTTCGTTAGTAAATTAATTACCAACGGAATGATAGTGCAAATACTGACGGAAAATTCTATCGATAAATCTAAAGATTGTGGTAGTGTTTCTTGAGAAATCCTTTTCACAAAATAAACAATCACTTATAAAAAGTAATTTAAATAGTAATTATGATTGGATTAAGAACTTTTTTTTTCTTTTGACATAAATAGACAAGACTCTATAACTAAAAATTAAAGACAACAAAAAGATTTACCCTCTTTTTGTATTACCACGATAACAATTAATTACTATTGGTGCAGTAAAGGGTGTTGTATTACCACGATAACAATTAATTAATAAGAGGGTATGACCAAAGTTTACATGAGGTTTTGTTTAGGTTTTTTTTTTTAAGAGATAACTAGTGAATTGCTTGAATGTGCAAGGAGATCATTTTTATTAAATTAAATATTTATTACTAGATGTATTTTTTTAATAATGCAAGAAAAAGCTACATTAATAGCTATAAAACACAAAACAAACTGCTTGAAAATAAAATGGTATAAAATATCTATTACTAAGTGTATTGAAACTTGATTTCGTTTTCTTGCATTATATGGGTAATAGTAAATCTTTCTCTCTCTTTTATACACACAAATATATTTTCAATATAACATCTATTAACAAAATCTAATTGGTCTTGAAAAACTATTGTAGCTCTAGATCTATTGACATTGTTTACTAGAACAATATAATGACCGTATATATTACCCCTCTTCCTAAAAAGTTTAATATTGATTTTCAAGGGCATTGAAATCTTTTCACATGATTTATTTGTCATTTCTAAATTAACAATGGATAAATATGTCTTTTCTTATCTTAATTGCACAATGAAATGACCGAAATGCACTTGGAAGAATAAATTTTTAAACCTAGCATCAAGGAGTATTTCTATATTTTTCACAATAGTTTTTTTGTTATTATAATGTTAGATGAAGGAAAATTTGATATTTGACCAAATATAAAAAATAATAAACAATTAAAATGCACAATGAAACGATCAAAATGCCCTGAAAATAAAAAATATAAACCTAAGCTCAAGGGACTTTTTGTTATTTTCATAATATTTTTTCCTTAATTATAAAGTCAATTTAGGGGTAATTTTATATTTGGATAAAAAAAACAAAAAAGTGGGTGCGCGTGTACGACACCTAGAGGGGTGTAGGAGACATTCATGCACTTTGGGCAGCACGTGCGATGCCTACCAACATCCAAAAATGTCATTCCACCGTCTCATTGAAAGTACCACCATGTTCTTTTCCTGATGGTGTGACGCGTGTCTCCAGTGGTGGTCTGATTTGTCACTGATGAGCCTTCCATGGAAATTACAGCTTTACCCTCCTTATTATTTGACATTTCAACCTTAGTTCTTATTTTTTTTTATTTCTAATTTTTGGTATTGCCTCCTTTGTAAAAGTCTTATTCGTTTACAGTTTTAATCTTCAATCATAATTTACTAAATACTATATTCTTCAATTTGGTTCTTATTGTTTTGATTTCTAATTCTTTTCCTTGGGTTTTTTTTTGTAAAAGTTCTATTTGTTTTCAATTTCATCATTGAATTCAAATTGATGTTATTATATTTTTAAATTTGGCCCTCATTGTTTTGATTTTCAGTTTTTTTCTTGATCTTTTTGTAAAAGTTATTATTCTTTTAAATTTCACAATTAAATCAAAACATTGTTTTTATTTTTTACATCAATTTTGATTTCTTTTGATTTTTCTTGGTTCTTTTACTAAATTTATTTTTATTTTCAATTTCACCATTCAATCAAATAAAATATTTATTTTGTTTTTTAATTTTAATCCTTATTCTTTTAATTGTCATTTTTTTTCAGATTGGGTGTTTCAGGTCTAATAACTCGGATTACGATTTTGAAAAGTTAATGCAGCTTTGGTAGAATATTTTGGGTTGGCTCAACCTTAATTACTAGGGTTATAGGTTTGTCATGCCAACTCGAGTTGACCAAGACATGTTTTTTATGTTATTTTTTATCCTATTTTGTTGTATTTAATGGGCTGTGGATCCATCTAATATTGTTTCCTATTTCTTTTGCCTAATTGAATTAAAATCAATTTATTTGACTCAGTTGGGGCTATGACCCAAGTCATGTATTTATTTTTCATTTTTAAAACACATATGCGATAGTTGAACATCATTTCTTGTGTAAAAAATATAAAAGTTCAATCCTGCAACGAAGCATGGACATTGAGGCTAGTCTTCTATCTACCTAATATATGAAAACGGAGTCAAAATAAATGTTAATGAGATTGACAAATAAACATGCTTACTTGGCAAATTTTAAAAGCCATATAATATATATTTTTTAGCTAAACCAGTATCTGATTGACATTTATACATAATATTTAATATCTAATTATATAAATAAGAGCATTTATTTTGTAATTCATATATTATATGTAAAAATCGCATTAATGCATGGTTTTTAGAAGAGAGAAGTTAATTATTATTATTATTTTTCAATCAAAACCTTGGATTGAAAATTTCTCACTATATATTTATTGTTAATTTCTTTGTTTAAACCAAATTAAATATCATGTTATAAGTTTTAGATTAAGATGCATATTGTATATGTTTTGTTCAATATAAATTGACAAAAAAGCAACATAAATGTATCAAATATTAGGTCAACCAATCTAATAGTCCCTTAGTTGTTAAAAAATTATTATTGCATGAATTAAACTGAATTTTTATTTATATCCTCAAAGTATTTCAATTAAATCTTTCATTGATAAAATACTAAAAATAAATAGTTAATTAGTAGTAAGATGATTTAGTTACCTACTATTATAATAATATTTATGCCGGTAATGATTAGTACTTAAAAGTGCATTTTTACCAAAGTTTTATATCATCATTTTGCACTTAAAGTATCAATAACTCCTTAAGTACTAGAGCATGTTTTATATTAACATGTCTAATAATATAAGATACCTTTAATTTATGATAAATGTTCATCTTAAATGTATGCCTATCACATAAATCAAATGATTGATTGATGAGTTCAACTACTGAAATTGAGAAGACAAAGAGAGGGTTAAGCTTAGAAAAGAAATGCTGGTTCAGTCCAAACTAGAACATTGTTCAGTCATTGGGTCATATCTAAAGTTGTAGATCTTGAATTTTAATTTGGTTTATATGGCTAGAAAGCTAAGACATAACCTAAAACATTAATGAGAGTCCAAGACTCAATTCTACTGTCTGGAAGTCCAAATCTTAGCAACAACGGAGAAGTCAGAATCTGTCCTACAGCCCAGACACTGTTTAGTGTTCAGTCCATATCTCGAGTTCTAGAAGTCCAAATACACCGATTCTTTTTTTGTTGGAAAGCTGAGACAATTTCCTAGAACTTTCATGCGGATAATTTGTTCAAATTCTGACGTTAGCAATGACGGTTTGTTCAGATAAGAAGATAAAGATTGTCACCTAGTCAAGATGTGGCCACCCACTCAACAATTAGTCATCAAATCAATAGTTCCAAATTTTGGCCTATAAAAGGAGGCGTTTGCCATGCATTTAGGCATTTGGTTTTTAGATCAAGATCATGTTCTTGCTCCCTCTTTATATTTTTGTAATGCTTAAGTTTTGTTTATATTAATCTCTTGTTTATGCTTTTCATTTCATTTCCTTTACTTAGTTAACTTATATCTTATTTATGTTCTTATCTTGTTTATTTATGTTTCTCTCTTTCATTATGTTTAGCTAAGTTTATTATGTCAAGGTGAAAAGGTTACACTAATGGTGTAAGAATAAGTATAGTATAAACTCAACATGGACTTTAATGTTCGATACTAACATGTTTTGTATTTGTTATCTTGTTCACTTTTAATACTTTGCTTGTTAAATGGTTAATCTAGATTTATGTTGTATAACCCTTGGTACAACAAATACTTGGCACTTTTATAGCCTAACCGTATGGTATAACCGACACTTGTGCTATGAAAGGAACTTGATTTGTTGTTAACATAAGTTATAATCATGAATATCTGAAAACATTTACAAGTATTAGCATGATTCGAATAAGATAACTAATATAATCATGTTAATAATTTATAATTCGATTGGAACCTCTTTTGTGTGTAGTTTCCAGTTAAGCAATAAAAAGAGTTTATACTATACTTGTTTGAAATACCATTAGTGGATCCTCTAACCTTGACAATTATTTTATCCTTGTTTAATCCTTATATTAATATCACATCTCAAAGCTCTCTTCAACTCTTTTTCTGTTATTATCTATTTCTTTATTTGTAGTTTATACAGTTAATTTTCCTATGGTTCGACCCCGATCTTGCCGGGTTATTTATTACTTCGACATTCCTACACTTGAAAGAAGACATCAACTCTTTGGTCATGTCAAGTAACATGGTGGTAATGTTGGTAATAATAGAAATGGAAGGGACTATGGTTAACTAGTCATGACAATGGTTATAAGCAATGTTGTTAGTACCATTTTGGTTTTGTTATTGGTGCAAAACTAAGCATAATGATGTTCCATTCTAGGGTATTATATATATTACATTTAAATCTTTAAAATATTATAACTAAGAAAGAAATTAATTTCATGAATTTTTTATTGGTTTACCATTTTGACCTATGTTGTTTTTCAAGTAATTCATATTTTGAGTTCACAGAAATAAGAATTTTAATACGAACAAAATATATATGTTCAATTAATCACTCACTTTAATTTTTTTAAAAAAACTAAGCTTATATTTGTCTAATTAATTGTGCTTTTGATCAATACAAAAGCAATAGTTATTTGACTTACAATGATAAAATTTATTACAAGATATGTTTCATCTATTGTCAACCGATGATTGAATTTTAAAATTAAGAAGTGGATATAATAGATGAATTTGGAATATTATGCTTGCATTAACATGTTAACAAATGAAGTATAAAAGCTATGATCATGGCAGGAACTAACTACTTCTCTCCAACCAGGATGATATATAGGAATCAACAAACGACATTAAGAGAGAAAACAATGGTTTGACACAAGCTACAAGCTGTTTACAACTTAATTATAAGCAATACTGGAGAAGACAATGATTTGGTACAATCTGCAAGCTATATATTTACAACCTAGAATTGTAAGGATATGTAATGAGATTATGCTAGAAACTTTTGCAATTGATATACTACTACTAAATTCAGTAGATGATCAAAGAAAAATCTTCACATATACATGATAAATGCATTTAGAGCCATGATAATGAAATCGAAGAAGCACTTTAGAAAATCCCATGGATAAATAGATTGCCTTGGCATTGAAGATGAGCATCGGTATCACGAAGACGAGATGATTTGAGCAAAAATGATAATTGACTCGATAAGCAAAAATAGTTGCAGATACAAACTCTAAATTCATCATTTTCTTATTTGAAAATAAATTAAATAAAGCCAGCCTCTTAAAGAGGTTTACAATGCTTTTAAGTAACTAGAAAACCAACCTTTACTAAATACTAGAATCATAATCCTAAAACATAAAAATAAAATAACATAAAATTAAAAAATAAGCAAGAAATCTAGGAAAATTGGCTCAAACAAGATCTTTCGAGTCTAATTTCAAGGAATCTGTGTAGCGGATCGATAAAGAACCGAGCTTTGAAAATCTCTTATAAAACTTTGAACCCAATCCAATGGCTAGATAAAAAATTATGGTATGTTTTAGCCGTTATGTTAGTCTAGTGCGACCAAACCTTTTCTTGAACTTAACCATGTCTCACTAGTCCATGCCATAAATATAATTTATGTAGGCAAATCTTCACCTGACTACCCAAAAACCTTCAAATTCAAGTGACTCGACTACATCACTTATGAACCAAGTGCAAATATAGAATAAAAAACTATGCATCCAAAGAAAACAAACTCATATTTTTAGGTTCTAAATGTCATTTTTTAATATTCAAGTTTGTATTAGTACTCTTATAACCTTTAAAATTCTTTGGCAAACCAATAATGATATGTAGCATTTTTACATATGATTATTTATTTCTAGATAGATGTTGTAAATGCCTTGTTAATGATATCAAATGATACAATTTTGAAACTAAATTATCATGATATACAATATACAATATATTGTGAAATATCTTAAAACACTTTCATTCTTATAATCAAAATGAAAAACACGTTTTAATTAAAATCATAAAAACTAAATGTTTTTATACACCGATTAATCCCCGTAACACAGGAAGCCTAGAATAGGTTTTTATATATATTTTGTGGACGAGATTCCAACCTCATATAAAAGTGAATGAATATCATTAAGGAGGTGTTTGAGAATGTAGTATAAGTTGTTTTTCAAAGTGTTTTTTGCTTGGAAATGCATCAAAATAATATATATATTTTATTTTTAAATTTTTTTTTTAATATCAGTATGTCAAAACGATATAAAAATATATAAAAATATATTTTAAAATAAAAAATTTAATAAAAAAATAGGTTGCACCGCAACCTCAAACTAGATCTAAAACACGATAACAAGCTAAAAAAGGCATAAAAATAGGAGGATTGAATAAATGGTTAAAATGACATGTTCTTTCCTTAACCATCAATCAGATTTCAGTCTAAATTATGAGAAATGCATTTATCATATAGAGGTAGATTTAGTCTGCATGCTTAAAAAAGAAAAAAGAAAAAGAAAGTAGGGACAAAATCTCAACAGTTTCTTCTGAACTGTTTTTATTTATTTTGAACTACATAATAAACAAACAAAGAGCTTTTTTTTAATATTATTTTTATCTGTATTTTGGAATTGACCTACCTATAAACAAAATAGAGTTGCAGATAGTAATAAATTGAGAATTAGAGAGAGAGAGAGAGAGAGATTCTCTCCTTCCATGGGGAAGGCGAGGGGTTGTTGTGTCGGCGATGACAAGGACTGCGCCAGTAAAGAAAGAAAGCAAATGAAGATAGAGCGTGGATCCCTCAATCTTAGGGTTTGCGCCACAAATAGGCTACAACGCGTGCTTATTCCAATATAAATACCCATCAGAAAAACAATCGAACATCTCAGCTTGTCCCTCGTTTTCCTACTCGTAGATGCCATCACTTCTTCTGTCCTTTTTCCCCCCCACTTGATTTATTTTGTTCCTTTTCTCCTACGTACGTACATGACCATTCAACAAATCACGAGGTCCAGTTTACAAAGATCTGGCTGTGGTGTGCAGCTTGGCTTTCACCCCTGGTTGCTGATCTGTTGATAACCTCTACTCTCTCTTCTTCTCTCATTAATCTATTGAATCGGAAGACTTGACGAGTAATTGTCTTGTTAAAACACCTCTTAGTATTAGTTTAAAGAAGCATCACAGGCTTTATAAAGAGAAAAAGTTATAACATCTTGAATTATTAATATTAAGAATCACATAAGCTGGGGGTTAGTGCGGTGATTAACATACCATTTGACCAAGAGGAGAATAGATTAATATATATACTTTGGAGAGTTGTGAATTTCCATTTTTGTCATCATTTGCTATATGATTTTGATCCATATCCATGTAGCCTTGGCATGGCTCGTCTGTTTCCAGTCGTAACTATACCATTATCAATACTATATATTAAACAAACGGAGTATGATCGATATTCGAGAGAGAGTATGACTTGATCATCAGTGTAAGGTCTTGGAAATTCTTACATAAAGTCATTGCACCTTGTTCTTTTCAATTTGGCAGAACCCTCTCTCCTCTTAATTACTAGCTTTCCTCGTAGAAGCAGATGCCCGTGCCACTGATGATCTTAGAGTTATGTCTAATTTGCTATACCATCCATTGCATACATGAGATGTTTTCTTGGCCTTGTATGGCAAGGGTAAACTTGGATTGGATGCTGCCACTTCTTTTACCAGACATGAATGTGCACTCAACTTAATGGTCCCCTTGTATAGTTCAAATATATTCGGACAAAACCCATTACTCCTTTAGAAAAGTCTTGCTTCAAACCGGTGATCCTCATTAATATGGTGACTCGAAGGGGACAACCCTGACCACCTCCTAGATTTGTCTGTGCCCTCATACGTACCAAAACTTAAGATACTGCTAATATGGTGACTCGAAGTTAAAATTTCAGATTGAAGGAATTTTCTCCCTATCAGCAGAAGCAATATTTTCTTGGAAGCGTATTCACATGCTTCCGTGCTGCTACGAAATACTCACAATGAGTTATAGGGGTAGATATGATGAGCCCATGTTACTCGAGGATATTTTTTAAGGTAGAGACTTAAACAAGTAGAAGACAAGGGTAGGCATGCCGGCACATAAAAAAATACAAACGACAGAAGCAATCATGTCTTATTATACCCAGAGGCATGTGGGATGGGTGTGTGGTTGAACGTAATTTCCCCGGATCAGATTGAAAGTTTTAGATATTTTAATTACTTGGGGCTGGGAACAGGTATGTTTTAAGCTCTTTAGCTTTTTGGAGGAAAGCCATCTATCATAACACTATCAGGAAAATCACTATAGGAAAATTAATAAATAATAATTAAAAAAAAGTTGATAAAGAATATTTTATCACTATTTTCCAACAAAAATAGTGTTGGATAATTTTCGTTAGTAATTTTCAGCAAAAATAATGATGTAATATGTTCCGTAGGTAATTTACGTTGGGATTGCGGGCATAATACTAAAATAGAAAAATCAATAAAAATACAGTTGACAATTCTATCAAAAAGTTGACACGTCATTATTTATAGATAAAATTATCGACAAAATAAATCCATCAACAAATGCAAATAAGTTATAACCGGCAATTCTCTCCCTTTATTCTTCTTCTTCTTCATGCAAAAAAAAAAAAAAAATACTAGCAACCTCGTATTTTCTTACAAATCTAGCACTCCAACCCACTGACATCAATCTACATCTATCAATAGTATTAGCATATATTATTGAATTTTTTGTGAAGCTTCGATACACAAAGTAAGGAACTCATCTATTTTTTTTTTGTAACTCATTTATGTTTTAGGTTAATTTAATAAAATCTTTTGTAGCATTTATAGTTTGCTTATATATTTACGGGTTTTATATGTTTTCTCTAGAGAAATTTATTGTATTAATGTATGATTTGTATGTTAGGGTTTGTTTGGGATTGAGAGGAAATTGAATTTTGTTGTCATTTGATGAGATTGAGTTTGATTTTGTAACTTAGGTGTGTTATAATTGAACAAATGAGTTATTTTAATGGGTACCATTATATTTTGTCAATTTTATTGTTAAGTTGGAAATTTTGGAAAATTTAATTTTTTTTGGAATTGATAAAATAAATTTTATTCTATATAGGTTTCATAAGCAATGAATGTTCATCCTTGGATATATTGAGATTCACCTGAAGGGTTATATAAGCAAGATTATCTTTAAAAGATTGAGGGTTTTATTAATTCCATACTTTCTAATCCGAAGAATATCAGTACAAGAAAAATTAGATGTCTATATATGAAGTGTAAGAATAAAAAGTTTCATCATAAAGATATTGTGATGATGCATCTACTTAAAAAATAGTTATTTGAGAAATACTTATGTTGGTTTGCACACGGAGAACCTTATTTTCTTCATGAAACCATGTTAGAAATGATGGTTGACTCAACTTCTAGTTCTAACAATATATATAAGTTTGCGGATGATAAAGTAATCCTTATAGGAGTATTGTGACAGATGCAATAAGAATGAATCAAGATTATTCGAATGAAGTTTCACATAACATATCTTTAGATGAAAAACAAAATGTAGATGCAATTAAGTTTTTTAAACTTTTGAAAGATTTCAACAAATCATTACAGAATGGGTGCACAACTCATAATAAATTTTTGACAATTGCAAGAGTGTTTACCATCAAATTAGATTATGAGTTGAGTGGGGCTGATTATGATAGCATAATTGAATAGGTTAAAAGCATGTTACTTGAAGGAAATGGGTTGAAAGAGACTTCTAAGCTATAAAATCCATGATGAAACCTCGTGAACTAGGATATCAAAAAAATCAATAAGTGTTAAAACTTTTGCATATTGTACTATGATGAATATGTAAATTTTATCAAGTGCAAAACCTATTAGCCTGCTTAGTATAAACCAAATAGTGGTAGAGGAAGGAAACTTGTTGTATACAAAAAACTAAGATACTTCTTAATCACTCATAAGATGTAAATGTTATTTATATCTGAGCATATGAATAACATTATTCACATGATACGGTAGATGAAGTCATGGTATATACCCTATCAATAATGCAACTTGTAAATAGTTTAATAGTGTGTATCCTTAATTTTTAATGGAACGATGAAATGTACATCTTATCTTGTGTATAGATGGATTTAACCTATTATAGATGGATTTAACCTATTTGGATCCTTTGTTGAACCATATTCTTGTTCGTTAATTATACTAATAGCTTACAACTTGCCCCTAAAGATGTGTATTAAGCTGAAATTAATGTTTTTATTTGTGGTCATACCTGGTTCTTACAATCTAGGTAGGAATATATGTATTTGTCTCTAATCATTGATTGATGAGATGAATCAATTATGGTTAGTCGAGGCTTTGATATATGATGTCTCAATAAAACATAATTTTTAGACCATAATTGATGTAGACCATAAATGATTTTTATGTGTATGAGATAGTCTCAAGTTTGAGCACACTTGAAAAATTAGCTTGTCCATACTATATGGAAAATAATAAGGCCTTAACCTTAATGAATGATGGTAAAACTTTTTTATATTTATTTCCAATGGATGTTCTTGCCATGTCATTATCAATAAAAAAAGGTGGAGATTAAAAGGATGTTGCACCACCAGTATTGTCTTGTGAAGAATTGTACGATGTAGTCTCATAGTATAAGGGCATTATATTTGGTTCTCATTCTTGTAAGTAGAAGTTTCCTGGTTTTGGTGTGACCCACAATTGGATAAAGTGGAGTATATTTTAGGATCTTTCTTATTGAAAGACTGATGTCATCCACCATAATATAAATGTCATGCTCGAGAAGAAATTGATAATATTTTTAACATGATCATGGATGAGAAATGGTAAATAAAGGATAATATGAAAGCTAAAATGGATTTAGCTTTCTATTGTGATTATCAGAATATAAAGTCGTTTAATGATGGGTTATGCGTCACAAAACCCAAAGCCACCTTCACTATAGATAATGATACATAGTTTATTGTCTATGAATGACTTAAAAGTTTGTGATTTCCTAATGAATATACTTCAAACATAGTTAGAATGGTGAATTTAGGAGAATGCATATTGTATGGAATGAAGAGTCATGAATACAATATGCTTAAAATGATTTATTGCCAGAAGAGAAATGCGATGAAGTGACAAAGATTAGTTTTTTGTTTTAGAGATATTTGTTCTAGCAAGTTGCATACGAACATGGAGCAATTTGAAACTAACATCATTACGATAATTTATAAACTTGAAATGATATTCCCTTCCAAATTCTTCGACTTAATATAGCATTTACCGATACATTTAGCTTATGAGATAAAAGTTGGAGGGCTTCTACAATACAAATAAATGTATCTATTCAAAAGGTTAAAGATTACATGCATCATAAGTAATTGTCTATTGTCTTTTTATAAACATCTATTTATTCATCTCAAAGTACTTGCATGTAGGTACATGTTTAATCATAAGATAAAAGTTAAAAATAAAGCGCATATTAAGACTTCGATATACGAAACTTATATTATTGAAGAAATTTTAATATTTACTTCATATTATTTTGAGCCTCACTTGAGAACAAAAATTAACCATGTTCTAAGTCATGATAATGGTGGTGAACTACCTTCAAATGAGAATTTGTAAAATTTTACTATCTTGAATGACCATTATCAAAGAATGTAGTGAGAAAAAGGTACTTAACAAATATCAAATTCAAACAAACACATAATTATATACTATTCAACTATGATGAATTGAGACTTTTTGTTCGGTATGTCAGTTTTACAATGATATAGTTTTAAACTATTTTTGCTTATATTATCATAAAGACTCAATTCAATAACTTTTTTATAGACAACATTATCAATTATTATTATTCTAAAATCCAAATGTTACTAAAATGCAAATTTTTTAATTACAAGATGATTAATTTTCCATGTTTAAAACACATGTAAGTATTTAATGATTCATTTCTCCTAAAAATTATTTACTTATGTTTTTTATAGGATCAGTAATGGTTGTTAATTAACTTTATCCAGGTTTTCAAAATGAAAGGCAATGTTAATAGATTGAAGTTCTAATTGTTGGGTTCTAAAAGAAAAATCCAGTGTTATAATGGGGTTTTTTTTTTCCAATGGATATGTATTTTATATTGAAGAGCATAGTAAAGGTAGAAAGATATATAATCGTGGGGTAAGTTTGACGTTTCACAAATAAAATAGTAGAAAAGTTTTAAAGAAAATTACAACAAGGTACAAAGTACCTAATTGCAATATGATTGAGCAGTTCCCACCTGCTTGCTAATTCATCCCAATGGTCTCCTATGCATCGACGAGTTTTCAATTAATTATCATTATCACATATCGACATACTTCTTATACATATCATAATACCAATTCAATTAATTTATTTATCCATCATAATCATCTGTTTTAATGTCTTTATATCATTTTGTTGATTCTCTCTATGTTGAGTTGTATTTAAACGTTAATATTCGAATAAACCTCCATTTCATTTTGTAAATTTCTTGAGATTATTTAAGAATACTTCATTCATGAAAAATCAACATAAACACAACAATTTAATCTTTAGATTCAAATATTTTCTCAAGGGATTAAATCTTCTAATCATTTAGAATTCATCATCATTATGTGAAATAACTTAACTCATTTACAATCATCATCCATAACTTCACACGCAAACATACACCATTTTTTTTTTATCAACCCTATATAATTTCATAAATTCAAAGTACGTTAAATATTCATTACCACTTGACAAATTCATTTCAACCCTTTTTAATTTGTCATCAATACATCAATTTCTACTAAACACACACAACTTCATAAGCTTTCATGATGTTCCCTTATTCCTTATTTTTCTAAAAAAATGGCCAGCCCTAACCCTTCAAGGAACATTGAAATTTCCTTCAATTTATGCATAGATTTAAGTCATTTATACCTTATCCAATCATAATTACATCAACTCCATCAATTTTCCATTTTTCCCAAATTGGCTTTCAAGAACCTTAATTCCAAAAAATTAAGAATCATGCAATTAAATTTTAATTCTTTTCATTCAACTTGTATAAATGAGTTTGAAACTCCTTACCTAATAAGGAAATGAACTTCGAAAGTTAACCAATTGTATTTATTCCACTCCTCTACCTCTTCACTTTGCTGTGACTTTCTCCTTTTAGTTCCTCTCTCTCACTTGATTTTCTTTCTCTTAATTCTGGCATTTGTTTTTTTGTGTTTAATCACTCCTTTTATCTACCCAACTTGAAGCATGATTTCTCTCAAGACAAATCTCTCTAGTTTTTATTTTTTTCTTCCTTTTCTTATTTTTTTTCCTGTTTTGCCATGACTTAAAGAAGAAGAAGAAGTTATTGGAATTTTCCAGCTCATCATCTTATTTACAAAAAACAACATTAATTAGTCTTATATTATCATATGACCTTCTCGATCCCTGATTTTCTTAAACTTTTAACCTGAAATAAAACAATATGTCAAGTGACTTCTCATAAAAGTTCAGTCCAGTCCAACGATTGGATTGGGAGTTAGACGTGTTAGTATAAAACTAGTTATTATGTGGTTTTACACTAAAAATTTGAATTTTCTTGTGCCCTCCTTGCACGAACCATTTTAATTACTCCACTAAGTCCTTGTGACTATTTTCTTATGCCATAATATTTTTAGTTTTATTTTTTTCATATAAATTTCCTCTCTCGAAGTTCTATATCATTTATGGTAAAATTTCATACATTCAAAATAAAGCCCACTATTTCCTGCCAATTTATCATTTATTTATTCATTCTATTTTAAGTTTGTTTCAATTTTTTTGGGGTTTACATTTATTGCAACTTTATAATGCATTATGTTTTTTTTATATATATTTTAAAAGCTTTTTTTTTTAATGTTGGCAATTATTGGCTTGAAATTGCTTGGTATTTTGTTATTGTGTACCTAGGTTGGCTAGAGTATATAACAAGCCATAAACAATTAGTGAAAAGTCAACAGGATTGGTGACATACCTGCAATTTTGTCAAAACATTACAATAGCATTAGGAAATGATGACAAAATTTGCGACAAACAAGCAATTTTATAAAAAAATATAATAGGATTAGAGAATGGCGATTGAATTGCTAATGGATGTGTAACTTCATAAAAAAACTCACATTAAGTTTGGGTAATGGCAACATCATTGCCGATGAAATTAAAAATATTAAAAAATAATAAAATTTCCATTGGCAAGTCCATTAGTATTTATTGACATGTTAATATATCGATGGAATTGCTCATGGAATTTGTATCAGTAAGTCTAGGTTATAATTTGACAATTTCACACTCACCATTTCATCTCATATTCAGCAAATTTAAACAAAATTTATAGAGCTCTCACCATCGTCTCTGACTGCCACCTCTCGTCGTCACTGCTCACCATCATCTCTTGTCATTGTCTCTCACCGTTGTCTTTCACCATCATCTCTTGTCGTTGTCTATTCCTTTCTCTTATTAAACAAGTAAGTAATATTCTTACTTTTTTTTAATCTTTTATTATCTATATTACTTGACTATGAATTTGATTGTGTTTCTTTGTGTTATTATTATAAGTTTTGTTAGTTTGTTCATTGTTGTTGTTTTACTTGTTATTGGTTTTTTTTTATTGTGGGTTTTAAATTGCAATGATAAAAAACTATCTTTGTTGTACATTTGGGTTTTTTAGAGAAGGTGATTCTTTGATATTTGGACTAGTAGTGGTGTGGTAGTGAAGTTGGTAGAGTTTGAGGTTGTGGTGATGGGGTGGTGAGATTTCTTCCTTGTTTTACTAGATATGATGTTCTAGGCAACAACCATGGGGTTTAAGTGGTAATGTTTATGGTTTGAGAGTGGTGTTGTTAGTTGGATTGATAGTTTTATGGTTTTCAAAGGCTAGATTATAAGGATCTAAGTGTCGGTATTAACTACCTTTAAAATTGTGTAGGTGTATTGGGGTTTGTGTTTGCTGGTAGATTTGGTTGTAACATTAAGGCTCTGGTGATCTTGGTGATGAAGGTGTTGTTTTGAGTAGATGATTATATTAGTGTTTTAGGAAAACTAGAGCTAATGGAAATAAAGCTAAGAAGTGATGATAAATAAGGGTAATAATGGTGGTAGTAATTCTTCCAGCTGGTTGTAAATTATGTTTTTTCCTTTTGTTGTATCCCTTTTGTGTTTGTTAAGAAATTTGTTCTTTTAAATAAGTGTATATAACTATTTTAGGGCATGTGGTTACTTGGTTTTGAATTTGATTGCATTCAAAAGCTAAAAAAGAAAAAAAAATGAATAAACCATTTTGTTATAAGATTTGAGCTCACACTTATGAAACAATCGGTATATTTTTATAAGATGGATGACTAAAATGAAACCTTTGTTTTGGTACTTGAAAGTTCACTCGGAGATATACCTTACCATTGAACTAATGTGAGTAGTTACATGTATTTCATGTGTTGACAATGGTTTGAGTTTATTACATTGAAATTGAGAATTAACTTGTGTTGTATTTTGGATATGCCAAGAAAAAAGTTCAAAGACGTTTAAAAGCGTTAATGCTACTGCTAGTTCAAATAGCAGTAGTGTTGGTGATGTCAGTGATCATGATGTTAATATAAGTGTTGATCATGAAGACGCACCTAATGCACACGATACTAACCAAAGCTCGTCCACTTTAGGCAGTAAAAGTGGAATCTCATCTTCAAGAGATCCATATTTTGATAAAATTATTGAAAAATAAAAGGTCAACCAATCCATGTAAGTTATTTCTTTTAATTAGGTTATTTTAAAATTTACATTAAATGAAAATGATAGACTTTGTGTGAATTTATTTTTAGGTTTACAAATATTGAAGCTATTTGTTTTTATCATAAGTGTGATAAAATCATCGTTCGAGGAACCATTGTTTCAATAGAGTCAACTTCAAGATCATCCTGGATAGATAATTATCATAAATGCTTGGTAGAGATTGTTTAAGATAGGATAAAATTAATATTTCTTTAGTTAGTATATAGTTTATTTTAAATTTTAAAAAACTAATCAAAGTACAAATTGACAATGCAAGGGAAATTTTGGGGGGACAGGGAAAACAAGAGGGTAGTCAGGAAAGTGTGGAAAAACCACAATGCAATTAGGTAAGTTTCAAGCAATAAAAAAAATTATATTTAAAATTGTAATCTTAAATTTTCTAATCTTATCTATATTTAACAATTTTTTTGTAACAAGTTGTGTAATTTATGATATGATTCCACAAACATGTAAAAAAAAGTTGGCTCTAATGATGTCACAGTATTGAAAAAGTATAAACCGAATCACGTCATAAAAAGTAATTAGGCAAAGTTTCAAGAAGTTTTGGCATCAGAAGACTTTAAAAGGTGCTCATGATCCGGGTTGCAAAACCAAAACAAAAACAAATACATGGTTGAATGAGCAAGCACACCGGTGGAACACTTTTATTTGCTAACCATGAAAAATGCTTGGTAAGACTTTTTAAATTATTTTTTCTTCAATTTTCAATTTAATTTTTGTTTGTTAGAATTTTTTTACAACTTATTTATTTTTCAGGAAAAACTGCTTGGGTGCGAGCCTACTCTAATGGAGTCATATGAGAAAACTCATATAAAAAGAAGATATGGGAAAAGGGGTAAAGAGCTTTGTAGAGAGCAAAGAGAAAATGTTCATTATAAGTTTTTTTTTAATTCTTGTAATTTTTAGAATTCTTTTAAATATAATTGAATTTTTTTTTTGGTAAAAAACTTATAACACCACAATGGTTGAAAAACATGGAGAAAATCCTTGCACCTATCCTCCTCATAATCCTCGGTTATGGTTGGAGGTTGAAGCAACTGATGGACAATATATGAATTGGGTTTCTGGGATGCCTATGGTATTGGCTTATGAAATGAGGTTGGGTCGTTCTGCTTCAAATCTACACATAGAATAATCTTGCTTAAGATAGTCAATGCTAAAATTTAAAGTGAGGGTCCTAAAACAGGTCGAGGATTGAGTAGCTAGATTAGAAGAATAAATGAAAGCCAAATTAGAAGAAGAAAATAGAAAGAATTGGGTAAAAATGATGGAATACATGACTTTCCATTATAGTGCTTCTCAATTCAGATCTTTCGACCAGGGATTCCCCCCCTTTACCTCTATATTCATCTTTGTAGCGATGTATTTATTTTTATGAGATTATTTTTGAATGAATAATGAAATTAATAAAATCTTGATGTTCAATAAAATTAATAGTTTTTGGTTTTATTATGACTTATATTATTTTTAATATTTTTAATTAACAACTAAAAAATGAATTTACTAAACTTTTGATGAAATTTTTTTGCGATAGAGATTTATGTCATTGGCAATATAAGCATCATTTCGTTGAAAAGTTACAAAATAGTTCAAAAGTTATAGAACTTTCTAATGGAATTTGCGATAGATTTTGTTGTGAATCTTGGAATTTCATTGGCTATTCCATCGATAAGTTTTAGGTATTACCAACAAAATCAATGATGCAGACTTCTTGATCATATGGTCAAGCAACCCCAACGAAGATGATACTTCCCCAAGAAAGCTAAAAATCAGGTTTTGAGAACCTTGACTCAGAGTTAACTTGTAGCTAAGAACCATAGGTATTGGAATTCACGAATTCACGCTACAAGGTTAATTATACCTTGATACGTCAGGTTTTCTTCTTTGTCACAACAAAGAACATGTTTGATTCAAGCAATACACAATAATATTATTAATCTGAAGGATGCTAAAATTTGTAGCACGAAAAATATTATATAATCTTAAGATAATTTACCCTAATAGACTCATATTGGGTTGCAAACTATTGGGCTTTTAGCTAACACAAGCTTAATGAAATATTACGGTTCAAAGAATGCTTAAAACAATATAAAAACTATGTAAAATGTTTAGAATAATACAAGGAAACAATCAGCCCCCAAAACTGTCCCTATCTTGATTAATTTTCTTGTGTGGTTGGGTCTGACTTGTGTAGAAATAATTGGTGCTTGCTGTCTCTTTAGACCTCTTTCCATACTTGGAACATGTTGCCTTGAATGCTTGATGTTCTTCCCTTATTTGGTCAAATTAATGCTCTCAAAAATAGGAAAGAGATTTGTTGAATTCTTCCTTTTAAAAGCCTTACACAATCTCCCTTTAAAGTAAAGAAATCCTGCAAGAGAAAGGAAAAAAAACAACAAGAAAAGTCCACCAAATCTGACCGCCTCTTGTTCTCATTGTAAGGAAAGAAATTCTTGATTGTAATGGATAAATAAATAGGGGAATTTACTCTCACATGTTGTCACCTCTTGGTTTCCATTTTAGATATGAAATCCTTATCTAATATAGAGACTTGGTAATCCTTCTCCGATTCAACTTTACAACCGCCCATCATGAACTCAAACTTAGCTAGGATTTTTGACAAATCCTTAAAGGAAAAGGACCACAATACCCTAATTAATCCAAACCACTTTTGGACCCCATATAGCCTAAGCCCATGCGCATCCACAAGGCTCAAATCAGATCTAGCCAAAACTAACTTCTCTATAATTGGGTCGAACCCACAACACCAACAAACCCAATCTGGCTAAATGCATCCCAAGGTGGAAACTCAACATGGCTAAATCAAATACAAGTTGAAACCCAAGGAAAAACCCCCACTAGGCTAAATGGTCTTCCCCTCTAATCAAGCTCCCAACCGAATCCCCATCATGAGTAACCTAAGGCTGAACCATAAGCTAAACCATATCAATCAACGAGGGAGATTCTATCATTAATTGTTTTACTAACAAAATTAGTGAGGGGATACTTTTTTGGTAACTTAATTACTGACAAAAATTGGTCAATGCAATTTATTTTTTTGGCACCAATATTGTGTTGTTATTTCCATCGATATTACCAATTACTGATGAAATGCTGACGGATAACAAATCCCTGATAATGTTGTTTTGATAATTTATTTTTGTAGGTAAATCTGTCAGTGATATAAATTGCTTATGGAATGGTATTTACACGTTGATGGAATATTTTATCGGTGTTTTCTATTTTTCTTGTTGTGGAAGTTTTCCTTTTTTTCAAAAGAAATATTAGGAATGATGAAGATGTTTGAATAAGATGAAATTGAAAAAAAGAAGAAGAGAATACTAGGCCTATGATCCTAAAATAATATAGAGGATTTGTATTTAAACATAAAACATAGTAACAATTTGCATAAGATCCATAGGCAATATTCTCGATGATATGCTTTATATCTGAACTAATTTCAAACACCACCAAAGGTGATATGATTTTATTTAAATCCGAGATATACTTATTTACCATTTTTGCTGGAGTTTTCTTATCTTGGTGAACTACCATCTTGGGTTGAATTTGTTGCCATTAAAACTCCATCCTACAATGTCTCTCCACTAATATAGGTATATTTATGGAAGTAACCATTCTTATTTATTTGATAGTTTGGGTTCTTTTTATCACTCCATTTGTTCCAATAAATCATGTAGAGTTGTTATGCTAATACTCTTCCTCAAACTCTGTAAGGTTCGAGGGCAAAGTTTGGTTCAAAAGTAACTTAAAGTAGCCTTTGACATTGATTTAGTGAAGAGGTCTACTATTTGATCTATAATAAATATATGTTTAGTGATGAGAAGTCCAAGTGTAACTTGTTCAAGCATAAAATGATAATTCAACTTAATATATTTACTACGAGCATGAAACATTAGGTTAACTATCATATAAAAAGTACTAAGGTTGTCATATTAGAGAATTAGAGGAGAGGTAGGTAGAATATGAAGATTTTTTAGAATAAAAGTCATCCACGCGAGTTCGGCTGCAATGTTAGCCATGGCTTGATACCCTACTTCAATGTTGCATTGAGAGATGGTATATTGGTTCTTTATACACCAAAAGATGAGATTTCCTCTAAAAAAAATATGCAATATCAAGTGTTGGAGTGCCTTACGGTGGGACAACCTACCTAATCTGCATATAAAAAAGCATATAGATCAAATATAGTATTCAAAATAAAGTGTAAGCCCATGTTAATAGTGCCTTTGATGTATCTTTAGATTCAATGAACTATTATTAAATGCACAATAGTAGGATCAACAGGTCATACATAGTTAACACTATATGAAAGATCTGGTTGTGTGAGTGTTAGATATTGAAAAGCACCAACAAGTCCTCAAAAGTAACTTGGATCTTTTAATAAAATGTCATTTAATGAGGTCCTGGTCTTTGCTTCAAGTGGTGCTCATGGGCTTATAATCAACAATGCTAGCTCGTTCAAAAATGGTAAGGGCATAATATGAGTAGGACATATGGAGGTCATCAAGTGTTTGAGATATCTCAATCCTAGAAAAGTGATATTAACTGGTCCTAGTCCTTCATTGTAAATTCTAAATTTAGAAGATAAATGAATGTTCTAACTAAAGTAGCAGAGGTTTGTATAAGAAGTATATCATCTATATAAAGAAAGAGAGTTAATAGACAAAAACAAGAATGAAATATGAATAAGGATGGGTCTGATAGGCTACAAAAGAAACCATATTTAAGAAACAAAACATTAAACTAAGCAAACCAAGCTTATCGAAGTTGAATTTATTAAATTTTAAGACTCAAGTTATGAAGAATGTATGGGTTGTTTACGCATCTCAAAATCGAGATGAGATAACTTATGCCTATGTCATGGCAGCTGCATCTCAAACTCAAGCTAAAGTGACTTGTGCTCAAATGGTGCCAGCTGCACCCCGAACTCAAGTTTAGACCTAAACTATTGGGCTCCATACTAATTGTATCTTCAGTTAGGGAGAGGGAGCCTATAGAAGTTTATGAATCTGGAGTGAATATTGGCACTGCTAGTAAAGGACTCAAACATGGTGGTATCAATAGTGGCAACTAAGTCTATGCAATAGGATTAAAGTGAGTATAAGGTAACCATAAATCAAATATGTTAATGAAATGTGATGTAGGAGGAGTAATGCTTTGACTCGAGTGCTTTATAAGAAAAAAAAATAACTCGTTAAAAACCATATTGCAGGAGATAAAATATTTTTTTTCTAAAGGGATGTAAACTTTTCTATCCTTTATGTTTATCATTATAGCGTACAAAGATGCAAAGTATGAATTTTGGATTAAACTTGTGTCACTGTGTACCCCAAGTGAAGTATAATCAGGATAAGTTTCATATAGTGTAAAGTATGAAGTTTAAAAATTAAGTGCAAACAAAGGCAACTAATTAATAAGGTAGATAACATTAATGAAAGCTTCTACCCATAAAAATAGAGTGGCACCACTGTGAAATAACATAGTCATACCTAGTTCTCATATTGTCCTATTTTTCCTTTCAACCATACTTGTTTCCTCTAAAGTATATAGGCACGATACCTGATGAATAATACTAGTGGAAAGAAAATAGATGATAGCTTGGAGTTTTTGAATTCTCCTTCTCTATTGGAGTGAAAAATCTTAATTTGTTTGTTGAATTGTCTGGTAACATATTATTCAAAGGCTACATAAGCATTTGCAAAATTAGATTTATGTTGTAAGAGAATGATCCAAGTATACTTAGAAAAGTCATCTACCAAACAAACATAATATCTGAATTCTCTTAATGATAAAATATAAGCAGGAACCTATAACTCACAATGAATATTTTTAAAATGTACCAGCACTTAAATGTTAAGATTAGGAAAACAACAATGTACTAAGCTTCCTGAATTGACAAGTATCACAAATGTGTTATGGTTTTATAGCTCCTATAACATTAATCATGCCTTTATTTTTTTTAATAACTGTAAAGCATAAAGCAAAGGATATTCTAAGAGTTGATGCCAAAAGTTTGTTGAACTAGATTTGAATCAATGAGAAAAGTAGAGCACCAATAAAGTGGTAAAAATATAGAGATCACCTTTACACGTCCCTATGATCACCGATTGTCCTGTTTTTGTTCCTTAATACAATAGTCAACATTAGAGAATTTATAATTAACAAGAAACCGAGTTGGTAGCTGACTTATCAAAAGTAAATTTTTTGTTAAGTTAGGAACTAGCAGGACATTGTAAAAATATAAGGTATTTTTTTTCTTAATGCTATAATCTCTAATACCAGGTGTTGCGGGGCGCGCGCGCTGAAGCGAGATCGTCTAGCGACGGTGGAGGCTCTTGCCGTGCCTTCTATGTGAGGTGTTGTGTGTTGGGAAGAGTTTTTGGTTTTAATCATAAAATTATGATTAATGTTTAGGAGTCGCCACCTAGTATTATGGTCACTAGGAACCTATGGTCTGCGAGAGTCTGGGTAAGGGACTGGTTGTGCAAGGGGAAGACACATCACCCCAATGCACCCTACCTAAGGTAAGCTGCATTGTTGTTTGATTCTTTTTTCTAAGTCGGGTTTCTATTCGTTGGTCTTTTCTAAGGTTCAAGGCAGATCTCTATTCATGAGAAAGTCTCTATCTTGTTGGCTTAAATCCTAACCGTTCTAAAGTCTGAATTTTAGCATCGCATTTTTACACCTTGTATCTTTAATACCTGAGGGTGTACTTTATCGTGTAATTTTACACCACACAAAGATTAAAGTCTACATCTAGATCCTAAAAAAAAAGAGATTGGAAAAGATTTTTGACATGTTGGCCAGATCCTAATGGATAATCATAAACTGGTTACGATATCCATTTTTTTGGATTTTCAAAACATGAGAAAGATGCAATCTTTTAATGAAAATATGGTTGGAAATTTTTTAGGATTTGACCGTATGCATGAAAACAATTTTTTTTTGGAACAGGGAAATTCATTTGAAAGTTTTTGAGATTTGTTTTTGAAATATTTCGGAGAAAACCGGGTATTTCAATATCGGATTTGTATTTTATAGTATAAATATACAACCCGATATTATGCAAAATTGGTAGAAAAATATTTGAGAAAATCACAATTTTTTCAAAGGATATTTGAATTTTTTTTTTGAAAATTTTCATTTTTTTTGTTTTCAATTTTTTTAATACTTTAATATTATATTTTATTATAAATAAAAAATATATAGTAAATATACATGGGTTGGGCCGGCCCAGCTGACTAGGTCGAGCCTAGGAACTTTGGGTTGGGCCGATCTCGGCCCAACAAAACCTTTTCTCTTCTTTTTTTTGGGCCGAGCCGGACCTAAATGGTGCAGCCCAGGCCAGCTTGGTTGCTGGCCCGACCCAGCAACCATGCAAAGTAATTATGCAGCATGCATAACGAATTCTCGTGCTGCATACAGCAACTTAGCTGCAGCAATGGAGAGGCCGCGCTACCTGTCGCCGGAGTGCCTAACTGTAGTCCTGGCTGGTTGACATGGGGAGGGGCTGACGCGAGGATGGTGGCTGAGGCTGTGACAGAGATGGTGGCTGGTGGCAGAGGAAGCAAAAGAAGAAGAAGAAAACGGGAGGGGCTGCAGAGAGGAGAGAGAAAGGTTCACAGTGGCTCTCGGTGGTCGGTTGGTGGCTTCCTGTGGTGGAGCTAATGGTGGGAAGACCAGTGATGAGGGTGGTGGTGGCTGAAGGCCACGACTGAGAGAGAAAGAAGAGAGGACTCGTTGTAGAAAAAAACTGGAGAGAAAGAAGGCTGGTTTTTTTTCTGATTTTTGGACCCAATTTTCTCCTCCTTACCGAACGTGAAGTCTGCTCCTGTTTATAGGGTGGAAGAAGGTAATCTTGTCTTCACAAGAAAACAAATTTCAGCCCTTGATTTGGTTGGGAAGGATCCCAACCGTTGGCTCAAAGTAGGCATGATGCACTGTCAAATCTGCAGCTGCAGGCTGCCAGAGGTGGCTTCTTTGGGGTGGTGCCACGTCCGTTTATTTGCCAGTGAGCCGGTGACGACCATACCCAGACGTAGAGGGATGTCTGGTGATTAGTTTCGTGTAAGGTTTGACAAATTTGGTGGACGTTAGGTGCATTAAATGCACCTGCAAAGGAGGTGACTGGACCAGTTTTTTCGGAAAAAAATGAAAAAGATAATAAATAGTGACCAGACGACGTGTCGTCTGGTCCTCCTTTATTTTTTATTTTTTTTTACTCAAAACGACACTGTTTTAGGTTTTAAATAAGGATTTCTCTGAAGTTCAAAGCAGTCCTCCAACTTTCAATTTTGTGCAATTGTACCCCTAAATGACCTAAACTGTTAATTTAATGCAATTACACCCTTGCCGAACTTCAATTGGAACCCTGGATTCACGCGCCTTTTACAATATGGTCCCTGGTCTCGAATTTTGTCAGTTTAACCCCTAATTGACCATTAAAATTTCAATTTCTTCAATTTTGCCCCCTGTTTTTGTCAATTAAGCCATTCAATTTTGGCGCCTTTTGCATATTGGTTCTTGGCTGCAAATTTCTTCAATTGAGCCCCTATAATTGACCCAAAAACTTCAATTTTCTTGCAATTTGGCCCCTAATTTCAATCAATTAACTTTAAAAATTAAATTTGGTCTCTTAAAATTCCAATCTTCTCAATTAAGCCCAAATTAGGCTCCAAAACTTAAGTTTTCACCAATTAAGCCCTAAATAAAATTAATTTGACCCATTTAAAGTATAATTAAGTCCTTGCACTTAATTAAATCCTTCAATTAGACCCAAATTAATTCTTAAACATAATTAAAATTTAATTTGGCCCATGATTAAATCAAATTGGCCTATTAAAAATTTAATTATGTCATTGGACTTAATTTTTATGCAAATTCGTCTAATAATCATTTAATTTGATCTTGAATTTGCATTTTTTCCTCCATTTTTGGGCATAATGGGGTACAATTAGGCCTTGAATTGCCTCCAAAAATTGCAGCTTGATTTCTGCCTATTTTTGTAGTCCTTCTTGATCTGTTTTCTCCACATTGCCAGCCATTATTTTATTTATTTTATTTTTATTTTGAAAAAAAATGAATTTTGAGGAATAACTCAGAATTGGGTTATGACACCATGAATTTGAAGAGAAGATCCATCACTAATAAGAATTGAATCTACACCAAAGTAGTTGTGGATATTAGATAACATATTTGACTTTCCTGTCATGTGTTGGAAGCTTCTGTGTTTGTCCACTCTACTTTAGTGATGGTGTTGTCCAATGTGAGGGCTATAAGAGCTTGTGGTATGCCATCATGTTGAGTTGGTTGTTTTGGCACCTCTTAACATGTTTTTACAATATATCTCATTGTGCTATAATACTAGAATTTTTATTCGCGATAAAGATCTCTTTTTGTATAGGTCATACGACGTTCACTAGGTGGTAGATGATGTCTTTGTTGAGAGCGTGATTAGGGCTAGAAGAATAAGAATTGTTTCATTCCTTTTGTTATTGTGCTTAAAATCCTTTCCTAGTTCATATGAATTTTTTTCGTTGTCATGATATCGTGAGGGAAATTATTTGAAGTGTTGTTGTTTTTGTCTATAAAATGTCATTTGAGGAGTGGATTAGTTTGGGTCATTTTCATGATTAAAGAACCAATTACGTTGCCGATCAAGACTTTGGAGTTGGAGACCAACTCAAAGTATGATGACCTAGGTGGCTTTAACATGGTAGTGGTGAAAGTTTCATATTGAGGGCCAAGGCTAGTGAGAAGGAATAAAATGTTTTCTTTTTCTGGGATAGGTTTCCAGATAGCTAAAAGACCAACGTATAAACCCTTGAAGGTGCGAGTATGTTGTCCAATGGTTTTGTTATCTACTTCATGAAGATATATTACCTGTTGTTTAAGTGTGAATTCATGTTCCTATAAATCTTTTGCATATGCATTCTTAAGTGCGTCCCAAATAACATAGGCTATGTTTAAGCTAACAACTATGTTGAGTGTTTCTTCAAAGTGTGTTCCAATTATCCACCCATGAAAATGATGATCCACCTTTCTCCAGACAATGTATACTTCAATTAATCTTGGTGCAAACATTTATGCATCCATAGTGTTATTTTGAATTCGATATGGTGTATTTGGTGAGGGCAGGATCTTTATTTGCAATATGGTTGACCGACTCTTAGCTTTCTACAAGAGCCAAGACTTTTTCATGTCATAAGGGATAATTTACAGGACTGCAGACTGCGTTTGAGGGTAATGAAGTTGCCAACATTGAGAGGTAATGAAGTCATGGTTGTAGAGAGTTGCTGGGTTGTGCCATGTGTTCACACTTACTCTGACACCAAGAAGGAAAATTGAAAATGATGGACATGTTTGAATAAAAAGAAACTGAAAAATATAAACACTCGATAATGATCTTAAATTATTATAGAGGAATTCATTTTAAACATAAATGTATAGTAACATATTGCATGAAATCCATAGGCAATATTCCCAACGATATGCTCTGCATCTTTACTGATTTCAAACACCACCTAAGGTAATTTTGATTTAATTTGAATTCTAGATATGCTCATTCACCATTTTTGGTGGAGTTTCCTTATCTAGTTGAACTACCATCTTGGGTTGAATCTGTTGCCATTAAAACTCCTTTTTCTTTGATAGTTTTGGATCTCCTCATCACTCCACTTATGCCCACAAATCATTCTAAATTGATGGGTTGTGCTAATATTTTCCATTTAAAACATTTGTTGTTGTTGTTGTTGTTGTTGTTGTTATTGTTGTCGTCGTCGTCGCATAATTTTCAAACATTTTATTATTTAGTGCATCTTAATTGATGATTATATGGGTGATAATTAGGTGCACTACCAAATTTTTAGATTTACCAATGGAATTGTCTATCGGTATTTATACTCACAGTCTGTCAGCACGAAACTTGTACACATGATCATAGAAGAAAATAATCTGTCAGAAAAACTCTCATCAGTGAGTTTGTCGGTAATCATTTTATAGATGGATTTACTAACGAACAAAGCCTTCCAAAAAAAAACTTTACCTGACAGTATGTTTATCGGTGAATTTGACATGTAACCGCCAAACAAACCGTTTGTTATTCCATCGGTAAGTAAACATTGACAATGACATTTGCAGTAATGTTCTTTAGCTCTCTGATATATACTGACATATTATGTTCATAAGTAACCCTTTCAGTAATAATTTAAAAACAAAAATTAAATTAATATAAAGTTGAAATATTTATTACAAATTTAAACATCTATAAATTCAAATACAATTAATTTAGCATAGAGACAATAGAAGAGGAGGAGGAGGCGGGTCTTCACCTAAAATGTAGGGTGAATAAAAGGGAACACGTGTACCACCCATCTGTGATCTTATTTCCATTATCAATCGGCAGATTTTGGTCATCCTAGCATTGAGTCATTCATAATTAGTAGCAAGATGGGCCGTTTGATGTTTAACTCGCTAGTCTAAAATCACCTCAAACTCTAGAGTTTAACTGCTCGAAACCGATTGAGAGCATCCAACGGTTGAAACACTGTGGGTCATCCACAAGAACTTGGTTGTAGTGTTAGAGAGATCGCACACTTGATTTCTATCGGGTCCACCAGACAATCCTGCCTCCAACCACAAATCCGGATTGAGATATGAATACGTAAAAGGAGTCTCACTATATCTCTCCTTCAACTTGGTGTTATATGTATCTTGAAAAAAAAAGTCAGCAAATACAAGAAAATAATAACTTAAGAAAAAATGGTTGAAAACAACATACTACAAAGTGTTGAGCTTGACTATCCACAAGTTGTTGCACCCTTTTTTGGTAGTCATTAATCTACACGTACATTTCCATAAAAATCTCCATTGGGCTTGGTTTGCGTCCAAGAACTATATCTTGTAAGAAAAAAGTGTAGTTAGTTAAATATATTTATAAGAAACAAAAGATAAAAAAATAGATGTAATTTAAAAAAATCTTACCATTCGCTTTGAAAGCGAAATGAATGGAACGGAGCCACCAATGTATATGGTAACGGAACCATGAACACGTCAGGTTCTGGTTCTCCGTACTGGAGTTTTATCATCGTATGAAATTATCGGACATCAAAAGTTGAATATATTCCGCCCACACAGCCCTTAAGACGTATAGAGGTTTGAAATCTTTTTAAACCACCACCTCCTTCCAGCTTGGAAGCTCACTCTCTTTCATGTATTTATTTGCCTTTCTATTGTGCTTCGTACAAAAAAATCATACAATCTATATGATACAAATGAATTATCTATTATTAAATGAATAATAAAATTCAATAAAAAGATAAAAAAATTCTATCTTGATTTCAATCTTACCTAGTTGCAGTGTGATTCTTCCAAACTCTCTTTACAATAGTGTTGTAAGCTCTATCCCATTCAAGTTTTTCCGTGTAGTTAAAATTTGTACAAGAAAAATTTCATTAATAAGTTAATAAACTAATCAAATTAACATAATACAAAAATATTTAAGTTAATACTAACCTTAAACCTTCTGAACCATGAATCAATCATAGGTTTCCATTTAGGATGTTTGAAAACCTAGCTCCATTGAAATAGTGGAATTTCCATCAATGATTTCACCGCCGATGTTATGGTTCTAGCAGCCTCAGTATTTGTAAACCAGAAATTGCATTCGTTAATTAAACTTATTTTAAAATAAATTATTAACATGTCGATGTTAAGGGAATACAAACTTACATTGAAAGGTCGTTCTTCCTCTAAGCCTAGTACTTCTTAGTAAATGGAACTCGTTGTAAAGGGACCCCCTGCGACGTAGTGGCATCACATTCGACGAGCCTGCATCATGAGTGGATGTCTGTGTCTCAGGTGTCTGATCTTGGTCGACACCTAATGACTCATGGTTGTGAGAAATGCTGCTAGAAGAACTAGCAGCGATCCTGTCTGTACGACGTGCTATTGACATTTCCCTAGACATCTACACAAATTAAAGGATTAAGGTACTATAAACCATTAAACCATTAAACCATTCATATTTTAAAAAAAAATTGATAACACCTCACCTATATGGGAGACTGCCTAAAATTTTTGAACCTGCAAATACACAACAATTTAAATTGGATTGCCACAAACCAGTTGATTATATTTTAATCTATGTAAATTGAATAATTTCAATTATGTTAATTTAACCAAAATTTTAATTAGTTTTGCTATGACCATTTGCAAAATGATCATAGGAGGTTAATATAAACACATTAAAAGATCTATAGTATCAATATTTCACATTAAAAACTATTAATTTGTCCTAACTATTATCTTAACTATTTTTAATCTTTTATTTATTTATGATGGCTACTATTTTGTTTAATTTTTATTATTTTTCAATAATTTTTATTTATCATGAAATTTAAAACTGTTTGTTAACACCAACAAATCAATTAGCTAACCATGTATAATCATTAAAGAACATAAAAATTAAAAACACAATTAAAAAAATTCCAACAATCTATGTACAATCATTAAAGAACATAAAAATTAAAAAATTGCCATCAACATATATGCAATTATTTATAGCATAAAAAATTAAAAAATTACCATCAACATTTATACAATTATTTATAACAGAAAAATTTAAAAAAATTAAAAATTTTCATTAACATTTATACAATTATTAATAACACAAAAATATAAAAAATATATATAAAATGTTGAGTTTTTCCAATCATAAGAAGAAACAAAATCCGAACAAATCATTAAATGAATAGTGAATAAGAGAAGGAGAAAAGAGAAGAAGACATACTTGTGCGTGGAGAAGAAGAGAAGAGAAGATAATGGGTTGAGGATAGAAGTAGAGAGAGAAGAGAAAGAAAGGTATGGAGATTTGGGAGGAGGAGAGAAGAAGCTGCAGAGGAAGAGAGAAGAAGAGAAATGTGATCATCTGTTTTGATTTTAGGGATTCTAGTATTTTAATTTGGGGTTTATTTACCGGCGGTTTTACCGATTGACAATTAAATATTAATATTTTTATTTTTTTTGTCGCTATATCTGTCTGTAAAGTCTAATTGAAAATTTCAATTTAATCGAAAATTTTCAAAAGTCCACCAATATCACTGACAATATTTTTTGTTCGTTAGTGATTTTGTATGTATTGATTAATAATAAACAATGCAAGTGAGAAGTGAACATTACCTTAGCTGGGGAAAATATTGATGTACATTAACCGTTGGTAATTCCATATGTACTGAATAGTAATAAACAGTGCAAGTGTAAAGTGAACAATACCTTAGCGCTCGAGAAAATATCGAAGGTCATTAATTGTTAGTGATCCCATATGTATTGTGCACAATGAACAATGCTAGTGAGAATGGAACAGTTCCAATGTTCTCTGAAATATATCGACAAACTTAATCTTTTGATGTATCTATTTGTATTTTATAGGTCCGTCGGTATTTTCATTGGTGCAAAATAATTTCTGTTATCAAATTGTATTTGTATCCATCCTGTAAATACTTAAAATCACAGTAGCACACACAACACAATAACACAAGTTCTATGTATAATAATAAAATTACATAAAATAAATATTTCATTGTGATTTAATAATAAATAAATGTCATTATCATTACATTAAAGTTAATTTCATCTAGAAATATTACATTGTAGTTTATGGCATTACACATTCGTGTTGTGCAAATTAATAAAAATTATCTTTCTTTTCAATTTTATCATCGTCATATCCATCGCAATCTTCTACGTTGATTTCTTCGCTATCATCATCTTCATCGACTTGTGTATGTCCGTTGATTCTCAAAACATCATTTAACTCCTCAACGTTAAGTATTGCAGATGGATTTACCAACAGATTTAATCTGTGAATTTAAATTCATCGATAATTATGTGTGTAAAAATAATACTTCATCATTCTTTTTGGTTTTTTTTCATTTTTTTTTACTGTAATTTTCTTAGTATATACTAATGAAATATTTCTGACAGTGCTTACCAATGGTTACTACGATTACATATTTAGTTCGAAAACTCATTATCGACAGAATATTTCTGTCGATTTATCATCTGTTTATATTTGTTATTTTTCTTGTAGTATCTTATGTTTGTCTCTTGGATCTCCTTGGGACAAGTAATAGAAAATTAAATGCCAAATTAATAACGATAAAATATTACTGGATCTTCAAGGACGTCCGGAAAATCTTACTGGCAACATATAATTATGAGACAAATACGCAAGTTAAGATAGAGAGGCCGAAGCCAAGAATTTTCCTTGTATCATTAAAAAAAAAGAGTAGTGGTCATGCATGCAAGAGACACAAACGATAGATAATAAAAAGGAGCATGCAAGTGTTTTTAACAAAAATAAAAATAAATCGTTCTAAATATACACAATTAATACTATATATAATTTACCCTCTAAATAAATCTAATTAATGGTTAGCAGACACCATGATGATCATAAATTATACTATTTTATTGGTTTCTTGAGTTTGAATTTTGAAAAATAGTATCTCAAGAAATTTATTTTAATTTTTAAGGTAGCAGATCAATATTTAATGTGGAGAAATTATTAGTCTTAAATAACATGCAGTAATTATCACTAAAAATAAATACCTCATTTAATAATTAACATTCTCAAACAATCGATTTCCTTCCGAATTCTTCAATCCACGTAGCATACAAAAAGTTGAGCTGTTTACTACGCTGAATCATTTTACAGTATTGATGGGAACATATATAGGCTATGTATGTATGTATGTATGTATGTATGTATATGTAACACAAAACAGGTGCTGGTCATATACACATACACAAGGAATTCCAACACCTAAAATTTGTGCCGGGTGTTTAGAAGAGTGATAAAAATTATTTTTTAAAATATTTTTTATTTATAAAATTAATTTTTAACATCAAAATAATTTAAAAATATATAAAAATATAATTTAAAATAAAAAAAATAAAAAATAACTAAACACCGCTGCACTAATTAAGCAATTCCAAAATCTCAACCAAAATAGTAGCGGACTAGATTGGGCAAGGTAGTAAGCACACAGCGAAGAGAAAATATAATCAAATGGGGAATCATCGGATTTCCCAAAAAATAAAATAAAATAAAAGGTATTTTTATACCAAAAATAAAAATAATAATAATAAAAGGAAGATAAGCATTAACATTGTCGTAGTTGTCCTAAAGAAGCGATCAATTAATGTGTGTGTGTATGTATATGTATATATATATATATATATGTATATGTATATGTCTATATGATATGATATTGATTTCTTGCAAAGACTTTGTCTGGAATATCTTGTTCACTGGCCTACGCTGGCTTACGGTCACGAGCGCCCATTTGATTTTATTATTCATGTAACTCTGTGGACCCGACTTGTAGGCTACAGTTTGCAAAACCAATATTATTCAATACCATAAATAGCCTTATCATATACTCTATCACATTACATTATTAATACATAACTCTACCACAACAACCTACCTCTCTCTCCCTCTCTCTCTCTCTCTCTCTCTCTCTCTCATCAAAATACTACTCTCCAAACACATTGCAAGTTAGCCCAGCTCTTTTCTTGCCTCCTTCCTTAATTCACAGCCTGTCAAGCTTGAATTATTATGAACATGAATACAAACATGTCTTAACTTAAGGTTTGCTTTGTTGTTCTTCTAAGCAAGGGAGAGCTAGCTAGCTAGGCTAATTCAAATATTGGAGTCTTTCTGGTGTTTACTAGCCATAATAACTCTCCCAATTCAGCACCACAGCTGCACTCCATAGGTTGCTCCGTCCATATTGTTGAAAGAAAAAAATGAGTTATGGAAGCTCATGAGTGGTATAAGGGCTTGCTTGTTTTTCAGCTTTTCTTTGTCAACAATAGACTACCTTGTGGCATGAAGGAGGGAGATGTTCAATGAGCCTTGTAGGAAAGCACAGCGATCTGGTCACTATATATTTCAGGTTATGAATATATAATTATAGAGTAGCTTTCTTGTTCTTGTACTGAGTTGGTCGTGAAACTTGAGTTTTTTCTTTTCTTTTTTTCTTCCAAGTTCTGAAAGATGGCCTATAAGGACAGCATTCATGATCGTTTTTATTTTGTTTGTTTGCTAGCTGTATTGGTTATTTGTGATTTTCATGATTGCTAATAAATCTCTTGCATATAATTAAGAATACAAAGTGCAAAATTGGTTTTGCAGTCTTCTCAGTCTCCCATCTCATAGTTATCCAGTTTGCTGTTCATTTTTGTCTATTTGTTGATTGCTTTATGCTTTAATTAAAATAAGCTTCTGTATCAAAAGAAGGATATTTTTAACTGTTGTGTGATTTCATCATGTGGCTATCGAAAAGGGTTGGTTTTGGAAGAAACAGAAAGGAGTGTGAACACTTTTCTAGAACAAATTTGATGGAGATGAAGACCACCCTTTTGGCTAGTGATTGTCCCACCAGTGAGAGAGAGAGAGAGAGAGAGAGAGAGAGACCCACAATCCATGTTTGGTCTTTCTATTGCCTACATCCCATTTTCTCCTTACGTCTCCTTCTTCATTGTCAAGGCACTGTTTTGTTACACTTTCAGAGCTCCCAATGCAGTTGTGAGCAGTCCCCTCCCCCTCCATTTCAGCAGAAATCCTCCTTTACATTTTCGAAGACAAAAATAGGTGGCATGATTTAAAATATAGCAAGGCAATTTCATCTTTGTAATAATTGCTTGCATCTAGAGCAAGATTGAAGAAGATCTCGATCGTTTGAATGTTTCTTGCATTTGAATTTTACTTTATCAAAATTTGATATGACTCAAAATTTACAAAATCTTTTCTATATCACTTTTGCTCCCAGATATCCCATAACAACTTCGGGTCAACGGCCCTTTGTCTCCACCCCTATGTAGTGGCCTTTTATAAATCCACCACAGTTTATAGAGTAAATAATGGAAACAGATAAGAAAAAAAAAGAGGCAAAGTTTAGATGGATCACATGTGATCCATCTCCATGATTGATCTCTTTTTCTGTTATAATTTTCTTGCTGTTTTTTTTTTTTTTTGATGAAATCGGAGTTGCAAGATTCTCTGTACTCTCTTATATTAGCTTGAAGTTTGATTATCATATAATTTCAGGGATGGGAACCAAACTTGAATATGCCATCAATCTTCTAGCAACTTCACACAATAGCAGTAGCGTTAGTGTACGTTGTGTGGATGACCTGGAATATTTGCAGACCAGGGGTCTGAGTAAGGACCTTCAAGTTAGTGGGATAGACAAGTTTTGCAGCTCTATGGACAGGATGCCTGAGAAACACAACATAGACTTCATCAAGAAGACAATGCAGTTGCATGATGATATCTTCAAACAACAGGTGAGTTTCAAGTCTAGTTTAACGTACATGTTTTGTGGAGATCAATGTGTTAGCTGAAACCTTTTTACTTGAAGAATATTTTTCCCCATAGTTGGACATTTTGACATCACTACTTTCCAGGGAATAGTTTCCAGCTAGAACTACTGAGGCCAGGGTAGTGTTATCTATTCATCACTCTAATTCAGACCTAGAACCCTCTGAGCAATATATAAATAATCTTAATTACAGAAGCATTTCCCTTTTCTTTCCACTGGCTAGCCCCACAGGCATAAGTTACTGATTACTGTCTATGGCAAGGAACTTGAAAGCTGACAACAGGAATATTATTAACTAACTGTAAAGTGGAACTTGCAGGTAAGGGAACTCCATAGGCTGTACAGTGTTCAAAAGATGTTGATGGATGAGTTGAACAAGAATGAAATTAAACAAGACAGGAAGTACTGGACTCCAATGACTAGTTCATATACTAACTACTCTCAATTCGCTAACCGGCCTAAATCAACAGAACAAACCACTTGTGATTATAGTTTCCTTGTTCAAAGACCGAGAGATGATCCAAGTTCAAGAGAAAGAAGTGGTAGCTGCTCAGATGAGACGATGAGATTAACAAGGGGATTCGATCTTGAAAGGCTTGCTGAGCATATATCAACTGGAGTTGGAGCCGTGGACGAGAACCAAGCTGGGCCAAGCACTTGTGCACCCCAAAAAGGAAAAATGAGCATAGATGGATCTGATGAAGATAGTGAAGTGGAGCTGACATTAAGCATCGGAGGTAGCACTACAAGCAAGAAGATATCCAAAAACTACCAGACACTTGAGCTTGATTCTCCAGCCTCGTTTATATCTGAACGAGGAGAGGATTACAGCACTCCAACAACCCCAATGAGCAGCTCTAGTGCAACATGCGGTCAGGACAGAAAGCGGCCGCATTGGCTTTTCCAAAAAGTTTAAGTATAAATTGGACTTGACCATATGTATGTGTGTGTCCTTCTAAAACTCCACTTGACTCGGACCAACAAAAATCTATGGTCTTTGAATTGAGATTCTTGATTCAGTTCCAACCTCGATCTATTAAATGGATTTTGAGGAACCCTTATCTGGGGTATTACATTGGTTGTGAATAGGACATCTACTGCACGTCAATCTAGCTACCTTTTCTTTTCAAGTCCACCAGTTCAATATTTGAAATCTCGATCTACAGACTTTGTGTTTTTAGTTGTTCTGCACCCATCTTAGTTTGTAAACTTTTCCAATTTCAGATATGTAAGAGCAGATTGGAGAAAGAAATTAATGAGAGTAATATGTTATCCTACAAAAGTAAACCAGCAGGCGTGTATGAGATGATGACTAAATAGGTGGCCGCACTCAAATGCATTCAAGGATGCTTATCACTACCAACTTGGGGATAAGAATTTAAGAAAATTTTGTCTCCCTTTTTTTTCTTTCCTCTAACTAATGTTGTGAAAGCAACAGGTAGTCGAATTGCAAAATTCACAATGATTAATATCACAGATTGTGCTTCTTGCAGTCACAAATATTGTCAGAATGTGTGAAGTGGGGCAGAAGGAATGCCATTGATATGGTTTTTTGTCTTCAAATCCTTGTCTCTTATTTCAAAGTGTTTCAGTGCAGATGGTCCTGACCAAAACACAACCCTCTCTTTTTCTTTGCTGCTGTATATCCATTATCTCTCCGATAAAGGAGAGAAACAGCGTTGCTCAACCCATGATCAATGTAAGATCAACTTGCACGTCCTACTGATCAAACGGTGGAGTATATATAAGACAAGGAAGATACTATAATTAAACATGCCCATCATTTTAGGGACTTAAACTCTTGCAACTTAGTTTTTAATTTTCCTTTATGCTTTTCCCCTCAATAGCATGCTCCTTGTGCAGATTAAAAGCCACATAATCCGAGGTTCGTACTTACAAATTGAAAATACAGCAGAATTTGTAAACATACCCGAGACCCCACTTTGCTAAAATGGTCATACAGTGAAAAACACAGTTCAGAAACAATTTACTAGTGATTTTTTTGTTTTTCAAGAGAAATGGTTGAAATTTTGTTGTTCTATCTGTAAACCTTCACTAACTCCCAATTCTAAGACCTTATTTAGCATATCTTTTGAATACTTAGGTTTGGATTTAAGAAATAGACATGTGTTATATGTATACACAGCTATTCCTGCAGATTCATGCACAGACCATCAACAGTCCCTTTAGGCTGTTAAACTTGATCTTCCCTATTTATATGCTATTTTTAAGTGTTGTACCTTTTCTTTTTGTATACTCACTTGATTTATAGAGTTCTCACAGCTTTAATAACATTTTAGAATTGCTGAAACTCTCACTTCCCTTTCCCTAGCTGTCAAAAAGTTTGTACTTTTAAAGTTTCTTAGAACAGGCTCTCATTATCTGCTTTGACTAGAGGAGGAGGACGAATGAGAAGCTTCATTCTAGATCATTAATTATGACATTATCTGCATGTGGGCATCTTTAGTTTAATTATTTATCTCATTGTCGAAGACTCGAAATCATATATTGTCCCTGGCAGACAGTGCTGCTTTACTTGGCAACTATTTTTGCTGGAAAGCTCCTCCTGTTGAACTTTCAACATTTTAAAATCAAATGTCCCATTGAGGTTCTCAGTTCTAATCCTTGGACACCCGATCTCGAAACACACTTCGAAAGTAATTTGCTTGTTGAGAGAACGGACATTTAACAAAATCCTAGTCGGTAGTGAGCGAAACAACACAACAGATCCCATTGCAGGGGGGGACTGTGGGAGCTCCAACATCTGCTCCCCTAGACTAACTAAACGAGGTTGCAAAAGCAATATCTGTACCCTTGAACATCATTTTTTCAAGGAAATTTGAACTCACCATCGATTATACTTGGGAATACAAGACACACACACACACACACACATATATATATATGTCTAGGTCCCTTGTGAGTGGACTTAGATATAATAGTCAAAGGCAACAATAACATATGCATGTATCATCAATGACCAATTATCTTCTCCTAGGTATATCGTTGAATTCTCATAGAAAATGAACTTATGAGAGTTTGCATATTTAATGTTTGTATATCTTCTTTTGAATTTTATTTATTATTATTATTATTATTATTATTATTCAAGAGTAGATAATGATTATTTTGTTACTTCACCTAAGAGAACAAATTATTACAAAAAACTTGCTATCAAATTTGTCATGTTTCCTGTTTTGGAAGTGGGGCACCAAATATTTGTTATCATTTATCTTGCACAAATATGGATTTGGTTGTGTAAATTCAAAGTATATTTGCTTTCACTGTTTTTTTAAGATTAAAGTGGGTATCTGGGCTAGCTTGTGCGCACCTCAACTAATCCTACTGGCCCTGAAGTTAACGATTATGTAAGTCTCCAGTGGCCCTAAGATTTATAGGACTCGAACTGGTGACCTCTGGGGAACAAATTTGAGACCTAACCAGTTGAGTTACACCTCTCAGGATTATAGGTGTTGATGTGAGAGAGAAAGGTAGAGTGTTATTGCCTTGTTTTTTGTTTTAATTAGTTATTTTGAATTATTAATTAAATAAGAAAAAAATATGACATCAACCATTTGCTGTTACATGCAAAAGGTGTCTTGTTATGGATTGGAATTTGGTCATGACTCCTTTTTTTTTTTCATTTTTTTTTAAAAAGAGAAAAAAAAAAGACTCGGAAGAGTTTTAGCCTTGTGATACTTTTTATGTTGTGGGATTTTTCTTATTAGAAATGTTTAGTGTAATCTGGTAAAGAAGAGAGAGGGAGTATGCTACTAAATATTTATTTCCATTTTAATTCGAGTCTTTTTTTTTTTTTTTAGTTTGTGCAATTAGATTCCAACAATTTATTTAAAATTAAAGGTTAGAACTCCAATAAATTTAGCCTAGGTGGTTTGCTCTGTTCCTTGACATTTCAGGTTCAAACTTGGAGATTAATATTCAAGATAATTTATTAAAATTTTCTAAATACATCAAGCTAGGGATATCCATAAAATTATCTGACAAGAAATTTAATCATGCTTGACATGCAAGGATATCCTTATCGTAGAACAAAAATAAAATTCCAAGATTAGGATTTGACAAACATTAATCACATTTTAAAGACACATGAGACAATTGTAATCTTGTTTTTTATACGTTAATTGAGGCTATTAACCAGGAATGTCAATTAAACTTGAAATCAAATGAGTTGTTTTTTTTTTTTTTTTGTAGATATGTATTATTTCAAAATGGATATGGATATTCAAAATTATGATCTCATAAATAATAGATAGAGTATAAATATTAGAATAACATTCAATAAGTAGTGAGAAGGCAAACGACAAGACATCTCCTTCAAGTGTGATCAAGATTACCCCAACTCTAGCTCTATTTTATAATGTTGAACCATCAAATAATATTTTTCATGGTTTTGACATTTCAATGAAAAAGATATTATCATCAGATAGGATGATTTGTTAAACTAATGTCATACAAGAAATCTCGATATGGCAAGTGAATAACATAGATGAATATAGGGATTGTGTTGTTAAATAAATTAGCATAATTAACAATGATGAGATATAACTTAAAGATAATATTTTTTTTCCATTTATTTAATGTAAATTACATGTCTAGAGTTAATTGATATTTATAAATTATTTACAAGTACCTCATAGCCTCGAGCAGGATGTTAGATGTGTATAGGACATCTTTTGATAATTTTGTTCAAAACTTGTATTAAATACCCATTTTGCATTGTAATGGGTCATGTGATTAAGTGTTAATTATCATGAGGTTTATGCATTCAAAATTTAAGTTAATCATGTATACTTATGTTACTATATTAGTTCTTTTATCGTGTCTTAGATAATTACTATGTATTTGTATTTCTTAAATCTTATGAAGATTTGAGGGTTTATATTGGAAATTGTATGCATATTGTGAACCATAATGAAATGTGATGGATGTGATGTGTGAAGATGTGATTGGATGATTCCATGATGGTTGGATAATGAATGAAATAAGAATTGGTTGAATAATGAAGTATAACAGGCCTTAGTCGATAACGTGGGATCTCTTAGTACAAATAAAACTCTGCTGAAATTTTGGTAGATTTTTTTTAAAAAAATCCCTCTAAAAGTTGTAACATTCATGAGAAACTAAAAAAATGATTACATGCATTTACAGAGGGTGTTACACCGACATTTTTAAAATGGCATTGATCTTAGACTAATAAATCTCAATTCCTCAATATCAAACTATCAATCCTAGGTTTGCCCGAAAAGACACCAAATACGCATTTTAACAGGTTCATCTTTAATTGGAATCAGTGTAACCATTCAAATACCAAATAAAGATTTTGCAAATGATTTTCTTTTTCCTTTGACTTCACCATATGATCTTCAACGTAGCATTCAATGTGTTAGTGAAACATCAAAAATCTTTTGTGTTGCTTTTTTATAAGTGGCACATGTATTCTTCAAGCTAAAAGGCATCACCTTATAGTAATATATTCTTTTCGGAGTCTGGAAGGTTGTCTTCTCCTCATCTGCGGGTGCCATTGAATATGATTATTGTTAGATGAACCATCTATGAAGGTTAATCTCTTGTGACCTATGGTAGTGTCAACCATGATCTTGGTGATTGGAAGTGGGAAGTCATCTTCGGGACAAGTATTGTTAAGGTTTCGAACATCCACACAAACACAGATATGACCATTCTTGTTTTTTATCGGCATGTATTTGAAATCCATATAGGATACTTGACCTCATGGATGAAACTCGTTTGGATATGTTTGTTAATTTTGGCCTCAATTTGTGAGATAAGTTTAGGACGAAAGTGACTCTAAGCTTATTTTACATGTCTAACTCCATTTTTTTCTGTTAATTGATAGACAACAACCCTTGGGAAAAACCTGACATTTCATCATAGGACCAGGCGAAGATATCTTGATACTCCATTAAAAGTCTCAAGTAATCCTCTTTTTATTCACGTGATAAGTTTGCATTGATAAATTTTGGACGGGGGTTTTCAATGATACCTAAGTTAATCTCTTTAAGTTCATCCACCATAGACTTATTTTCTTATTCAAAGGCGGGCGAAAACTCCTCAACATCTTTTTTGATGAGAAACTCATTATTATTCTCCTCTTTAATAATTATGATTTGAAGTGAGATACATCATTTCCTCTTTTTTCTTCTTCAGAGAGGTTTGTGATTAGCATCGTGTGTTTTTTCCCTTTTAATAGTGCCTAGAACATACCACCCATTCACATTGTCTCTTCAGGTGTAAAGGTATTTTTAAATATAAAGATCGTTTAAACACTCAACCAATATTGGTTGGTGATCGAGTACATGTTTTAGATCCTTCAAGATTTGTAACCACCGACTCAGTTTGATGAACAAACCCTTTCAATAAAGGTTTTAAGACCTTGGTCAATGTAAGATTAATAGTTGGTAATGTCAAGTTTTTAAACCCCTTGGTGATCTTCTTCAACCATAGTAAATGAAGATTGATCCTCTTCTCTTGATGACAATGGGATATATCTTAGTACCATGGCTTTACATGATACTTATTATCAACAAAATTTTCTACTAGCTTTTCTTTTTCTTTGTTCTTTATTAGATAAGTCATTCCTTTATTTGCAGATGACTTATGCCCTTTCAATCTCTTAGAGTCACCTTTTTCCTCATATTGGTGGTCAAGTGGGATTGTAGTTCTTCCATCACAATTGACTTAAAATAGAACATTGCATCGGCAAAGTGGGCTTCAGTTATGGTAAAGGGGTCGGTCAGTATTTGCCACTATCTTTCTTACTTATCTATTTTGACGATACATAAAGCATTGGTGGAGCATTGAGGAAACAATATCATTTTCATGTATCCATGGTCATCCAAGTAGCATGTTATAAGTAGTTTTGACATCTATAACATGAAAAAGTGCATTGGATTCCATATATTCCATATATGTAGCAAGTCTTATCTTTCCCTCAGTGTTTTTACCTCTTTGATAAAAGCCTTGAATTATTAGATGACTTAGAAAGAGTTCATCCATATAAATCCCAAGCTCTTTCATGGTTTTAAAAGGTAGTATATTGACAGCTAAATCATCATCCACTATAATATAATTTGCTATCTTTTCATTAATGTATCATTTGACAAAAAAAAATAAAAAGGATAATTATGGAGTTTTGATCCATTTATGGTGTATACATTATGAGATAAGTTTAGAGAGTCATTATGGCTTTCTTTCATGGCTTCTTCAAATGAGTTTTCTCTTCATCAACTTGATAGCAAGCGGCGAATACATTTTCCATTCCTCTTAAATCCCTTAGCATGTACTCGTGTAACAAGCTTTCTTAAGCTTTGAGCTGGAAAAGCCTAATTTCTAATTGGTATGGACCTTCATTGCATCTTTCAATGCATTGGTTTATCAATTTCCTTCTTTACCATCAAGATTTTTATTATAGTTGGCTTTATCATATATACTACTATTTTTTAGTGACTAAAGTTCATCATTTATTGTCGTAATTATCAGATAAATTAAGCTTTAAGTTGCCAACTTAGTGAAGCTTAACTCAAGGACACGGTTAAGCTTATAGGCAAAAGGACATCAAGTTCTATAGATTCAAAGGATCTAAAACTTATTCTAGGGAGAGATTGATGTGGACCTAAATTCACCATGTCGTGTGCTCAAGTAGCCAATTCTTCAAAAGACTTTGGTTTGATGCCTTAGAAAATGTAGCATAGTCTCTGATACATCCCTTGAATACACATATCTAGCGTAGAAGTTTTGATGAGTCGATCTCAATAATTGAGGCTAAGATTTCTCCACCAATAAATGCAGTTGATGACAAGCTCCTTTTTCTATTGACGTGAGTTGGTGAGTTTAATCATATTGAACACATAATGAGTGTTATAGAATCGGTTAAGAAACTCATGTTCCAATTGTTCCCAACTATTAATTGAGCAAGATTCCAAGTCAATGTACCAGTCAAATACATTACCTTTTAAGGAATAGATGAACTGTTTTACTATAAGATCACCACTGGTTTCAGCATTGGTGTATGTCTGTACAAATTGAGCCACATGTTGCCTTGGATTCCTTCTTGCCTTGGATTCCTTTTTCCATCAAACTATTGAAACTTTAGTGGTTGATAGCTTGAAGGCATCATTAGCAAATCGATCCTTTAGGCGGGGCTTCGTATAAGAATACGAAGGTTAAGCTATACTTTCTACTTAATCCATGATGACTTCCTTGATAAGTTCTTTTATTTGATTCATAGTTAAGATGTCATTTGTAATACCATGAATATTTCTTGTAGCTCTAATTGTAGAACCCTCAACGACATCAACTGATTTACTTGCACATCTTTGGTAACCGAAGTTTGGTCTCCCTTGTTCATGCTCTCAAGTTTGTTCATCAACTTTGTTATCTTGTGGTCTTTTGCCTTTAATGAAGTTGAAAGGCCTTCAATGAGTTTTGTTAAGTTAGTCACTTGATCCTCTAAAGATGTAGCTTTGGTTTTCATCACTAAAATAATCTTCTGACTCTTTTCTTGGATTTAATATGTGGTGACTTGATTTGTCTATGAAATCAAGCCAAGATCTTTGCTTTGTAAGGACATGAATTTGGGAGTGTATTGCTCAGTGAGATTTAGTGGTTTAATACTTTGAAGAGTTCCTTTGATTTGTTTTCAAAGTATTGTTGAAGAACTTTTATAGGGTGTTGAGGCTTGTTCCAACAGAACTTCGTTCTTTATAGACTTCAACCGTAGATGAAGGAGGCTTGATATCTTTTGAAAGAACTTCCTTGTTTGAAAAGCTTGTCTTGAAGAAAATTTTATATCTCAAAGAATTCTTTTTTTTTTTTTTGTCTAGGGTGAGGCCCTCTATTTATAAAGGCTTGTAGGAGCTCTTAGGTCCTTTTCCAATGTCATATGACATTATTTTATTGATTGATCTTTATTTATGAGATCTTGTATTTATGATAAGATATTTTAAATATCTCATATCATGTGTCAATCTTTCATTGGTCAAGAAATATATGAAGCCCATTTATTTTCCATGTTATTTATTTCAGTTTTATTTTATTCTTTCATGTAAAAATAAAATAAAAATAATACATGGTGAAATTTGATTGGTAGAATTTTTTTTGTTTCTACAACACTTTATCAAAAAAATCGAAAGAGTGTAGTAGCCAAATCTGGATAAAACTTTACTTTAATGCCTCCTTTACAAATACAAAAATAGAGTTAAGACTAATTGATTTATTTTATTTGATTGATTGTTGAATTAAGATAATTAAGAGATGTTGTCATCATGAAATCAAAATAACTGCATTATTTTCCAATCATAGATGCATGAGATTATTGTTAACATACCGCGGACCTTGAATAATTATTTAATGGATTAATCACAAGAAAGTTTGTTATAAATCAATTTCCATCCTAGCATTTCATATATTTATCAATAAAATCTTTATATCAACCTTTATTAGCAAAACTAATGGAAAATACCTTTTTAGTGTAAAAAGTTCAATTTTTCACATGAATAATTTAAAGATATAAGCAAAAATATTTTATTTTGAAAGCAAGTTCACTTGAAAAAAAAATATAATAAATATAAATCTCAATAAATAAAAAGGTAAACAAAATTTAAGATTTTTTTTAAAATAGTTTGATCATTAAAAGCATTAATTAACTAGAAAGCTAAATTCACTTATAATTCAATATATAACTAGAAGTTCTCTTTCAACTTGTTTCATTCAGGTTTATGTGCTTACAAACTCAAGTATAATATCACATTTTATAATATGATCTCTTAGGAAGTGATGTCTCATTTCTATGTGTTTTGTACGTCTAGATTGGATTCTTAGATAAACTTATTATACTAATGTTATCACACTTAATAGGTATATAATCAAAATTAAGTCCAGAGTCTTTTAAGGTTTGTTTTATCTATAAGCTTTCTGCACAACAACTACCTGTCACTATATATTCTACCTCAATTGTACACACGGTTACTAAATTCTATTTCTTACTCGTCCAAGATACTAGTGATGATCCTAAGAAGTGACATGCCTCACTAGTACTTTTTCTATCAACCTTACACCTGGTAAAATCAGCATTTGAATAGCTAATTAAATTCGACTCTCTTTATTTTAGATACCACAATCTTAAATCAACTGTACCATACAAATATAAAAAAAAATCATTTTTACAGCACTAACATGGGATTCCATAGGACATGATCGAAAATGTGCACATAGACAAACACAAAATATAATATCGGGTCTACTTACAATTAAGTATAAAAGTGATCCGATCATACTTCAATATTTGATGATGTCTACATTTTTACCATTTCCATCCATATCAAGCTTAATTGATGTTTCCATGGGTTTGTCGACTTCTTTGACACCTTCTATCCAACATATTTTTAGTAGATCCTTAATGTACTTGCTTTGGTTAACGAAAATGTCATCTCTTGTTTGCTTGACTTGCAATCCAAGGAAGAAGTTCAATTCTCTCATCATGCTCATATCAAATTAATCTTGCATGCATTTTAAAAATTCCTTACAAAGAGATTCGTTAGTAGCATTGAATATAATATCATCAACATATATTTTCACAAGCAATATATCTTTACCTTTTCTCTTTGTAGAAAGGGTGGTGTCAATTTTTCTAATGTTGAAACAATTTTCAATTAAAAAAAAACATTTTAATCTATCATACCATGCTCTTGGTACTTGTTTTAAATGATATATGGCCTTTTTTAGTCTGAAAATATGATTGGAAAAATAAAAGTTTTCAAAACCTTGAGATTGCTCAACATACACCTCTTCCATGATAAAACCATTTAAAAATGCACTTTCAACATCCATTTGAAAAGTGTAAATTTATCATGGAATGCAAAAGCTAAAAGCATTCTTATTGATTCTATTATAGCTACTTGCGCAAAGGTTTCTTCATAGTCAATGCCTTCTTGATTATTATGTTTGGCAACTAGTTTAGCTTTATTTCTAACTATGGTCTCATGCTTCTAAACTTTATTCCTAAAAACCTATGTTGCTCCTATAATGGATTGATTGCTAGGTCAAGAGACTAATTCCCACAAATCATCCCTTTCAAATTGATTTAAATCAACTTGCATGGCTTAAATTCAATTTGCATCCTTTTCGGATTCTAGAAAGAATTTGGGTTCTATATAAGAAACAAATGCACAATACTCACTAATGTTCCTAAGAGATGCTCTAGACTTAGTACCTTCAAAAGGATTACCAATAATTAACTCAAGAGGGTGAGAGCTTACATACCTTAGCTCATTTAATGGTACAAAAGAGTTACTTACCATCTCTTGTTGATTGCTTGAACTTGGTTGGTATTTGTCCATTTCTTCATTATTAGCCTTCATAGGGGTCTTATCAGCATGACTCAAGTTGAACACTTTCATTGATGTCAACTAGAATCTCAATATTTTTTTTCATTTTGAGTTTCCTCAAAGGCAACACACATGGATTTCTCAAGACAAAAGTGTTCTGTTATTATATACTCTATAAGTCTTGCTAAAGAAGGAATAACCAAGAAAAATATCAATATTGAATTTTGAATCAGACTTATCCAAATTATTTTTGGTATTGGGAATAAGGCATTTTGAACCAAAAAACTTTGAAATACAAGATGTTGGGTTTCCTACCTCTCTAAAGCTTATAAGAAGTTTTTTTCAACTCAGGTATCAAGCTAACACAATTTAAAATATAGCAAGATATGTTTACGGCGTTTGCCTAAAAACATTTAAGATTATCAATTCATTTAACATAGTTCTTGTCATGTTTTGAAGAGACTGATTTTTCCTTTCCACAACTCCATTTTATTAGGGAGTTCTAGGTGTTGAAACGTTATGGTGATATTCTTTTTCTTCACAAAAAATTTCAAACAAATCACTTATAAATTCACCACCATGATTGCTTCTTAAGTTTATGATCGAAAAATCTTTTTCATTTTCAATCTTCTTTGAAAACCTTACAAATTCATAAATAGTTTTATCTATTGATTTAAAAAACAAAACCCATGTATATCTAGTAAAGTCATGAATAATCACAAACACATATCTATTATCATTTATGCTTCTATTTCTAATTGTCCAAATAGATATGTGTAGTAATTCTAAAGGTCTTTTGATTGAAATATGGTTCTTGCTCTTAAAAGATGTTATACTTATTTACCCATTGAGGAAGCATCACACAATCTTTCCTTTTCGAATGCAATATGAGGTAGGCCATTAACTAATTCATTTTTGACAAGTTTAGAAAGGATGTTCATGCTTATATGACCAAGTCTTCTATGCCAAAGAAAATTATCATTAATTCTAACAACGAGACAACTTTCTATACTCATTCATGCATCAATCTTAATCTTATAAACATTTCCGTTTTCTATTTCCAACAAATATAACTTTTTCATTTTTAAGGATTGAGCAACATGCATGGTCAAACATAATTGTATAGCCTTTATCACACAATTGACTAATATTTAGCAAATTATGTTTTAGACTATTAACCAGAAACATTTTTTTCCATTAAGGGAGAGGACTTACATCCAATATTACCAACTCTAATGATCTTTCCTTTCAAGTTGTCTACAAATATGACTTTCCCACGATTAATCTTGGTAATGCTTGAGAAAAATAAATCATCTTTGGTCATGTGTCTTAAACAGACACTATCCAATAACCACTCCCTATATTCCCTTGATTCATACACATACAAAACAAAGATGAGGTTTTTGGTACCAAATTCTTAATCATCATTATCACTGTGAACATGGTGTATAATTTTGAATGCCAAATTCTTCTTTGGTTTCTCTTCTAGTTCTAGCTTTTCCATGGTGATTTCATGAGTTATTAGAGAATTGGTGAGCTCTTCCAATTGAAGTTTGGTATGGTTCTTAGCTTCTCAGATTATTGTTACCTTTGCTTTCCAAGTTTTTGGTAAGGACCTACGAATTTTGCTCATGATATCAACATTAGTATAAGTTTTACCAAAAGCATCCAAACTATTAGTTATAGTTGTCATTCTAGTAAACATACTAATTTGGAAGCATTTTAAACAACTCATAGTGATGTACAAGCATGTACATTTTGAATTCTTTAACTTGATTAGTACCTTCATGAGTTATTTCTAAAGCATGCCATATATCACTAACATTTTTACAAGATGATATTCTATTGAACTCACTCATACTCAATGCACAATACAAAATGTTCATTGTTTTAGCATCCATATAAAGTAGCTTTTTATAACAATCGTTATACTTATCCCCTAGCGGTAGGAATTGTTATACCATCTTTAATTTTAGTAAGCTTATGACATCCATTTTCAATGGATATATATTCATCCTAACTTTCCAATAGCCATAGTCATTACTATCAAAGAAAGATGGCCTAAAGGTGGATGATCCTTCATTTTGAACATTATAACTAGTGATTTTCATTCTACTCAAAGTCTAAGAAAACTTATATAAATGAGAACTAGGTTTCGATATCAATTATTGTTCTAGAATTAAGGCAATAATAACACCTAAGAAAGGGGTTGAATTAGGTGTTCTAGTAATAATAATAAATATTACAATTTGTCATAACCCAATTCTAGGTTATTCCCCAAAAATCACCTTCTTTCAAAATAAAAATAAAAAAATAAAATAAAGACTGGCAATGTGGAGAAAACAGATCAAGGAGGACAACAAAAATAGGAAAAAATCAAGCTGCAATTTTTGAAGGAAATTCAAGGCCTAATTGTACCCCATTATGCCCCAAAATAGAGAGAAAATGCAAATTCAAGGTCAAATTAAATGATTATTGGACGAATTTGCATAAACATTAAGTCAGATGACATAATTAAATTTTTAATAGGCCAATTTGATTTAATCATGGGCCAAATTAAATTTTAATTATGTTTAAGAATTAATTTGGGTCTAATTGAAGGATTTAACTAAGTGCAAGGACTTAATTATACTTTAAATGGGTCAAATTCATTTTATTTGGGGCTTAATTAGTGAAAAATTAAGTTTGGGAGCCTAATTTGGGCTTAGTTGAGGAAATTGAAATTTTAAGAGACCATATTTAATTTTTAACAAGTTAATTGATTGAAATTAGGGGCCAAGTTGCAAGAAACTTGAAGTTTTGGGGTCAATTAGGGGTTAAATTAAAGAAATTGACAACCAAGGACCTATTTACAAAAAGCGTCAGACTTTAGGGGCTTAATTGACAAAAAAACCGGGGTGAAATTGAAAAAATTGAAAGTTTAATGGTCAATTAGGGGTTAAATTGACAAAATCCGAGACCAAGGATCATATTGTAAAAGACGCGTAACTTCAGGGCTGCAATTGAAATTCATCAGCGGGCTTAATTGCAAACGTTTAGGGTCAATTAGGGGTTCTATTGATAGCAATTGAAAGATGGAGGACTGAAATGAACTTTGGCCAAAAATAGAACTCAGCACTGTTCATTATCTTCTTCATTTTTTTCTGAAAAGACTGGTCCGGTTACCTACTTCGCAGGTGCATTTAATACCTCTACACTCCACCAAATTTAACCTAACGTGCACGAAAATGATCCTCTGAAGTTCCTCTACATATCTGTGTGAATAGTTCAGTCTGAATGACAACCCATCGATGCTGGCACCGGCCTAAACATGCCAACTCAGGCAGCCTGCAGCTGCAGATTTGACAATTTGACAGTGCACCATGTCTACTTTGAGCCAACGGTTGGGATCTTTCCCATCTGAATCAAGAGCTGAAATTTTACCCCGGTGCAGACGAGATTACCCTCTTCCACCTCCTATAAATAGAGGATAAGTTTATGGCCTGAGGGAGGAGAAAATCAGATCCAAAATAAGCCAAAAAATCAGCTTCTCCCCTGTTTTTCTTCCAACCAACGTTCTCTCTTCTCTCTCTCTCCCCGCTGCTTCTTCAGCCCTTGAAGACCCCACATAAACATTCCTCCTCCACCAACAGACGGCGTCTCAGCCTCCCCACGAACCCAAATCCTCACCGGCGATAGGTGCAGCCACCACGAGGTCTTCCCTCTCCTCTCTGCAGATTCTCTTCTTCTGCATCTTTTTCTTTCTTCCTCCGCCACAAGCAGCCAACACTGCCACCATTTCTTTCACCATTCCTACTCTGACAACCAGCTCCACTGCAGGAAGCCAACACAACCACCAACCGACCACCAAGCTGCCACCGAGACTCTCTCTCTCTTCTCCTTCTAGCCCTTCTCTCTCCTCTGCAACCTTTTCTTCTCCCTCTCACAGCCGACTCAGGCCACCGTCACTTCAGCCGAAGCCTCCTGAGCCACCAGCCAGACATCCTCAGCACGTCCGAGACCCCTAAGCCAGGCAACTTTCTCTTCCCTGTGTTGCCTCCTTCTTCTTCGTTGAGACCGTTGCATGTAGAATTCATTTCTGCATGCAGCGGCAGAATAATTAAGTTGTCTTTAGGCCGGGCCAGTTATGGCCCAGCCCAAGTGGCTGGGTCTGGCCTGGCCCCCATTTAAAAAAAAAGTCCAAAAATTTTTCAAAAATCATTTTAAAAAAATTTGTGATTTTTCTCGCATATTTTTCTACCAATTATGCAAAATATCGGGTTGTATATTTACACTGTAAAACACAAATCCGGTATTAAATACCCGGTTTTCTCTGAAATATTTAAAAAAAATAAAAAAAATATTTCAAAACACTTTTAAAAAGAAAAAAAATATTTTGTTGCATACGGCCAAATACTAAAATTTTTCCAAGCATATTTTTCATAAAAAAAAACAAAAATTGCATCTTTTTCATGTTTAAAAAATCCAAAAATGGATATCGTAACCAGTTTATGATTATCCATTAGGATTTGGCCAACATGTCAAAAATCTTTTTCTAATCTTTTTTTAGGATCCAGATAGACTTTAAATATTTGTGTGGTGTAAAATCACATGATAAAGTATACCCTCAGGTATTAAAGATACAAGGTGTAAATAAATGCGATGCTAAAATTCAGACTTTAGAACGGTTAGGATTTAACCCGATAAGGTAAAGACTCTCTCATGAAAAGAGATTTGCCTTGAGCCTTAGAAAAGACCAACGAATAGAAACCCGACTTAGAAAAAACAATCAAACAACAATGCAGCTTACCTTAGGTAGGGTGCACTGGGGGTGATGCGTCTTCCCCTTGCACAACCAGTCCCTTATCCAGACTCTCGCAAACCATAGGTTCCTAGTGACCATAATACTAGGTGGCGACTCCTAAAAATTAATCATAATTTTATGATTAAATCCAAAAAACCTTCCCAACACCCAACACCCCTCATCAGGAGGCACGACATGAGCCACTGTCGTCGCCAGATGACGTCGCGTCGCCCCGTGACAGGATGGCGACTCCGCTGGGGACCACCTTGTCTGGTCGGACTAAGCTTTGCTTGTTTGATTGTTTGCCTTTTGTCGGTCTTTAATTTTAGCTCGTATTTTAACTGCTTTAACATTTTTATTTTGTGAATAAACCCAATTCTAGGTTAGGTAGGGAGTAGCGGTCTGCCTCATGACTTTCAGTCGGGGTTCAGATTCGTGAAACATCTAACTATGAGTTGAGTGTTTACTCGGTAATGACGGTCACACTGTGCCCCAACCATTCCTTGTAAACCCCTATACTGCCTTCACGTGAGGTGGTCACTAGGCAGTTCATAGACCCTTTTAAGACCAGGTAGAAAGCCTACCCATCATGTAATGACCTAGAACCTTCCTTTAGAGCATGAACTCCCTATATATTCATTATGCATAGGTTTTTTCCCATTCATACCCAATGTGCATACATTTGCATCCACACACATACATCCATCCATTGTAAATAACATACATACTTGCATGAGGTTGAAATATAGGTCCCCAAAGAGCCTACAACACCTGACTCCGAGCAAGAAACATAGAAGATGAAGAGCGTGCTCACCGTGATGCCCATTTCCAAGAAGAGTTAGAGTCTCTGAAAGCAAGCGTGGCTCGCCTTACTAGCTTACTCGAGCAAACACTTAGAAATGCTTCTGGTGAAGGTCCTTCCAACCAGCCTGCTATTTTTGTTCAGCCTTCAGCAACAGCTCAACCCAAAGAAACAATTAATAAACATGGTCAAGAACCTCCATACAATCCAGCATTTGTACACTCAACGCCACCGGCACCCGCCCTTGCAGTCATAGACCCATTTGCCAATGAGTCCCACAAGACCAAGTCATCTAATGGCATTGATCAAGATAAGATTTCGGCGTTGGAAGCCCGGATTAAAGCCATTGAAGGGGTAGACTTGTACGATCCAGTACGGGCAGCAAAAATGTGTTTGGTCCTAAATGTGGTTGTCCCGAAGAAGTTTCGTGTTCCTAAATTCATCAAATACACTAGAACACAATGCCCCATAACTCATTTAAAATCCTACTGCAACAAAATGGTAGAAGTAGTACACGATGAAAAACTACTGATACACTTTTACCAGGATAGCTTAAATGGGACGGCATTAAGTTGGTACATGAGATTGGACAACACCAAAATCCGTAAATGGAAAGACTTGGTGGATGCTTTTGTGAAGCAATACAAGTACAATATGGACATCACTCCTAACAGAACTAGCTTGTCCAATCTTGAAAAAAAGGATAAAGAAAGCATAAGGGAATATGCTCAAAGATTGAGAGATCTAGCTTCTCAAGTGCATCCCCCGCTTTTGGACAAAGAGATGGTCACTCTATTTGCTAACACGCTCAAGGACCCATACTACGAACATGTGATGGGTAGTTCGGCCCAGCAATTTACTGACGCTGTGGTAGTAGCTGAGCGCATAGAGCAAGGAGTAAATAGTGGTAGAATCTCTGCACCTGTGGAAAAAAAGGGCTTTGAAGGTAAAAGGAAAGAGGTTGACCATGTTGAGGGTAGCTATATGGATAGGAAGAACCCATTCCAAAAATACCACACTCCATCCATTTCACCCCAAATCGCCAATATCAATCTCAACTCTTCTTTTCCTGCCAGAAAACCTGAGCCTCAAACCAAACACCAAAGAGCTCAAGAACAACTACTTTCATTACCGCTGCCCTTAAATGAGATGTACCAAAAGCTACTGAGCATTGGGCAAATAGCTCCAGAACCCCTGACACCTCTGCAACCACCTTACCCTAATTGGTACAGGCTAGATCTCACTTATGAGTACCATGCTGGCGCCGTGGGACACAACATTCATACTTGTAGTGCCTTCAAGAAGAGGCTCATGCATTTGATTAAAGCTGGATGGATAACCTTCGAAGGAACTCCAAACGTGAGTTTGAACCCTTTACCCAATCATGCTTTAGGTACTGGATCAGTGAATGCACTGGAGGTGGAATGCTCTGGAAACCTCAAAGCACGAGTAGGGTGTGAAGAAGGTAGTGTGAATTCTCGAGGATAGAGACGAAGTTCTGCCACAAGATGGGAGGATGGCGTCTGCCCCTAATAATCGCCTCTATTTGATCATGTCTGCAAAGTTGTTTTGATTTTGTCATATTTTAACATGTTTTAGTCTTGTTGGCAATTCGGCTCATAATGCCACAAGACTCTCTGTCAAATGAGCCTTTCTTGCTAATAAGATCATATATTTATAATGAGCCTTCATTTTTGTTGTTTCATGCAAATAACATACTGAACACACCTTTTATTCACAAAATCACTACACCAAGAATTCTTTGGTGTTTTTCTCTTTTTTCCCAAAAAACAAGCATGACCCCATGTTTTCACAAGGATTTTTGGGAAATCAAAGTTTTAATACAAAAACAAAAATCAAATTGGTGCTTGTTTCGACAAACAAGTTCTAAAAATTCAAGTGATATCCTAACACCTATAAAAAACCTGAAAGACAACCCGAACACCATGGGATAACTTCAAAGTTGAGTTTTGACTGCATGAATAATGAGAAACCATTTTGCATATTCGTATATGAGAAAGCAAAGCTTGTTGATTCTAACTGCTTGCATTTGAAATGAAGAAAAGCCATCTTTGATCATCCTTTCACAATTCTAAAAAAATCCTTTGTAGTCCCCTTTTGAGCCTAATAAATTTTTCTTGAAAAATAACCTTGGCTAGGATCACACTCTACACTGGGGGGGGGAGTGCAAAAAAATCCTTAATGATTAAAAGTGCCCAAACAACTCTTGGGGGCATGAAAAAGTCCTCAACGATAAAAGTGCCCAAACAACACTAGGGGGCATAAAACAAAACCCTCAATGATCAAAAGTGCCCAAACAAAGCTGGGGGCATGAAAGAGTTCCAAAAATATTTGAGCATGCCACAAAAATCACTAATATAATGATGCTCAAAACCAAAAGAAGAAAAAGCCCAACATTGAGGGGGCATTATGGACCATTTTTCAAATCTATTCCAAGGTCCAGAAATTCATAAAAAAAGAGTTTGGGATATAAGCACTAGTGATCCTTAGTCTTAAAGTCCCTTAAACACCTTTTGAGCCTAAATATCCTTTTTCTTCATAGCCAAGAGCCAAAGCCTATGTTACATGCCCAATTAAGCCCTTTCTAATCAAAGGCAAGCAATCTGGATCGGCAGACTTTGCTTTCCCATATGAAACAAATCATTATTCATGCAAGCAAAATGAATGCTTTGAAAACTGGTTCTTTGAAACCCTCAAATTAAAGCTTGAACCCTTTTGACCAATCAGACATCACTTCACTTCACCAAAAGCGAAACAAAATTTTTCAATACTCATGCAAACCTATCCATGAGAATCGCTTGAATTTTTCAGAATAAGTTTGTTTTGAACAAATATCAAAATGATTTTTTGGAATAGCTTTGAAATTCCAAAAATTCTTCATGAAAACAACTCTTTGTAAATAACCAAATCTTCCTCCACATAGCCTCATCCCCAAGGAAAACCCAAATTGAACACTTTGAGACATGATCAAACTGGGGAGTAATCCACCAAAACACATAGGGCTGCCTCTATGATTCCATGAAAAAAAGGCAAGGCAAAGCTGGTAACCTAGAGATAAAGGCTTGTTGATATTATACCCTCCTAGAGGTCAAGATCACAAGATATGACTTGAGTAAGCAAGAGCGGAAAGAGCCATCAAAGCTTACTATTAGAGACTCAAACTTTTGAGAAAAGGAAAACTCCATGAAGAAAAGGGGACCTATATTTCTCAGGTAAGTATATATGCATATTATTCATAATGCATTACTTTCATCCCTGACAGATCGGTGTCTCACCATTACCTCTTTTTGAGCGGGCTGTTGAGCCCTCATCATTCAGATAGTGTGCTTTCTAGCCCTATCTCCCTTTTGAATGCGCCTTTGAGCCATTATCTCTCGGGTATTATGTTTTTTAACCCTGCCTCCTTTCGAGTGCGCCTTAGAGCCCTCGACCACCTTGGGTATTGCGTTTTTTAACCATGCCTATTTTTTAGTGTGCCTTTGAGCCCTCACCTCTTGGGTAGTGTGTTTTCTAACCCTGTCTCCTTTTAAGTGTGCCTTATAGCCCTCGACCACCTTCGGTAGTGCGTTTTCTAACCATGCCTCCTTTTGAGTGCGCCTTCAAGCCCTCACGTCATGGGTAATGCGTTTTCTAACCCTGTCTCCTTTCGAGTGCGCCTTTGAGCCTTCATCCCTTGGGTAGTGTGTTTTCTAACCCTGCCTCCTTTCGAGTACGCCTTAGAGCCCTCGACCACCTTGGGTAGTCTTTTTTCTAACCCTACCTCCTTTCGAGTGCGCTTCAGAGCCCTCAACCACCTTGGGTAGTGTGTTTTCTAACCCTGCCTCCTTTTGAGTGTGCCTTAGAGCCCTTGACCATCTTAGGTAGTGTGTTTCCTAACCTTACCTCTTTTTGGGTGCGCCTTCGAGCCCTCACCACATGGGAAGTGTGTTTTCTAACTCTGCCTCCTTTCGAGTGCGCCTTTAAGCCGTCACCTCTCAGGCAGCGCGTTTTCTAACCCTATCTCCTTCCGAATGCGCTTTTCAGCCCTCACTCCCTTTCAAGTCCTATCTCTTTTCAAACGCTCATATGAGCTCCCGTCTCTTGAATAATGTGCCTTTGAGTCCTATCATGTCGTTCCTTCAAGACATTTCATTTTTTTCACATGGGTAGCTCACCCACCACAATCAGACCTCTTTGAAAACTCTTTTCATCTTCCATTTGGGCCGGTTGCCCATTACAATGAAACCATTTTGAGAAATCTTCTTATTTTTCACCTCTTTGAAAAATCTTTGTGTTTTTCACCTGAGCAGGTCGCCCATTACAACAAGACCACTTTGAAAAACCTCTGTATTTTTCACCATTTTGAAAAAATCTCTGAAAAATCTTTGCATTTTTCACCCGGGTAGGTCGCCCATTACAATAAGACCATCTCAAAAAAAAAATTTAATTTTCTCTGGGTAGGTCATCCATGACAATTCGACCACTTCAAAATCTCTGAATTTGCAAAAGAAAAATCTTCCAGTTTTTACTCTGAGTGCGCTTTCTTGCCCTCAAAAGGATTCATCATTTCTCAATATGATGAGTCCTTCATCTCTCATTCTTTTTTTTCTTCTTTACAACGCTTACTATCTAAAGTCTCTTACGAGACTTTCTATCGTAAGTATTGTAAAGAGTGGGGCAACCATTTTGGGATTTTAAATGAGTTATGGGGCATTGTGTTCCAGTGTATTTGATGAATTCAGGAACACAAAACTTCTTCGGGACAACCACATTTGGGACCAAACACATTTCTGCTACCCGTACTGGATCGTACAAGTCTACCCCTTCAATGGCTTTAATCCGGGCTTCCAACGCCGAAATCTTATCTTGATCAATGCCATTAGATGACTTGGTCTTGTAGGATTCATTGGCTAATGGATCTATGACTGCAGGGGCGAGTGCCGGTGGCGTTGAGTGTACAAATACTGGATTGTATGGAGGTTCTTGACCATGTTCACTCATTGTTTCTTCGGGTTGAGCTGTTGCTGGAGGCTGAACAAAAATAGCAGGCTGGTTGGAAGGACCTTCACCAGAGGCATTTCTAAGTGTTTGCTCGAGTAGGCTAGTGAGGCGAGCCACGCTTGCTTTCAGAGACTCTAACTCTTTTTGGAAATGGGCATCACGGTGAGCACGCTCTTCATCTTCCATGTGTCTTGCTCAGAGTCAGGTGTTGTAGGCTCTTTGGGGACCTATATTTCAACATGTTGCATGTATGTATGTTATTTACAATGGATGGATGTATGTGTGTGGATGCAAATGCATGTGCATGCAGATTGGGTATGAATGGAAAAAACCCATGCAGAATGAATATGTAGGGAGTTCATGCTCTAAAGGAAGGTTATAGGTCATTATATGATAGGTAGGCTTTCTACCTAGTCTTAAAATGGTCTATGAACTGCCTAGTGACCACCTCACATGAAGGCAGTATAGGGGTTTACAAGAAATGGTTGTGGCACAGTGTGACCGCCATTACCGAATAAACACTCAGCTCATAGCTGGATGTTTCACGAATCTGAACCCTGACTGAAAGTCATAAGGCAGACCGCTACTCCCCACCTAACCTAGAATTGGGCTTATTCGCAAAATTAAAATGCATGCTAAAGCAGTAAAAATGCGAACTAAAATTAAAGACCAGCAAAAAGGCAAACAATTAAACAAGCAAAGCTTAGTCCGACCAAACATGATTGTCCCCAGTGGAGTCGCCATCCTGTCGCGGGGGCGCGATGTCGTCTGGCGACGGCGGAGGCTCTTTGTCGTGCCTCTTGATGTGAGGTGTTGTGTGTTGGGAAGGGTTTTTGGATTTAATCATAAAATTATGATTAATGTTTAGGAGTCGTCATCTAGTACTATGGTCACTAGAAACCTATGGTCTGCGAGAGTCTGAGTAAGGGACTGGTTGTACAAGGGGAAGACGCATCACCCCCAGTGCACCCTACCTAAGGTAAGCTGCATTGTTGTTTGATTGTTTTTTTTCTAAGTCGGGTTTCTATTCGTTGGTCTTTTCTAAGGCTCAATGCAGTTCTCTCTTCATGAAAGAGTCTCTACCTTATCGGATTAAATCCTAACCGTTCTAAAGTCTGAATTTTAGCATGGCATATTTTACACCTTGTATCTTTAATACCTGAAGGTGTACTTTATCATGTAATTTTACACTCCACAAATATTAAAGTCTACATCTGGATCCCTAAAAAAAAAGGGTTAGAAAAAGATTTTTGACATGTTGGCCAAATCCTAAAGGATAATCATAAACTGGTTACGATATTCATTTTTGATTTTTTTTTTAACATGAAAAAGATGCATTTTTTTAACGAAAAATATGCTTGGAAAAATTTTAAGATTTGGCCGTACGCAACAAAATATATTTTTTTATTTTTGAAAATGCTTTGAATTTTATTTTTTTTGAAATATTTCGGAGAAAACTGGGTATTTTAAATATACAACCCGATATTATGCAAAATTGGTAGAAAAATATTTGAGAAAACCACAATTTTTTTGAAAGGATTTTTAAATTTTTTTTTGAAAATTTTTGAAAATTTTTTTAAATAGATATAGTCCACTGCATGAACAGTAGACATGAATTATAATTCACGTCTATTGTTCACTCAGTGAACAGAGACGGTGAAGAAGAAGAAGAAGGGGAAGGGGAGAGAGGGCAGACAACCTGGCGTGGCAGTGGTCCAGACAAGGATGACGGTGTGCTGCCAGTGGTTGCAGCGGTGGAGCTGGTGGCGGGTGGCAGAGCAGGATGAAAGAAGAAGAAGAAAATCAGCAGGGGGAGAGGGCCAGCGGTCGCGGTGGCTATTCTTCCACTAGTGTGGATTTGGGTCCCAGGGAGGCTGCACCGCCGTATGTTGGTGGAGGAGAAGTCTTCAGGGGATGAAGACACGGTGGAGAGAGAAGGAAGAAGGAACGTCTTGCAGAGGAGAGAAAGACGTTCACGGTGGCTTATTACGGATGCAGTGGTGGTTGGCCGGTGTTCTTGGCAAAGCTTGCTGGTGCTGGTTGCTCAAGGCGGAGCTGGAGGAAGAAATGGTGACGGTGCTGGTTTCCTGTAGCGGAGGAAGAAAGAAGAAGAAACAGAAGAAGAAAATCTGCAGCGGGGAGAGGGAGGAAGGCTGGTTTTTTGGCTTACTTTGGACCCGATTTTCTCCTCCCTCAGGCTATCAAATCCACCTCTATTTATAGACGGTGGAAGAGGGAAATATTTTCTACAATGGAGAAAACTTTCAGCCCTTGATTCAGATGGGAAGGACCCCAACCGTTGGCTCAAAGTAGGCATGGTGTACTGTTAAATTATCAAATCTGCAGCTGTAGGCTGCCTGAGTTGGCCTTTTTGGGGTGGTGCCACATCCGTTTATTTGCCAGTGAGCCAGTGACGACCATACCCAGACATAAAGGGATGTCTGGTGATCAGTTTCGTGCACGGTTTGGCAAATTTGGTGGACGTTAAGTGCATTAAATGCACTTGAAAAGGAGATGACTTTAGCAGTTATTTCAGAGATTTAAAGAAGAAGATGAATAGTACCAAAGTCCTATTTTGGCCAAAGTTCATTTCCGTCCTCCTTCTTTCAATTGCTTTCAATTGAACCCCTAATTGACCCTAAACGTTTGCAATTAAGCCCCTGATGAACTTCAATTGGAGCCCCGAAGTTACGCGCCTATTGCGATATGGTCCTTGGTCTCGGATTTCTTCAATTTAGCCTCTAATTTACCCCAAAACTTTAATTTTCTTCTCAATTAAGCCCAAATTAGACTCCCAAACTTAATTTTTCACCAATTAAGCCCCAAATAAAATTAAGTTGACCCATTTAAAGTATAATTAAGTCCTTGCACTTAATTAAATCCTTCAATTGGACCCAAATTAGTTCTTAAACATAATTAAAATTTAATTTGGCCCATGATTAAATCAAATTGGCCTATTAAAAATTTAATTATGTCATTGGACTTAATTTTTATGCAAATTCATCCAAT
>Ga0307517_10000637_pt1 | contig 60049 bp, 84 predicted proteins | sample 23_EM_MG_FD_194515 | JGI IMG/M metagenome (GOLD analysis project Ga0307517, IMG submission 194515) | Populus trichocarpa ectomycorrhiza microbial communities from riparian zone in the Pacific Northwest, United States - 23_EM | ecosystem: Host-associated > Plants > Roots > Unclassified | place... | reverse complement strand
AGTCTTGAAGCCTAGACCAACATCCTTGTACCACCGCTTCTCCTTGGTCGCGATTTTTTTGCCACCTAGGATCCAGAGTCAATCCAGTAACACTTTATCACTATTCCAAGCAATGAGACGAACCACGGGCTTTTGCGTTGTGGAAGATATCTTGCTTTTGATACGCCTTTTCGATCTAATTTTCATCAAAAGAGCATTGAGATACGAATGTAGCAAAAAGGGACGGCATAAACTCACTTGAGCGTCAGCCATGGTGTTGGTCTGGAGGTCGTTGGGCGCGGAGACTGCCTTCTGAACTTTTGGCAGTTTATTTATCTGTGTTTGTCAACGAGCCCGAGAAGCCACTTCCGCAAAACTGTATAGTTAATCCGGAAACTGCCGGAAGCATTAATAACGGAGTCTGGTATCCTAAATTAGTCTTACAGTGCTCAAACTCTTTTCCCAACCCAAGCTAGAAGGGAGGCTCTGCGCCGTTAAATTCTGCACAAATTACTGGCGCGAATTTTCTTCTTCTCCTTGAGTGCTCAACCTCTTTCCCCAAACCCAAGTTAGAAGGGAAAGGATCTGTGCCGCTAAATTCCGCAGGCACCACTGTTTTATTGGCGCGAATTGTCTTCTCCAAGTGGCGTCTTACATACGTTGATGAGAGACATTTTCCAGTTACACAAAGAATCAACTGTTCCTTGGCCACAGGGAAATTCTGGAGTTGAACTGAACGACGGATGATCTTAGAATCAGACAAAAGCTACCGATTATCGGACCTTATTACCGGACGCGACGCGATATTTACTTATGTTTGGGTTTCGTGTCTCCTTGATACGCGCATCAGTCAGAGTAATGGGTCGTCAGCAAACTTTAGGTCAGTCCCAGAGCCACTCTGCTCACAACCGTCTAAACCAACAGCAGGAAAGTTCTTTGCAATGCCGAAATCTACGAAAGCACCACCACCACAGCAATCAAGCCTTCAAGAGATGTGGGGTAAGAAGAAGGGCCTAAAGCTAGTCGCGTCCAAGCCTGAACCAAGTGCAATGGAGGTTGACATTCCTGAGGAAAAGGAGGGCGAGTGCAGCACCAACGGCTAGTGACGTGTCATCTGACAACTACATTGCAGCCGTTGCTACAACTTCGAAGCGGAAGGAGAGTGCAACCCCACAACCAGGTACGTGCGTTCTTCGCCATTCACACTAATCCCGAATCAACGTATGACGTTTTAGACTCTCCCAGAGTCAAGAAACGGAAGATAATTGAATCAGATGACGAGGAGGACCCAAACGACGCGCCTCCGGGTACAGCACTGTTTCGAATGCTACCATAAACCCTGTTAATAAACTCCTGTATAGTATCCTCGCAGACTGAGAAAAGTCCCCGCAAAACCTCGGTGGCGAATCCTTCATCATCCCCTTCACAAATTGCATCTTCTTCTGCCCCGCTGTCCCAACACGCGAAACGGAAAGAAAAACAAACAGTAGACACCGCAAAACCCGCCACCGTCGAAGACGAATCAGAGACGTCTTCAAGCGAAGATGAAGGAGAAGATGAAATTGGTGCTGAAGATGCTGAAGAATCAACGTCTGATAAAGTTACAAATACAAAGAGGTTCGACTCCAATTGTGCAAAGAAAGACCCAGCGCACTTATGCCTCTGCCAGTGCTCAATACGCCCTAATGAAAAGGGACGAAGTGGATATAGAAGGTGGATGGAAAGTCGGAGAGCCGTAAGAATCACGTTTAACATTGAAGACAAGGTCTCACCGCCTATCAGCGTTCCCTATGCAGCTTTAACGAAAACCTTTTCATTGATTGAGGCCACGACAAAGCGCTTAGAGAAAACCGCTATCCTGACCTCGTTCCTGCTGCTGGTCATCCAAAGGAGCAAGAAAAACGACCCCAAATCCTTACTCCAAGCTGTATACCTGTGCATAAATCGAGTGCGTATTTCCCTTGCGACTTAAATGGTCCTTCCTGACCTATTTTCTCCCAGTTGAGCCCTGATTATGTTGGTGTCGAGCTCGGTATCGGGGAGAGCATTCTTATAAAGGCCATTGGAGAATCAACAGGCCGCAGCCTCTCTCTTATCAAGGCGGATCTGAAGAAAGAAGGCGACCTTGGGCTCGTTGCGATGGTGCATGCACATCTTTGCGTTCACTCGACCTTTCTCCTCACGCATTTCACAGAACTCCAAAAACAATCAGAAGACGCTATTCAAACCCAAGCCTTTGACGGTACCATTCGTTTTTTCCAATCTACGTGATATTGCCCTCTCTTCTGGCCAATCCGTGAGTAAATGCTTCTCCGAAAATCAGACGTCCGGCGCGTTCCAATCCTTGTATCATGTAGTCACAAGCAAAGAAAGTATCCATTATCACAAAACTGCTCGCCGCATGTCAAGATTTCGAAGCAAAGTATATTGTCCGAAGTTTGGAGGGCAAGTTGCGGATAGGAAATGCAGAGCGATCAGTGTTGGTCTCCCTGTCCCAGGCTGCAGTTTTGGCAGAACGCGAACGATGTAAGTATGGATCTCTTCTATAAGAATGGGCCTGTTTGGCTGATCCCAGATAAATAGCTGGAAAGAAGTGGAGTCAAGAACAACTGGCCAGCCGCTTGGAGGAGGGTGCCAATATTCTCAAATCTGTTTACAGGTAAACAATTCTACACAAATCGTTGAGGATGTTTTGGATGCTGATACATGTGCAACCTCTTCTAAGTGAGCTGCCTACCTACGACAAAGTTATTCCTGCCCTGCTCGAGTTTGGCATCGACGGCGTACGAGCAAAGTGCAAGCTGACACCGGGCGTACCGTTGAAGCCCATGTTGGCGAAACCAACGAAGGCCATAGGTGAAGTATTGGATCGGTTCGAAAACAAGCATTTCACCTGCGAATATAAATACGACGGAGAACGCGCCCAAGTCAGTCGGGCTTCAACTCACATTCATGGATGCCATTAACTAACTGCGCATTTGCACAGGTTCACAAATTGGAGAATGGCGGTGTCGCCGTTTTTAGTCGAAATTCGGAAGACATGAGTAAGAAATATCCCGACTTGGTCGATCAACTTCCAAAGGTGAGGCGGGGCTTTTAATCTTCCCCGCTCGAAAGCTAAAAGATATTCTCAGTGTATCAAAGAATCCACCAAGTCTTTCGTCCTCGACGCGGAAGCTGTAGCCATCGATCGCGCAACCGGGAAGTTGATGCCTTTCCAAGAACTAAGCAGGCGTAAGCGCAAAGATGTCAAAGTCGAGGATATTCAAGTCCGAGTTTGCCTCTTCGGGTTCGACCTTCTGTACTTAAATGGCGAGGTTTGTAAAGTATCCATCTTGTCATATCGGCAGCGTCTAACAGTTCGACAGCCTCTCCTGCAGCTACCACTGCAAAAACGACGGGAATTACTACGGGAACACTTCACAGCAGTCCCTGGAGAGTTTGAATTCGCTAAATCTTCTGATAGTGAAACAACAGAAGAAATTCAAATATTCCTTGAGGAGAGTGTAAAAGACGGCTGTGAGGGTCTTATGGTCAAGATGCTTGACACCGATGCAAGTTTCTATGAACCTAGCCGAAGGAGCGTTAATTGGCTAAAGGTAGGCATGCTTTTACCTCGACCGAACCCAAACTCGAAGTTAACCATCTTTATAGCTGAAAAAGGACTATCTTGCTGGTGTTGGGGACTCCCTAGATCTTGTCGTGGTAGGCGGATACTACGGGAAGGGAAAGAGAACCAATGTTTACGGCGCATTCCTGCTTGCATGCTACGACAGCGACTCGGAAGAATTTCAGACTATTTGTAAGATCGGCACTGGTTTCAGTGAAGAGGTGTTGCAAAGTCACCATGACGTGCTCAAGCCGTTGGAAATATTGAAACCTCGGGGAGACATCAAAATCGGAGGGGCAAAGCCGGATATTTGGTTCGAACCGAAGATAGTCTGGGAGGTTTTGACAGCGGATCTAAGCTTGAGCCCCATATATACCGCTGCTCAGGGATTGGTAAGTCTACGGCCCAATACCATGCATGATTACTGCTTAAAGTCTCTCCACAGATTGAAGACAGAGGCATTTCATTGAGATTCCCCCGCTTTCTTCGCGTCCGCGACGACAAGTCTGCTGATGATGCCACAGGACCAGACCAGGTGATCTCATTTTCGAATTGACTTGCGCTGCCTTCTCATGATAGCCCAGATCGCCGAGTTGTATGAACGGCAGGCGCTAGCCCAAACCAAGGGCAAAAAGAAGAAGGGAGGTGACGCGGATGACGGGTTTTGGTGAAATGTGTTCCTCTATTGTATAATGGACAAATAAAGAGCGTGAATTGCTTTCCGTTTGGCAACTTCTCTTAGGCCTCTTTTGAAGTGCCCTCCTCTGCAGCCTTGATTGCCTGGAGAACTTTCCCGTCACCCTGAGTAGCGCCTGCAACATCTGTCAAGCCTAGCTGCCGTTCACGGCCGCCCATATACCAGTATCGTACGAAACGAGTGTCTTGTATTGCTTGGAGGGATGCGTTCGTAGCGTGGCAGGCGAAGAGCAAGTAATTTCGAGGCTGGACCCTCCAGGCTGCGATGAAGGAGAAATTTGTCAAGAGGGATAGAACCGACACCATTTATGACATACCGAAACGCATGAAGACCGTTCTGAATGTGGACCCCAGGTGAACAAAGTGTGCACGCGAGCTTAAGAAGGGTACTTACGAGTAACACATGAGGGCAGTAGTCATGGTCCCTGAGATGACTTGTTCATCTTTCGACAGATCTGCAAACGCAGCTATGGGCAGACCCCAATTTGCGACCTGGATGGTTTGTTACGGAGGGTACATATGAGTTAGGTGGCGGGATGACATACTGGTCCCCAGAAGTGAGTACCTATTAAAAAGGTCAACTAGGAACGGGAAGAGAGGGGAAATCGCGTACTGAAGAAGTATTCACGTGCTGCCGGCGACCGCAACCAGGTGAAAAATGTGGAAGACATTGGAGGATGGAAATGGGCTGACCTGGGCTGACCCGGGGGAACAAAATAAAAACCTGGACCACGTGGGAAACACACTATTATTGATTTGTCGTAGTTTACGTCTTGACTCTTACCGAAATGCACCATCCCGCTTACATTGGCATTAAGTAGTTCTCGGAAATACAAATTCCTCCACCTAGACCACAATTTTTGGTGTGAACGCACGCCAGAGAAAGTTGGCTACTCTAAAAGGAAATACAGCTCTTCGTCTTTTCCACAATGCAACAGCAGCCATACCCAAATTACCCATACTATGGTCCGCCAATGTACCATCCCCAGACTCCCTACGTGGGGGTTGGCGGTCCTCCTCCAGGTCCCAGTCACGGTTACCCACCATTTTATGGACCTCAGCAGCCCCCCTCTGCTCCCCAGCATCCAAACCCTCCTGCACCGGCCCCTTACAGTTTCGACGCAGCTGCCTATACCACCCAACAAAATGCAGCACCCACCGCTAAGCCATCGCGTCGGCATCGAAGAAATCCGACAACATCAGCTGCCCCCACTGCTCCCTTAAAATCCGCGATGAAAAAGACGATGGCTGTATTTAATACACCAGCGCAATTTCACAATCCATTTAGCAGTCAACCCCAAAACCAGATACCCACCCAGATGCCAAGGCCTCGCGTTTATTCCAACCCAAACACTCCTCAACATGTGAGGGACGAACACGACAGGGCCCCGCTCCGTACGTGACGTCCTTATCATCCACCATAATCTTAATTTTCTTTCTAGTTCACATGATCATATCTTTCCACGGCTACAACGAACTTCACATCGAACATATATTACCACTGGCACTGGATGAGTTACGAAGAAATATCTGGCCGCTGTGGACAGATGGTTTGGAATCCGATACAGTCGTGGGTCATACCTGTATTGTCAAATTTAGAAATACTCCCTGGGATTTGAGCGGCTCTAATGCTCGACGGTGAGTTTCTTGATGGAGCTGTCAAAATTTGCGCTAATCTCCTATGATGCATGTCCTATGAAGCGCTTACAAGTTTATTGTGGAATTTTTCCGCCTTTTCCAACGCCGAGTGAGTCGAACCCATCTGTTTTGCACATGTCCCTAGTTTTCATCCCCTGAGCTCAGGGATACACATATCATACAGCGGCAAATATGACAACCACGGTTCGTAAATCTGCTTATTGGGTTCGGCGAGACCTATCATCTGTGCATATCTAGACGCCTCGCCTGCTGTTCCAGGTAACTCAACCAAATGAGAGAATTGTGTTCTTCATCGCCTACTTTTCCCAAGAAGGCCGACGCCTCACCCTTATTGATCCTCCTAACCACATTGATATTTCCATCGGTGCACATTTAAAGTCTATTTTTCCGCGCAAGATCCAGTCGGATGATGTAGTAGGAGAAAACACTCGCGTCATCGAAATCAAGCGAAAGTCGAATAATAGTTCGTTCTCGTTCTTGCGTTTGCGTAGACAAGATCTAGCACCATTAACACTCTCTCCAGACCCCGAGGTGGAACCTTCTGTGTTCCTCATTTATGTCCTCAAAATATTAGTCGACCTTGGCTTCGAGCTTGATGCCATCCTACCTCTTGGACGCCGCAATACTTTGGGCATGCGGACAGTGAGGGAACTATACATATTCAAGGGTATTCCACCTTAGACTGGTCACCCATTACGGCGAATATCCATGATTTATGTTATATGGTAATATACTAAATCATCAACGCCTTCATGACTGCCGGACGGCTTGCTTTATGCTCTCTGTACAATTATGCCTTTGATGTCTGCTATCGTCTACTTGCTACCACTTCTCGCTTTACTGTACGAAGTTCATGTCATCTTAATGACCTTTCCCCCATCTGCAACTCCAGCAAGGCTCTTCGCTACGACCTTTCCTTCTGTACTTTTTCGCTTGTAAAGTTCATCCCACCATCCGAATAGAAAATCGCGTGCAATCAACTTGAACCATGGCGTAAACAAATTGTCTACTCCGGGTCAGTCACCTTTTCATGCAGTTTGAGAAAAAGGTATTACCTTTATCGTCAAACATCGCCTGCAGTTCCTCCTTGCTAACATATTTGTGATCGCGGATTTCGTTGACGTTGGGAACAACCGTGACATCTGCCGTGAGGAACAAAATATAATCAACTGGGGAAATTACAATTATTAGCATGGTCGATGCACAATCCAGGCGGAACGAACCTTCGTGTTCTCCCCACATGCCGTTTGATGGCGCGAGGTAGTGGATGCGAGTCAGGTATTGGAATTCGTCAACGGGTGTTTGGCTCTGAGGGATCCCGAGTTCATGGTCCAACTTGCGGGAGGCGGCGACACGGACACCAAGTTGGTCTTTCTCGATTTTCTCGGCCGCAAAGTCATCCAGTGGATGGGAGCAACAGGTGTTGGTCCACATATCGGGGAAGGTAATTTTCTCGGAAGCTCTTTGTTGGAGCAGGAGTTTCCCGTCAGAGGGTCTGAAGACGAAGGCCGAGAATGCTCGATGAAGCAAGCCCTTGTTAATATTTTCCATGAGGTGGCCTATGCGCAAAAAAAGTATGAAGTGAACGATTATCGCGATGAAGAAGTTTCACTCACAGGTCTTCTTGTCCGCGGCACCGATGGCATTGTCGTCTTCGTCGACCAGGATACACTTCTCATCCATGAGTCTTGATTGCTCTGCATCGTAGTTCGAGAGATCCACGCTAGCCAGAAAGGCTTGGGCAGCGCGTACGGCAGGGGAAGACATCTTACGATGAAGAGAGACGGTATAGATGGGTTTGAGATGGAATTGCGCTGCAAAGCGCGGTATGCTCGAAAATAGGAAAGACAGGGCTAAGGAATGACAGAGATCACTGGTTTATAAAGACAAATACTGATAGTGGTCCCAGGTAAGTAGTGGTCCGAGATTGAACAAATTGTTCAGAGCCTCCTCAACAACTGGCTCGATGATTCGGCCGATTAGAATCCCCGTCATCATACTTATGTACTTACGGCAAAATTAAAATTACAGTCCTTCAATTGTAATAAGACTCGATACTTTTACAATGTACAGTTTGTGGTGAACGCGCATCATACAATGGGGATCTATAACTTATGATAAGAGTCGATTAGGTATTCTTCGCGAGTAACGCCATGGACCATGGTAGTCGTCAGATAATACCGAGGACCACGGACCCGTAAGGCTCTGCCTGTTCTAGTTTAAGCAAATTTTTCGTGGCGAGTACTAAATATAAGTCAGGCGATGAACATTATGTAAGTCGAACAGAAACAAGAAACGAACCTAAGCAATGATAAAATGCAGCGGCCGCAACATGGCGAGTGCTGGTTGATTTTGGTACTACCGTTTCAAAGGTCAGTTGTCCATCTGGCTTGGATAACGTCTGATATTGCATCTTTGCATATCTGTGGACGCAAGAACCCATTTGTCAACAGCAAAACTCGGCGGCTCATGATGACAAAACTGACTCTAGGAAGTTGAAAGAATTTCTTTCGAGACTGATGAGATTAAGGTCCGATTTTTGAGTGTCTTGTTGTGTATCTTCAGGAGCAGGGGCATTTTCGACTACGGCCGCATTATGGTAAGTGGATGACTGACATGGGGCCAACTTTCTTACCATCGAACGCAAAGTCCTCTCCGAATACATGGGAATGTTGTCCGGTTTGGGCAGGAGAAAACCCGATTCCTGGGGCAAGTTGAAGGCTCCCTCCTCGGCTCGGGGGTAGAGGACTTCCTCGGCGGCTCAGAGAACTGCTGCGCAATCTGACATCAATCATGTCGACGACTGGATCACCTTCGGGCATGCTACCTGGGCCATTCATGGCAGATGAACTAGGTCCAGCATTATCCCATGGAAAAAGGGAACTCCGTTGTGAACCATTCGCTGCATCGCGGGGGGCCAAGTTAAATCCCAGGTTACTGGCTCCTAAGACAGAGGCTGAGCGAGAAATGCGACGTGCTTGACCTGGTTCCTTTTCCAGCCGTTAGAGAATTTTATGATGGGTCAAATGTTCAATCAAAAATACATACTTCTGAAGAATGACGCTGAACTTCAATCTGATCATCTACAATCATCCCCATGTCCATGTCCAAATTGCCTAGAAGTTACGGCTTGATTTAGCAGACTGCGAATGGGGAAAAAATGCTCTAACCTGCGCCCCAATCCATGCCCCAGTCCACATCGTTATTAGGGGTAGGATCGTTGTCGACATGAACATCCAATTCTTTAGGCACGGATGTGTTGGCTTTCCGTCGTTTTGGTGGAGGTGCGGCTGAAAGTTGGACAACTCACATCAGTTAACACAGTGAAAAAAAAACATTACTAACCATCTTCATGATGGATTCGAAGGGCACCTGACTGAGCTTCGACCTGGACCCTGAAATTCTCCTGCCAGAAGTCTTTTAATCCTTGTGCTTCAACTAGCCATCGAGTTGGGACATTAGTGTTTCATTCCTGTGGGGCAATGGACTTACTTCCTTTTGGGACACCCCAGATTAGGTCGTCGATAAGTTTCCCACTGTCTTTCTCGAGTCTTTTGTTCAGCGTCTCTCTCCGGAGACGGTTCTGGGATTCTACGTATTTCGCACGAGCAATCTTTTTCTTCTGGTCAGTCACGGTTGGTTTTGCGTTCGGTCGAGTAAATACCTTGAGCTCATCATCGGTAAGCTCTGTTCGTGCATCCAAAAGGAGGCGAGTTCTTTTAACCTTCTTCGGCGGGTCGTCTTGATTCTGTCTGTTGGAATCTTCTCTTGTGATATCACTCAAAGGCTGTGGCTGGTCGATGTCTTGAGATAACAATAGTTGAGAGAAAGACGCAGCAGGACTGGATACACGAGCTCGAGAGAGTACAGAGGCCATCCTGGAGGTCGGAATCTCGTTTTCTTTTATAAGTGACAACGTGAATGGTTGGAATATGTATATTCTGTAGGCAGCGTACCTTTTTGGGTCTGCTAAAGCGAAAGGCGAGCCAAAGCTGATTAAAAGCAAGGTGCCTTAGAGGAATCACTTGCCTTCTGCGCTATTTGTTTGGGGCGGGGAGTTCCAGCTAGCTGGTTGTCCTCGACAAGTGGCGCGTCATCCATCGGGGTAGCATTAAAATTGAAGTCTAGATCAAAATTGAGGGTGTCATTGAAATTGAATTCTGGGATATCGCTTCCGATCGCTCTAAAGAACCATAAGAATATTGGTTACGAACCAAGACAACAGCGTTTACCTTTGATTATTTTGGATACTCTTCGCAGGTGACACTGCCCATCCTATTTCTCTGGCCAAATCGTCACCCAAGCCATCTCCAAGGTCAATGCCGTCAGAAAAGGGGAAGAAATTATCAAAGGCTGCCCCAGCCTGCGAAGAGAGATCTTCCATGCCGCGAGAATTGTGGTTGAACGACAAATCGAATGAAGCAGAAAGAAGATGTTCGTGGTGTTCTTCCAGAGTGTGCTTTTCTTTGCGTAAGACCTCCGTTGGAAGGGCACTTTTCGGTGCAGGTTTGCTCCGCCTCTTTTTCTTGCCGATGGGGTCGAATTCATCGTCATCTTCGTCCATTAAGTCATCACTCCCATCACGTCGAATTGTGTCACCTTAATCAATCATGTAAATAAGAACGATGTGAAGGTTTGTTAAAGATCACTCACCCGATAAATTTAAATACTCGTCCCAGTTCTACGACAAGGCAAAATTTTGGTGAAGTATAAGTTTTCCGAAGGGAGGTGGACTAACAGCAACAAAAGCCTCATAATCGAGGGAATAGGCGGCTCTTGGATCGGGTACTATCGTTAATGCGGAGGGGCTACAGACCTATCAAAGCGACTGTCAATGATTTAAAAAAATGATTCTTACCGGGCAACAGGATTTGCCATTTGGATCTGACCATCTAGTGCTCCAGAGCTACGCATATCTTGGACCACCTTCCTTAAAGAAGTAACGCAGTTCGCAACGTCGGTCATGAAAATTTCCTGTTTAACTGTTTGTAACATAAATAAGTGGTTGAGTTTAGAATGTAGGAGGATTCTAACCTTTATACACCCTGCCAAAGATGAAGCAAATTTCTAATATTATAAAAGAGAACATGCCAGAGCAATCTCTCATACCGCACGACACCAAACATCAAATTGCTCGAAAGCCGGAGAGCCAAAGGTTCAGCGGGTTCGGAAATCAAGTCGCAAAGCTGAGTAATATCAGCGGTAAGAACAGAACGTTTCGGCAGCTTTTTGAACGTCGACCTGGATCCCAGAGTTGCGGCCAACCTTGCGCAATGTTGGGTGATTCGATGAGCCGAGAGTAATACAAGAGTCGTACCACAGCAGACCAAAGCCACTATCTCGCTTTGTTAGGAGCTCAGGAGTGAAGAACATATTGTTTGACCGTCAGCGAAAGGGAGGAGGAATCCAGCAAGTAGCAAAGGTTCGATTGGCTCAGATAAGCAAATGACTGAAGAGCCGAGCGACAAAGGAATGATTTTGAAAAAAAAAAAAACCAAGCGAGGTTTATAAGAGGTGGTCGAGTGACTTTGATGGAAGTAATATGCTTCGCAGATACGGGGACGCATGTCACGCTGGAAAGATACTTGTTAAATACATCATGGGAGGCCCGGCCCAATAGATCAAATTTTTATCCAGCGTCTCCCATCGCTACCAACAAGGCGAGCGAAGAGCTCATCGCGCTCCCCTATCCACAAGAATTTCTCCTCCTTCGGCTCCTGAATCCCATCCAAAGTTTCGCTCCATCGAAGACTTAGCCCTTTTAGGAAACCAGTCTTCTTTACTCCTTTGACAGCAGCCAACGAAAAGCTTATTGTGGCCGTTTGTGACATCAGAGGTGTGAAGTAGAAGGCGTTATGGGTCAGTGTGATCAAACCTGGCCCAGAGGCGTGCTGGCAGGGATACGCTGGGAAGAGTGTTATTAGCATTAAAATTATAACATCGTTATCCATCGACTGACTGTGTGTTTCCACGTTCGCCCGGGGCTGGGCGATGCCAATAGCACCAGGGACAATAGGATGACGAGGAGGCCAAAGTTCGTCCCCAGACCACTACAAGTATTTCAGGTAATTCGTGGGCAACAAAACTAGCGAGGAGTCTTACTGGCTTTCCTGGCCTGAGGCGCTTTATGTCAGTTACAGCAATTTTACCTGCGGCAACACGGCCGCCCCATTTTTTCCAATCAATGGAGCTATCTTGGGAAAGACTGCCTTTATGCTTCTGGGCCGAGGTGGAAATCCCAACATCATCGAATGGTTCTTGTTTTTTTCCACCTTTCGATGGCTTATTGGGCTTGATATGAAGACCTGCAGCAACACGCCGCGAAATCAGCTCCATTGCGTACTCGGCGTCCGTCGGAACGTCATTGAATGGCGGGGGGATACTATAGAGTGAAAATTGGTGATCAAGTTTCAGTCATAATAGAAAACGGTGTATACCGTCTTCTTTCTGAGGGTGCAAGGACAGCGATGACAGGTATCACATGCCAAAAAATGAAGCCGAGGACAAAGACAGATAGCTTGATGGCATACTTCGTGGGAAGCAGCAGTGTTGTGAGAAACAAGATAAATAGGGCCTGAGGTGGTATTAGGTCGTGAAGAAGCAAGTATAAGGGAGCCGTTACAATGGCATATCTCTGGGAAGACACAGGTTTACGCCAAATAAATATGCTACAGATATTTTCAATTAGCAAATCAAGAAAGTTTTTGAAGTGAGGTTCTAGACGCACTTGCAAATTCGTTCGTGTATGTCCGCAATTTCTTCCATCAGCTGTAGGCCGATCCGTTTTAGGTCCTGAGCTTCACCATCGTCGGCGTCGTCAAGGACAGTTGCGTCTTGTTCTTTAGCGGTGTCAGAGGTGAATTCGTCAGATGATTCCTTCTCCTTGCCCCTTTCCTTTGTCATCACTTTTGTCCCACTTCTCCAGGCGCGATCCAATAGCTGGAACAAACGCCAGATTTCTTTCACGCCAGAAGAGGAGGCCGAAAATCTGGCTGAAACTTGCTGTCCGAACGCGTCCGCATGGAGAATTTCTTGACGATGCTGACGAAGGTCTGCAAGGCTAGGGTACGGGAAAAGGCGTCGCCTCACCAGGCCGACTAATATACGGAGAAGAAAGGCAGGAGCCAGGAAGTTGTACCACCAGAGAGTCCAAAACATCTATCGTGGTTAAGAAATGAGGGAACATCCAGAAATATCTTTATTTCGTCAAAGCTTACAGAACAATACATCAGACTCACGCCATAGTCTTCCCAAGTAGCCAGGCCTTTTAATTGGGATAAATATGGGCCATATACAGGTAAGATGGCGAGGTACAGTCTCTCGGTTGCAAGACGTAATCCACCAAGAGTAAATGGAGGTGCCGAGGGTTTTGGATGAGGAAGAATTGGCACCAGGTATTTCTGGAAATAAATTATAACAAGTATATGCAAACAACAAAGTTGAACTCACATAGGCAATCTCTTCAGAGACACTCCGATAATTTGAAGATGGCAAGGTGTTGGTGGGAGGCGGAAGGTACTCTCCCTTCGGATGGATTGGGGTCCAATCACCTTCTTCCAAGGTGCTTTCTATAGCTTCACTTCCAGAAATTTTCACCTTTAGGTTATTGGGTACTTGAACTTCCCTGACAAACTAGTGTCCTTGATGAATATTCCTTGAGCTTTCTGATGAGTCAAACAGTTGCGACGAACAGCAGAAAAGAGAGTAAGAAATCTGTCGATCTCTTCATCCTCGTAGAGAACGCGAAGCTGTTCTTCTGTGAGTTCGTCTTCATCGAGTAGTTCTAAAGAATCTTTCCCCGAGAGGTCCGTCTCGGACTGGAGGTAGGCATCAAGGGAGAGAGAACGATATAATTGAGGGGATGCAGAAGGGCCCGGTATATTGCGAGATTCCTGTGATTGGGACATAGGTGCCTATCAGCAAAATTTTGGATTCTTGGATTTCAAGTTAAATGCGAAAACGTAGAGGTGTGAAAATTCCTGCGTCACAACTGCGCCAAGTAAATACCTATTTTGGTCTCAAGGCAGTGCTGCTCCACCTCGCTATGTAGTTAGTTCCTCGAAGCAGCGGTCGCGGCCCCACTTGTAGATCTCCCGACGGTGGTGATTCAATCCTTGATGACGTGAGATGGAGCTAGAATTGGATATTTTGGCGCAACATTGGCACAGACCAAGCGCTTGTACTTACATAAGTCCCACACCGGCCCGGGTACTTAATCAGGTAAAGCATCTAATGTTTGATTTTGCAGAAGATATGTAACCTGAATTTTTTGTACATAAATATATGAAGTGTTCGAAAACGAGGCGGGGACGCGAGGGAAGAGGGGCAAACGAGTGATATTGGTGGTGGTGGTACAAGGTGAAGAAGGGTCAAAAGGGAAGGAAAAACGGAGGCAGCAAAGAGGCCACCAACCTATCAATAGCGGGTGGCGCGCACCGAGTTGGCTACACAACATGAAATGTCAACATGAAGTACATAGACGTGTACGTTATTGAGGAAGAGGAGTATACACTCGAATTCCCTTTACTACGTAGATAATCAAACCACCTGACAATGATTGGACAACATCGTCAAGGCTCAAAATGCGGTCACGTGACAAACGCGTGTGTGACACGGTTACATTCAACAATCGTAAGTTAACCACCTTCAACAGCAATTATGGCACACCCAGGTCTTTTAAGCTGGTCGAATTCAATTCGTCTAACTATGGCGAATGATTCGGGTCGTCAGGACTTCAAGGATCAGGTTCAGACCTACGGTTTTTTGTTCCTTGATGACTACTTGGACAACATTATTTATGGCGCAAAGCAAGAGTAGGTTTGCATGCTATATCAATTTCCATGCTGGAACTCACGAGGCTTTTAGTCCTCTCATAGAGCTTGTTAAAACGCCTGGTCGAAAGAAGGCAGTTGCAAAGAAACCCAAATCAGTGTCCTCAAAGTTGGGAAATACCGTTCCGCTCACATCCGAGGTACGTGACCAAATCTCTTCATTCCTAGTTCATGTCTTGATAAAACTATAGAATGAATCTGGGGTAGAAAGTATGGGCCCACTCAGCTTCCAGGCAGCCCTCTTCAAAGACCAGTCTAAGCAAGCTGCTGGCGAGAAGACCGAAGCAAAAATCGGCTCAAGCAAAGATACCCTAATTGGTCCTGAAGGAAGCAAGCCTCTGCGGTTCCCCCTTCTTCCCATTCAACCCGGAAATGATACACTCCCCGGAAAACCACAAGAGCAAGTGCTGTCATTAGCAACGCCAGTGCACGACCTGCTCGTTCCTCATTCTTCGATGGAACACAATGATTTGTCTGTGATCGCAGAAGACGACGAACCCTCCGAAAAAGGGAGACCCTCTACCTATGATCACATGAAGAATGTATGCAGGTCGACTCCTCCCCCAGCCTCGGCGGTGGGAAGTCAAATGTACCACAGATCACCAGAGTGGGCTCTGGATATCTCGAACCATGACACCAATATGTCCTCGACTGCATCTAGAGATACATTCCATTCAATCCCTTTAGATTCTCCTGTTGTCTCTGGTATGGTTAAAGCCCAACCGAAGGAAACGTTTCCGAAGTCCGTCGACAAATCCCAGGCGCCAGTTACTCACGAAAAGGCTGTCTCTCATGCAGGCACTCAATCTTCCAATGAAGAGGTCGAGGACTTCGCAATGGCAGATATTCAAGAAGAATTTATGCCGCTTGACCAGAAATCCATCGAGAAGCTCTCTGTCGTGGCGTTTCCGACCCTTCCTGAGCCTATGCCTCTCCGTAAATCTATACGACACCCTCGCGACCCGTCAACGATTACGGCGATGCTTGGAGCTGCGACGCCTGGGATACCTGTGGGTGGAAAGCGGACGTCTTGGTTAATTAAGGCGAGAGAAGTCAAGGCCCTCGAAGTAACAACGAAAAAACTATTTGATCAGCCGATGAATGTATGTCCTGCAGCTGGGCCACCCGCACCACACGGCACCAAACGAAAAAGTGAGGACTTTCCAACTATACCTCATTTTGAACCCGGAGACGGAGAACGTCAACAAAAAGTGCTCAAAGTCGCAGAAGGGGAGACTGCTCCACGCAAATCAAAGGTTCCAAGCGAAACAGCTCAGGAGGAGTTAATGGCAACGAGAAGTCCCCAAATACAGCATGTCCAGGGAATCCTAGAACCTGGACAGGAAGGTGTTTTAGATCGTCTAAAGAAGACTGTAGAAGGTTTGGGTGCTCGTGTCAACAAAACAATGGGAAGGAGTCTTGGAGGGGGTGCTGCGACGGCTCTGGCAGAAGCTCGAGCTGCCGCCGAAGCCAAGGTAGCGGAAAGAGATCGCAAGGAAGAAGAAGTGACTATGGCAATAGAGGCACCTTATGGAAAGGATCCTCGCAGTGTTTCTTCTCAAGATACAGACACCACCAAGTCTCCGACGCTTCAAAACGAGGGTCGGTTGAGCATATCTGATCTGTTTCCCATGGAAGGTCGGGTCAAGGAAAAGCACAAGGCTCCCGAGAAAGGGTTGCAATATACACACAGCGTCCCTCTTGAAAACAGAGCACCTTTGGATCGTGAGAGCACATCTACCACACCTCCAAATTCCCCTCCTCCGGCGAATCCTATCCTATTAACCCACGCGCCTGTTTTCAACAAACCTCATCCCGTTTTTATTCCCCCACAACCAGCTGCAAACAAACCAAAGACATTGCCATTAGCACAATTTTCTGCCTTCCAAGCTCCTTCAATACCCAAGTGTACCACTCCGATGTCTATGGCTTTGGGATTCTCTCCTCGTTTGTCTTCCAAATCCTCCCCCAAGGCAAAGATAACTGCGCCGCTTACGACGCACTCTACACTCGAAAGTGTCCAGTCCGACCAGCTGTTTGAACACGATGATGCTCCCGCATGGATGCATGGCACCCAGGACACCGAATATACTACTGGATATGAAACCCAGTCTCAACCGCAGAATCCACAGATATGTGACGAGGACGACAGCTGGCCCGTGGACGAAAAGCTTGTAGCTGGGGTGCAATGGACATTTAGTGGATCGAAGGAGGACAGCATGACTTGGAGTACCCTACCATCCCAGAGTCAACGAGCGGATACTGGTCCTCTCATTGAGACATCACCGATTCGAGAAATTAGAGACAAAAGGGATTCAACATCGACAAGTCACCAGATTCCTGGGACCTTCGATGTGAAGATGCTCGAAGAACCGGAGGATGAAGCTGCCCTTCCACACGACGCGGAACTTGAAGAGATCATCCTTAGGGGCAACACCGAGGTAAGCTTGCCTTTTTTCTTTTTTTCTTGTCTGACAACTCATGTAAAGCCAAAGATACCGAGAAGTCAGAGCCAAATGTCAATGGCATCATCTGAGTCATCTCAATCGCAAGTTGGCTTCCTTGGGCAAGCGTCTAAGCTTCTGAGCAGTGCCTTGGGCACAAGCAAGAAGAAACAACCCGAAGTCAAGAAGGTCTTGCAGATGGCGGCCGTTGCCGCTAAGAAGGTTCGTTCGTTGGTTTCTTTTCTTCAAGTTTGAATTTGACACCTGTTCAGCAACAAGAAGAGGCGGATAAAAAGGCAGCACGTCTCAAGGAAATGGAGAGTCGGCGACAACTCGCACTCCAAAGGAAGGCAGAGGAAGAGAAAGCTAAAGCTTTGGAGGAAGACCGCAAGATGAAGGAAGAGGTCGAACGTCGAAAGAAGGAACGAGAGGAACTCACTGACAAACGACCTCTCAAATCTTCCGTTGCCAAAAAGGTAAGACTTATCGTTGCATTCTAAAAAACATTAATTGAGGATGACTTAGGATGAAGAAGCCCAAAAGAAGCGGAAAATCGAAAACGAGAAGAAACAGGAAATCAAGAAACCGGGACCAAGTGTGCTAATATCTCACTTGAAAATGGCACTCAAACAACCCACGACCCTCAATTCTTCACATGCGTTTGCCCATGTGGGCCAACCAGTTGGCTCGACATCTGCTTTGAATTTTGACCAGTCCAAACTTGGCCCAGAATCCTCGACTTCCTTGTACAAGGGCAAAGCGCAGGCTCAAGACGACGATATTTCCCAACCCTCCCAATTGGTTCAATCACAAATGGCGGCCCGCGCTAAAGCCCAACTCAATGCATCGAAGCAAATTGAACCGATTATTCCGAGCGAAAGCATTGAGCTGCCAGATATTAACAGCGAATATTCGGATTCAGATGACGAAGATCGTGTTCGTACATTTGACCCCCCGGGATGGGCACAATCACCAGAACTTCGTCAGGCCCTTGAGATGCAGAGCACGATTAACCCTGATGAAATTTTCGGAGCTGTTCGTCCTCTCAGAATGGAGGAGATCTTCAAGACGAGGACCAGTCGCTTTCGTGCTCGTACAAGCTCTGCAAATTGGACAGGCACAGATCGCCTCACGATCCAGGAAGAAAAAGATTACGCTCGACGCATGGGATTTAAGTAGGACTTTCTGTTTCACTAAAATCAGTAGCATTGTATATTATCCATCCTCGCATTCATGTCAGTAACGTCTAGTTGTCCATGATCCATTCTCCCAAAACACATAACGAAATAAATGGTGGTACTGTATAGTGTACGTCAGCAAGTTGTCACATGCCTTGATTGGGTCGCTTCCCACTTGAACCTCTCCACAAACATTGAACCACTCCCAATCTACTCTCTCTTGCTTTTATCACAACGCTTATATACGGCGTACACCACCATCATTCATTATCCTCTTGACACTCCGAATGGCTTCTTCATCATCCTCATCGCCAGAGATTACACCCGCCGATTACACGGACTCACAACCTCGTTTCTCCTATAAAGATGCCACTCAGCAAGAAGTCCTCGACGACCTGTCAAGGTTTTAGATCCCCTTACTCTCTTCGACGGGATACTTATATTTTTGTCCAACAGCCGATTTATTCTGAATCTTCCGGAGGAAGAACTAGCCCTAGAACGCGTTTGTTTTCAAGTGGAACAAGCGTGTGTAATTCTCAATAGTTTGAAATAAACCTAAACTCAAAATATGCAGGCATTGGTTTTACGAAGACTTCATTCGCGAACAAAACACCAAACTTCCTTCTCTGCCGCTAAAGAAATTTTCAGAGATGCTTTTTCATGCATGCCCCCTCTTGCAACAGTGGAGTCACGCACACGAGGAAATATACCACAATTTCATGCAATATAAGACCAAAGTACCCGTATGTGGAGCTATAATGCTCAACGATACTATGGACAAGGTGTGCATTTTCTGGAAGTCTTCCGCACTTTGTTCTGACCCCGAAACCATGCTCAGTGCGTCCTTGTCAAAGGTTGGAAATCGTCGTCAGGGTGGGGGTTTCCAAAAGGAAAGATAAACGAGACAGAACCGGAGGCTACTTGTGCAACAAGAGAGGTATGAATGCTGCTCCCACAAGACCCGCCTCTCTTACACCTTGCAGGTGTTGGAAGAAACAGGATATAACATAGCCAATCAACTAGAACCCGAGAACTTCATTAAATTCACCATGAAAGACGAGCAACAAGTCACGCTGTTCGTTGTATTTGGGGTGCCAGAAGATTACCCTTTTAAAACAAAAACTCGCAAGGAAATCAGCGTACGGGTCATTCAGTCATTTGCTTAGGCTTTCGCACTTATGAGCCGGTTCTAGAAAATTGAATGGTTTAAACTATCAGATCTTTTAACTTCTAAACCGAAGTCTGGGGATCCTTCAGCTTCGAAACCGAACAGATACGCTGCTCGATTTTATATGATAACGCCATTTATAGTGTAAGTTTTATTTTTTACAACATAATTTACACCCACTTGATAATATTTACAGAAATGAACTGAAGAAGATCATCAAGCGACGGAAAAATGCTGATAACCTACGCAAATCGGGAAAGCAGAGAAAAGCTCAAGCCACCACCAAGACTCAACCTGCATTCACACACCCTATTTCAATCCAGGAGTCCGCCACACAACCATCACTCCCATACAACGACAGTCCAGAAATTCCTTCGGAAAAGCAAACGGATTCTGTCATTAAGCCAGCCTCTCAGATTGCCGAACCGGACTCGCATCTTGCTCGGCTACTTTCTTCTTTAACACTCTCCGCTGTGACGTCCTCTGAAAATGCTACGTTTCACAAGACGATCGGCGGAGCTCTAGCCTCGCCTACAATGCCCATTTCTGATAACTCTGAAAGACATCCTTCCATCGCGCATATCTCCGACTCGCTTTCTTGCCCATACTCTATTCCAAAAAATCAAGAACAACCACAAGACGTTCTACAAAGTGCACATGCTACTTCCACCCCCTTAAGTCCTCTCCCTGTCCCTCAACCCTCGGAAGAAGATGTGGCACCTATCGAGCGCAACACCTCTCGATCAACAAGAACCGCGACTCCACTTACTGGCACATCACCCACATTTTCAACTTCCCAAGCTTCTCGTCGGGTCTCATCAACTGCGGATATTTCGCCCTACCTGTCACGGGCAGCTGAAATTCCGACATCTGCGAAAAGACTTCAACAACTGTCTTTGCTTGAATCAGTGGCCGATGAATCCGCCAGGATGGCACCCATAATCGCTGCGCGCGCTGCCATGGCTAGCAGAGGTCCAATCCCTAACGGCTATCCACAACCACCTTCTGTTCCTCCTCACCTACTCTCAAATCCTCGTGACTTGGGCAATCTTTATTCCTCTTATCATCCAGGACCCATTCCGGCTAATGTACAACCTCATTACTCTTCTGATGCTCTAGATCCTTTCCAAGTACGATCCAGAACAAGCCAGGCTTTCCACCGCGCTCCAACGCACAATCCTACAGGGAGTGTCAGCATGAACCAGAATCACCTTCTTGCGGCTATCAATGGTTCCCGCATCGGGCCTGTTAGCCCGAATTTCCAGGCAGGCCCACAGCTTATGCAGCAACAGCGGAGGCCACCTCAAGTATATAATGTTGGTCCACCTCTCTACGGATCCTCGCCTCATGTACCATACTTTCCCCCAACAATGAACGGCTTTCCGCCCTATCCATCGCCTTTGCCCCCGCTTGCAGACCCGCGTCCCTCAAGCAATCTCAACACGCCTTTTAGCGTGAACATGGCTTCCCATAATCCCACCTCCATGACACTTTTGTCAATCCTCAATGGTCAGCCGTGCCAGCAGCCACTAGTCCCTGCTCAGGTGCATCCATAATTAGTTTGCTGTTTTTGTCATTGGTAGTGACATATACGCACTTAACTTGCACGATGCCCTCATCTCCAGGCCTATTTTGTGTCTGTCATGTATCCTCTATGTCGCGTCTTACGAAGACTCTCGTATCCACTCATTTGTTTGTTTTTCTTCTTCGAAGATTCCGAAAGGATCTACTCTACCTTTCTTGGCCTCAACACTTGCATTCATTCTCCATATATAGTTACTTCGTTGTGTTATTATTATTTGTGTGGTGGCATGTAGTAACCTGAATTTGTATCGATACCGTTAAGCGTATAATTTCGGAAATGTGCAATTGTTTACTTGTTTCTTTCCCAGCCACGAGCACTTAATACCCACAAGATGACAGGCGCCGTTTAAGTGCCAAGAACTGAAGACTTGTCGAGACTTGTCAGGTTAGTCTAACTCGTCCTCAAAAGACTCTGTGGGACCGAGAAGCTGTTTTTCGAGGGTCAATCAAATGGGTAGACAATCTTCTTAACAGTTTGGAGGCTTTGGGTCGCTAGCGGCTAGTTGGTGGTAAAGTCTCCGAACGTATCACATGGGGCAACAAGCCAGCTCATGATAATAGCCGAACTACTATACCTATATTTGAATCTCGGAACCGAGGTGTACAAGAGCAGTTTGTTGTCCAAACGATTCCCTATTGGACGCGAGGAGGAATGTGGGATATATGTATGGGATTTATTTCTGGCATTCGTAGAATCTCCAAAAAGTAAGGCGTCGATACTTTCATTGAGCATGTGTCCCATGTGTCAAAACAACTGCAGGTAGTCCCAGCCACATTTGTGTGTAAATACCATCCTGGCTCTAGAGAACTTGTGTGCTTTGCAGCTCTATGGACGCGTCGGGACGCGGACAAGACGCGGAACGATTATTCGCCGAGTGATGAGTGGTTCAGTTCGCGACATGAACCAGTGTGAGCTCGTGACCCAACCGCTGTCTTACCAAAAAATAATCAGAATCAGACCTTCCACGAATTCACACCACCACCACAGTGCTCCGTTTCACGAACGCTCGCCCAATTTCTATCTGATCTCCATTTCGACTTGTCGTTGCTAGAAGGGAACATGTTGAATGGCAGTGGGATCAAAATCTTTTCGGGTGCGCGAAATTGCTCGACAATCAGTTCTCGGGTTAATGGGTCTGTTCATTGTAGGAACGAGCCACCCTGAACTTGCCGAGATCATTGCACGACGGTAGAGCTCTTCTCTTCTCATCCCCCCCAAGTCCTTGAAATTCGCATATGCATTGACTTCATGCTCCAGCATTGGGCTACCACTATCAAAAGCCGAGATAACTCGAAGTGGAATCGGCGAAACGAACGTCACCATTGCAGAGTCAGTGAGGGAGGATGATGTGTACATTATCAACACTGGGTGTGGCACCGTGAACACCGCTCTCATGGAGCTCTGCATCATGATCCATGCCTGTAAAATTGCGAGCGCCAAACGAATTACAGCAGTCATTCCTCTCTTCCCCTATTCCCGACAAGACAAAAAAGACAAAAGCAGGGCGCCTATCACTGCCAAACTGGTCGCAAACATGATCCAAAAAGCAGGCTGTGACCATGTTATCGTATGTGGATCCCTTTGTGAAAGGCAATAATTGCTCATAGTCAACTACAGACGATGGATCTCCATGCCTCTCAGATTCAGGGTTTTTTTGATGTGCCGGTTGATAAGTGAGTGATAGCTTGCTTCTGAGGCCGATCTCGAATTGAAATTTCCGCCATTAGCGTGAGGATTCCCGCAACCCTTGTTTATTCGGGACTAGACTGAGAATTTACAGCTCTATGCGGAACCCTCGGCGATTTTATATATTAGGACACATTTCAACGTCGATGATGTGGTAATTGTGTCTCCTGATGCAGGTGGCGCTAAGCGGTAAGGAGACAAGTGGAGTAATTGATTATGAGGCAAAGGCTAACAGTTCGGCAGGGCAACATCTATAGCAGACCGGCTTGGGGTCGATTTCGCATTATTCCACAAGGAGCGAAAAAAGGCAAACGAGGTGTCACGCATGGTACTTGTTGGAAACGTGAAAGACAAAATTGCGATCCTGGTGGACGACATGGCGGACACCTGTGGGACACTGTGTCTGGCGGCGTCGCATCTCTCTGAGGCGGGAGCGCTGAAGGTGTTTGGGTTTGTGACGCATGGGATTCTGAGTGGGAATGCATTGGAGACAATAGAGGCGAGTAACCTGGAAAAACTGATCGTGACGAACACCCTGCCACAGAACGCCAATCAGGCGGGGTGCTCGAAGATCGAGGTGATCGACATTGGGAAAGTGCTTGGGGAAGTAATACGACGAAGCCACTACGGAGAGAGCGTGTCGAAGCTGTTTCATGAGGTGCCGTATTAGAGATATGTTGAATTCAAACTGGCTTGGTTGAGATCTGACCCGAGCGATTGGTGCGATGAATGGCCTGATTTGGACTGAGCCGGATGACACCCGAACTGCTTTGCTACTCGGTAGTCTTCTTTTTTTCAACCTTGTGGACGGCTTCTTTCGCCAAGTCGTCTGTTCCCGCCAACGAACAGCGTCCTATCTTTATTTCTATGTTCTAACACCCTCCCCCGACACCCAAATCCCCATTCTCCAGGCCAAATGCAAGGTATTTCTCCCCTCACGAACCGGTCCAGGTATCCAAATCTTATTTGTCTCCCTAGATGGCCATGGTCAACACAACCCAAACCGCGCACCACCTCCACGACCTCCCCTCTCCAAGGCGCCTATCACGGTTGTTGGAATCCCCAGCGTGTCAATTCAGGATAATCGCCTCCACGTTGGAAGCTCAGAAAGCAGTATGTTCAATTACCCTCCTCGACCTGTCACCCCTCATTCCTCCATCTAGGTTCCACGCGTTCGTACACACCACTCAAGGTTCTGGGAGATGGGTCGTTTGGGACGGTTTGGCTTTGCGATTGGCATGGAACACTACCACCAAATACACCACTCTCTCCAATGCAGTGTGGGGCAGGTGCAAGACCGGAGTGGGCAGGCAAGCGCCTGGTGGCAGTCAAGCTCATGAAGAAGAGGTGGGAAGGAGGCTGGGACGAGTGCCAGAAACTCAAGGAACTTGAGGTGTGTGACATACTCTTTCCCATCAACATATGCGCCTCAACTATCTATCTGTCTTCAGTCGCTGCGCGCAATTCCCTTTCATCCCAATGTCATTCCCTTGTACGATTTCTTTCTCCTTCCAGACACCAAGGAACTTTACTTTGTGTTCGAGTCCATGGAGGGCAATCTGTACCATCTCATCAAGGCTCGCAAAGGCCGCCCCCTCGCTGGCGGTCTTGTCTCCTCCATTTTCCACCAAATAGTGTTGGGTCTAGATCACATACACACAAACGGTTACTTTCATCGGGATATGAAGCCAGAGAATGTGTTAGTAACGACCACTGGTCTTTTCGATTACACCTCCGTGTCACCTATCGCGCCACCGCACGCTCCGAAGGAGAAGGATGTCGTTGCCATTATCAAGCTGGCAGATTTTGGACTCGCCCGAGAGACAAGGAGCCTCCCTCCATACACAGAATATGTTTCCACTCGCTGGTATCGCGCCCCAGAAGTCTTGCTCCTCAGTCGCGACTATTCAAATCCTGTTGACATGTGGGCTTTTGGTACGATTATGGCCGAACTTGTCAACTTGCGACCACTCTTCCCAGGCTCAGATCAAGTAGATCAGGTGGCAAGGATATGCGAGATTTTGGGGGATCCTTCGGATACATATGGGGTTGATTTATCTGGAAGTCAATTAGGCGGTGGTCCTTGGCTCAAGGGAAACAAACTTGCCAAGTCTATTGGATTTCAATTTCCCCAGGTATGTAGTCTTCATTTTGATAAGGGATGCATGGTCGAAACTAAATTTTCCAGGTGGAGCCCAAGGACTTTTATTCCTTGTTTGAGAAGACAGTTCCAAGGTCGTTGGTGAACTGTATCCGAGATCTCTTGCGCTATGACCCTGACAAGCGACTTACGAGTCGAGAGTGTCTTGAGCATGACTATTTGCAAGAAACAATACCCCGTAACCCCATCACCATACCACCAGGCATACAAGTATCGACTTCTACCTCTTCCATCCCCACAATGCCAACATACGCCAACGGGACGCATACCCACTCAAATTCATCATTGGTGTCACCACCCCATATCATTCCGCCCGTCTATTCACATTCTGCCCACAATTTACATCAGCCACAGCAATTTCCCGATGCTTCTATTACTCACCGTATACCTTATCCTATTCCCGCGCCTCAACCCCAATTACCTCAACCCCCGAACTCTATTGTCGCGCATAATGGCTATCGACATCCCAACCCTCCGCCTGACCTTCATCCTACGAAGGTTTGGCCAGATTCCCAGGTTGATTACCCTATGGATGTTGCATCACCTCAAGACCCTCCCCATCCACATCCCAACGTTAGCCCCCATGTTGTTGACATGCACGATTCTCCAATGGTTCAAGACCCCCCTCGGGCGCCGGAACCTATCCATAGCAATGCCCATGCCAACCTTGTGCAAAACGGTAATAAGCTGGGTAAACTGGGAGCTTTATCATTCGGAAAGAAGCGTGGGGGGTGGGGCCTCGGTATGTTTAGTGGTGAAAAGTCGCATCATAATGCTCTCCCTCCCGTGGACGAAACGAGCCCTGCCATTGTGTTCCCATCGTCACGGAAGCGCGCAAAGTCGTCAAGCACAGACAGCAGATCACTGCGGGAGCCATCGCCTGTTCGCGAATCTATACAAGATGTACGTGATGCCAAGAAGATCCATAACCTGAACAAGAAGGAAGCGCAACGCCTACATCGTGAAGCTGAACTCGAGAAGCGCAAACTTGCTGAGAGGAATGCTCGGGAACAGGCTCGCGCCGTCATCATCAAACGCCAACAAATGTTGCGGAACAATGTTGGTGACGATATCGAATGGCGGGGTGGCTCTGAACAACCTGTCGAGATCATGGAGCCCAAGAGCAAACATCCTTCTTCTGGTCCTGTTCGTCGTGATCAACATACAAACGGGAATGCTTTGGGATCAAACACAATCAATGCTGCCGCTGGGAAGTTCCTACAAACTGAATCGATACTCAACCCCCCTGATCGGGATAGGGAATGGAGAGGACCTTTGGAACGCATTTCCAAAATCCGCAAGCGTGAGTTTGACGACGACCATTCTATGTCGTCGTCGGATGTTCACAGCATTAGCCGTATGTCTTCTATATCTTTCGCCACAGTGGACAGCGACCCCGGACCGTCTCGATTACGAAATCGGCCCAGTTTATACGGTATCAGTAGACGGACTTCAAGATCATCATTGCGCACGTCTTTCGACGACTTTCCTCCATCTGCTCGTTCATCTAATTCTTTCTCTCTGGAAGGTCAACTGGCCCACGATTTCCGAACTCAAGCATCTGTCACGTCTCACCCTTCTGGCAGTGTATCACCCCCACCCCTTCAATTACTTTCGCTTTCGCCTACCATGTCTCCTTCACTATCCCCTTCTCCCCCTTGGCTGCAAGTCCAACAACACAAGGATGACCGCCTTGCCCGAACACAATCCCCATCATACATCTCAATATCTCCCCACTTCCATTCAAATGCCAGCGCGCCTCACAGTCCGCTGGATTTGAACGGCCAGCTGCCCTCTCTACCTTCAAGTCCTTATGGGCACCCGCCGAGCTCCTACGGGTATCCACCGAGCTCGGGACATACGCCCAAATCGGCCAAATCCGCGGTCAACCCCATATTCAAAGTGGTGAGTTACAAATGGGACCCTACGGATGGCCTGGTCCCTGATGAGTCCATTCAGCCGCCATCACCACCGCCTCCATTACCACTACCTAATGCCCTACCTCCCTTTTCCCAATTGGAAGCAGTGGCTGGGGGAGAATATCCACCACTCTCACCCATGGCTTTCACAACTCCAGAAGCAGCTTGATCTTCTTCTGCTAGACACACTCCCTTGGTTTATTTCCTGCTCTTTTTCTTTGTCGTTGGTCTTTCTTCGTTCATTGGTTCTTGTCATTTCCCACATTCATCGACGACAGGTGTCCTCGCACTCAATCCACATCATTCATTTGACCCATTGTACTCAGGAGGTTGTATCAGCGGCATACACATAATGAACCCTTTGTTTTCGCAATTCTCTTAATTTGTCTCCTTCCACTCGTACCATACTTACTCATCGCTAGTACTTGCACTAACCAACGCCCCGGAAGCTACGTATAGTAGACAGACAGTATGTATTTTTATGCTCTCTGGTGCATGTAACATCAACAAGCCATCTGGAGTGCAGGATAATCCAGAAAGGACGCACACAAAACAAACCTATCTTTGATTTGTTTAGCTTCAGCTTGACAGTGGAATGAATGATTTCAACCAGTGTGTATATTCTACTGTTTTCTATTACATCGGGAGGGATGGCTATCAATGGTGGTGGTGATGGGGGTCTTGTTCGAACCGGATACCACTAAAGTGAAAAAAGCAAGGCCATGCATAAGGTGAGTGAACAGTATCGCCGAAATTGGGTAGAGACACATACCAGTATCTTTAAAGAGAAGCAACGGCCAATTAGGCATTTATTCAGCCATTCGTGCCCAAGAGGTTTAAGAAGGAAGGGTTTTACATACCCGCATGCACGAGGGCCGGGTTGATCCTGACAGAGAAGTATAAGAACGTTGCAGAAATTTGACGCGAAGCCAAGGCCGATTTCTCGTCGCCTGCATTGTACACACCAAGTTAATGTAAATTTTTGGGTGTCCCAAGGGCCCTCCTCCTAATTTCCGCACAAATCAAATAACCAAACACGTCAGAGAACTGAATGCATGCGAGGCAACAAAGGGATTTAAGGAGTTTACACGTACCACCGTCGCAGACCGCCTTCCGTCCTTGCACGAGCCGTATGGGTTCCTCTGCAACGAGCTGCATTGCGCTAAGTGGGTTAGGTTGGAGGGCCATCGCAGTCTGTTCGAATCTTGGTCCAGAAGCTGGTCCTGGACGAGGACGTTGACTTGTCGACCAGGTTGCAGGATAGTTTGGGGCCTGTTGGGTTACTGGCGCTTCCTCCTTCTTGGTAATAGCGGCATCGTTGGTTTTAAGAGCAGATGTAGATGTAGAAGCACATCGCTTGATGCCTTTTAGCGCATAGTTGAGATTGTGAACGGCGCGGCGACTGAGCATGGTGTGCTGGAAACTTTCAAAAGGCGTCAACTTTACCCTCGCACCTTCCTCTTTTAGACATCATCAAGTCCGCTTCCATCCGTTCAACTCCAATGTTACTGTTACTGCTATAAAATCACTTTCTGTTTGGTTGCAAATTTTACAAGTTCAGATATGGTTATCCATTGACAATGAAATTAATGATACATGACGAATACTCTAGTTTACAAAATGCTTGCACAACATTAGCGTAAGTGAAGTTTTTTAATCCATCTCCTCAATCTCGATATCTTCGTCGCTGAAATCGCCACCGTCTACGTCCATCGCACCAGCTGCGGCTTCGTGGTTGGGCAAGATTTTAAGGCGATTGTGGGGCCCATCGAACCGAATGCGCACTTCTTCACCATCCAATACTTGGCCAGATAAAATGAGCACGGAAAGGGGGTTGAGCATCTCGCTTTGGATAGCTCGGTTAAGTGGTCGAGCACCGTAGGTGGGTGAATACCCAATGGACATGAGATAATTCTTGCTTTCGGGGTCCACGTCGAGCTTGATCTTGCGGTCGGCCAACCTGTCATTGATCTCTTTAAGACGGATATCAACGATTTTGAGTATATCTTTGTGTGAGAGCGCTCGCTGAAAAAATAAACAGATAGCAATACGTCGTCAAATTTCGCGATAAATTAAGTGGAAAGAAAGGAACTCACGAAGATGGTAATGTCATCAATACGATTGATAAACTCGGGAGGGAAGTGTGCTTGAATAGCACCCGAAACGAGAGTCTTTGTTTGGGGGTTGACGGGGCCGTCAGCCATGTCGTTGAGATAAGCAGCACCGAGATTGGAAGTCATCATGATCACGGTATTGCGCATGTCAACCACTCGCCCTTGACCATCTGTCAACCTGCCATCATCCAAAACCTGCAAGAACAATGTGACAAATTCTCGGCATGCTTTTTCGATTTCGTCGATAAGAATGATGGAGTATGGTTTGCGTCGGATGTATTCGGTTAACTGGCCTCCGGCATCGTACCCAACGTATCCTGGTGGAGAACCGATGAGCCGGGAGATTGAATGCTTTTCCGAATATTCGGAGGCATCGATCCGGATCATGGTGTCGGGAGAGTCAAATAACACCGTCGCGAGCTGGCATAAAAACGATCAGCGACTTGATTAACGTGGTGCTGAAGGAAGAGACACACCGTTTTCGCTAGGAGAGTTTTACCTGTACCAGAAGGGCCTGTCATCAAGAAACTAGCGATAGGTCTGTTCGGGTTCGAAAGGCCGCTACGGGACAACCTGATCGCATTGGCCACAGCCTTGACTGCATCGGCCTGCCCAACCACACTGTCAGAAAGAACTTTCTCTAGCTTCAGAAGTTTCTCCTTTTCAGTCGTCATGAGGCGAGTGACAGGAATGTTCGTCCATTTTGCGACAATCTCAGCGATCTGATCTGATGTGACGGTGTCCATCCCTCCATGGCCTGCAGCATCCTCCGCAGCTTTCTTTGCCTCGAGCTGCTCGAGCCGAGCTTGAAGGTCTGGTAAAGCATAATAACGTATATCGGATGCAGTTGCAAGATCATATCTAGGAAAGAAATTGAGCACATGTTGATCCAAACAACATATGGAGAAACGTACCGTCGCTCTGCTTCTTCGGCCTTGACTTTCAGCTCATCCATCTTCTTCCTGACCCCGTTAATCTCGTTTCCGCGCTCCTTCTCATTCTCGTAAGCCGCTTTGAGAGGTTGAAGCTGCTCCTCGACTTCTGCGATTGCCTTTCGGGCCACCTGCAGTCGCTCTTTGCTGGCAGTGTCTTTCTCGCGTTCCAACGCGTGAATTTCGACTTCTAGCTCTAGCTTCCTTCGTTGCAATTTATCGATGGCTTCTGGCTCTGTTTCACGAGTTACGCGAACACTGGATAAAAGCTTAAGCATCAAGGAAATTCAAAATTATTGAAAAACATACCTGGCACATGCTTCGTCGACTACATCAATGGCGGAATCGGGCAGCCGTCGTGAGGTTAGGTATCGGTGGGCCAAAGTCGCTGCCGTAATAAGTGCACCGTCGTGTATGCGAACACCGTGGTGCACCTCGTATCTCTCACGAATACCACGCAGGATGTTGATGGTTTCTGTAACGGAAGGTTCGTTGACGATAACCTGGGCAAACCGCCTTTCGAGAGCTGGGTCGGTTTCGATGTACTTGCGGTATTCCGAGAGAGTGGTGGCCCCGATACACCTCAGCTTGCCACGAGCAAGGAGAGGCTTGAAAAGATTGCCGGCATCCATACCTCCGCCTTCTGCTCCTCGACCGGCCATGATGAGGTGCAGCTCGTCGATAAAAAGGATGACACCAGAACCACCCTCTTCACCCGCCTTCTCGACTTCGTTGAGAACAGATTTGATACGTTCTTCGTACTCTCCTTTGTACTTCGCACCAGCCATGAGAGCGCCCATGTCGAGGGAATACAAGCGGGCGATGAGGCTGGCGGGGACATCCCGTTTAACAATTCGTTGGGCAAGGCCTTCTACGATGGCCGTCTTTCCAACACCAGGCTCACCAATGAGGACTGGGTTATTTTTCGTTCTAAAGGGAAACTGAGTCAGATGAAGTTGAGATGATAATATATGGACACACCTTCGGCAAAGGATGCGAATGGTGCGTCGAATTTCGTCGTCTCGGCCAATAACAGGATCAATCTTGCCCTCCTCCGCCAAGGCCGTCAAGTCGACAGCATATTTCTGGAGGGCATCGAAGCCCTGTTCGGCTGTCTTCGATTCTACGCGTCGGTTACCGCGTATTTGCTGGATGGCAGTCTTGAGGGTGGCCTCGGTTAGATTGTTCTCTTTCAGCACAATCACCATTGATGGATCCTGAATAAGCGCCAATAGAATGTGGTCCTGAGCGATGTAAGAGTCGTGCATGGTCTTTTGGAGGGAATGAGCTTCTCGGAGAATTTTGTGGGCAGCGGAAGACAGTGATATTTCATCTGGTGGAGGACTTTGGGTCGGCAAGCGAACAATTTGCTTTTGAACGCTTCGTTTAACGGCTACCTATTTTGTAATCAGCATTTTGAAAAAGTGAAGGGGAAAATAGTAGGTACTGGGTCACCCCCTGCTCTTGATACTACAGACGCGAAAAGCGGGGCGCCTCCTGCTTGGGGTTGAGGTCCTCCAGGCATCGGGGGTCCTGATGCGCCTTCATTGAGGAGGACGAATGCCAAATGAGCTGGGTGGACTAAACAAGAATATCAGTAACAGGATGAGTGTAACAAGGAGGAATAAAGTACCTTGTGCATTCGCGTAATCCTTTGCGAGCTGAATTGCTTCAGCGAGACATTGTTGTGTTTTGTCGGTGAAATCCATATTACTCGTCATGGTGGATGTTTATGATTTCCCAGTAGGATGGGCGCAATATATAGTAGTAGGTCATCTGGTTCTAGTCTCACCTACTATAGGCCAGACAGGTCGAGAATATTCTGGGATTGCTTAAGATAATAATATTACATAACAATGGTTAGCGGGCGGCACGTGCGCAAACTAACTTTCCATTTTTGGACGGGTCGGACTGCAACACCCATGATATGTTCTCCTCAAACCACCTGTCGATACCCCTCGGCATCATCATTGGCCTAATTTCTTCATTCATTCAATCTCTTGGGTTGACCATCCAGCGAAAGAGTCATGTCTTGAACCAATCTTTACCAAATCATCATCAACGCGTGGAGCATCGAAGACCGTCTGTCCTTTTCATTTTCACGTATCCCTCAAATGCCCACTGACTTTGACAGACTGTGGTTGCTCGGTTTCGCCATATTCATTTCATCCAATGTCCTCGGGTCGTTTGTCCAAATCGCCTCTCTCCCGGTCGTCATCCTTGCACCACTGGGTGCCGTATCATTGCTGTGGAATGCCTTCTTCGCTCGTCTACTTCTTGGCGATGTCTTCTCTCCATGGATGATACTGGGCACCATTCTTATCGCCGGGGGTGCTGTCCTGATAGCCTTCTTTGGCATCGTCCCAGAGCAAACGCGCTCTCTTGAAGACCTTTTAGCACTCTTCAGGCGCCCCACATTCATTATATATTTCTCTCTCCTTGGATTTGTGACCTTTGTCTGTCTTTCTATCGTGAGTTTCCTGTTGTCCGTTTTATTTGCCTCTTTTCATATAATATTTCTCAGACACATATCACCGAATTCTCCCTTTCACGTCGAATTGCGAAATCCATACCAGCGGACTGCGACTCTTCCTCGAGGAATATTTCACCCTCATCTATTAATATTAATCTTCCAACGCATGCTGCAAATTTGACAACCAGTCTTCTCGATGAAATTAACGACTCGTCGTTGGCCACAGAACGTACTCCATTACTCGACCCCAAACCCCGGAATATTTCTTCCCCACCAACGGAACCCATAGATCCTAACCTCAAATCCTTCGACCGTACACGCCTGCTTCTGGCCATTTCTTATGCTTCATTTTCCGGCATCATCTCTGGGATGTGCTTACTTTTCGCAAAGAGTGGCGTCGAATTACTGTTACTCACCCTTGGCGGGAAAAATCAATTCTGGAGATGGGAAGCGTGGGTTCTCGTCCTTGGTTTAATCGTTTTCGCCCTTTTGCAATTGTGGTATCTCCACAAGGCCTTGGTTCTCGCTGATCCGACCTTGGTTTGCCCTTGTAAGTGCTATCACGGCTCTTAGAAATCGCGACTAATAACAGTGATATAGCTGCGTTCTGTTTTTACAATCTATCTTCTATCGTCAATGGTCTTGTTTATTTCGATCAATTTTCCCTTATCCCTCCAACTTTCCTTGGTCTAGTCACCCTGGGTATATTCGTTTTGCTGTGCGGCGTTTGGGTTGTCAGTATTCAATCTGGAGGTGGTGGCGTAGACGTTGGGACATGGAACGAGGAAGCCGTAAACCTATCACGAGAGGATGTGCCTCTCTATTTAGAACCGGAAGACATCCAATCCTCCTCCGGGGCAGTGGTTATGACGCACCAACAAGCGCCGAGTCAAGCCAAGGTGCAATTCGACCCTGTACCGATGGAATATGAGACGCGCTTTGAATCAAGTTTGCCCAGCATACCAGCTTCTCCAGAAATCAACAACGGGTTGGGTCATGGTATCGGGCCAGGAACTGATAGCCACCGCAACCACAGTACCACTTCCACTCCCAGACGTGCTGAAACACAGCTGTATGGTGTACGTCGAATCCCCTCTCATCGCCCTCGGAGACCTACGGCCGACTTCACTGGCTCAACGTCTACTTCGCAACTTGCGCATGCGCGAACAGTATCTTATCCGCATCCTGGTCTTCCTCATCGTACATCTCTTTCACCGCCACCTACGCTGAGCACAGGTTTTCAAATCGGTCTCTCACCCCTCAGTCCTGGATTCACAATTACGCCTCGCGAGAGGAGACGAAGATTTGGTATCGGTGGGCCCCTTGTCGACATACCCAATGATGATGTTGGTGGCGTACTGGAGAGAAGGCGTACAGTAAGCGAAGGTGAGGTGCCGAATCGGGTGAGGAATGAAAGAGAGGATGGTGATACTGAGCAAGGCGATGATATTCCCCACGACTCGAGCTCTTACTCGACCCATACTGTTGATGATAGTGGCCACGCTGGACGAGGTTGGACATGGTTTAGAAGTGTATTTGCCTGGAAGGACTAGTATATTTGTATATTAATATTATAATAGTTATGGATCCACGGAGCGCGCATTGTATACCTCGACTGCGTTTCGGTCATGGTACACCGACTCTGATATAGTGTTGGCACAAGCACCCACGATTGCGCTGATAGCGAGGAATTGGACAGCTTGACCTGACGAAATAGCTAGGAATAGATGGAACCTGAAGCTGAAGCTTGAAGCGAGACATTCCCCATCATACAGCAGTATGTTGAACCTACATGGACTCTCTTCATAAAACTTTCCCCGACTCTCTTGCCGTCATCCAGCTTCTGGTTAGCTTACTTGCAGTTGATCAATTTTTTTGAAGCAAAAGAGAAAAAACAAGGCAGCAAGTCCAGTTCAGGGACACCCATACGTGTGGCGATCACTATGGTTACACAGGAATTTGATTTCATTAAAGCTTGGGGAAAACCTGGGAAGATTAGAACATTCCGTTACTGAACTTCGCCAGTTGCAGCTCCCAGGGGCAGCAGGGCGGCTGATGGCTCACGGCTCAGCGCTCAGCGCTAGAGGACAGGGCATAGCGGACAAGGGTGGACAGGACTTTGCAGGACTTTGAGACCTGAAGTTGTCGGTCTGATCCATAGGTTCTGGAAGCGCCTCTGTGGCATGTGTGGGAGCGTTTGGTGCGATCGAGATCCAATGTCATGTGATCGCGTACGTTGACGCGCTTTTGAGCCTCTCTCGCAGAAATTAATCCAGGAAACTTTTAAATAACACAAACAGTGCACTTCGTTAGCCAAATGTTTGAGCCTGCTTGGGGACCGAGCTTCGCTGCTGGGTGGGCAGGAGGCCGAGCCTTCTCTGGGAAATTAATTCTTGTTAAACGATTAACGCGTCCTGGACCCTGAACTGATATGTTTTTTTATTTTATTAGTTTGAGCTCTGTTGATTTGCACCCTTTTACACCATGCTCTGAACCACCATCATCATCATCGTCCCCACTCTCCCTTCCCTTGTTTCTGTTCATTGTCCCGCCCCATGTCTCCTTCCAGACGACCGGGTGTCCCTGCCACTGCTGTCGCTGCCAGCCCAATTCCATCCGATAGGGTTCTCAAGTCTCGTTATTCTGACCAGTCCATTGAGCACAACAAGAAGACTCGAGCAGGCACATACAAGGCTTCGCAGAAGCTGGACCCAAAGAAAGACTTTGGGCGGCCTTCCGGCTCAGGCACTCTCACAAATGCTCCGATCATCAACATCTCCGTTCAGAACAGTCACCTTCCTTCTCCCACATCTCCCCACACCTCAGCCCCTGGCGACCTCAGCGACGCTGCGCTTGCGGACGAGCTCGATTATATCACCGTCACTACCCCCGCCATTTCAAGTCCCAACGCTCTCGCCCCTAGCCGCGCAGATAAGGCCTCTCGTATTCTCGGCATAAGGCACAGAAGGAGTATGGAGCCCATTCCTGCTTCCACCCGCAATTCTATTGTGTCTACTCGTTCACTTCGTGACGCGCCCCCATTAGCATCCTATGTGCCGACGTTGCCCCTGACCTCGCTTTATGTCGTGTCAGGCTTGCCAAAATCTCCCCACACGTGGACCCTTGCCGACCCTGACTCTGTTTTAGGATTACACCACAGTGAGAGTGCTGTCAACCGCTGGTGGAGACCAGAGGTTCTAGGAAGCACCGTAAGTCCAGGTGCAGGGGGTGGCAAGAAGAAAAAACGCGGAAAAAATGAAGAAACTCTGAAGGGCGCTGGCGCGCTCAGCAAACAGGAGGTTGGGAAAATGTTATCTAAGGCTCTTAAAGTCAGTACTAAAGTTAAGTTACGATGATGCCTAAACTTACATTGATTACAGCTTTCATTTACCAGAGAGGTTGAGGTTATTGCTTCCACTCTCCAACCGGCTTCTACCGTTCACACATTTACGTTCACTCTTCCTGCGCCCAATACCCCACTTGCGCCGACACCCTCAGGAGATCTCCTTCGTGCCTCCGTTCTTTCGAATACAGATAACCGGTCTTCTGCTGCCACTTTCGCATACCCCTATATCGATGACCCGTTCGCTCGTCCGTCATCAGCCTACCTTGGTCCACCCAGTCTTTTGGGACATAGCTCTCACAGCGCCCCTACAGGCGTATCTAGTACCAATGCAGCTGGCATTAACCCGTCAACAAGTAACACAGTGACCTACCACGGTGTTTGTTTGACTGTTTGGTCCCATGCAGATGCAGAACGCAGCACTGCTATCCGGCGGACTCTCGAAGCTGGCAGGTCTCGAAAGGAGTCTGCTCAGTCTGCCGTGGCTTCTCGTTTAAAGAACTTGAGGGCCGATGTTTCTGGGTCAGCTAGCGATAATCAGGACCCAACTACACAAGCCCGGCGAAGCGCTAAAAGAAATTCTCGTGGACCCTGGGCTGATACTGAAACAGATGGCGATACGGAGGCTGAAGGTGCCATAAGTGAGAGTGACTTTGAGGTCGCTAGTACGGTTGGCCATGGCCCTGGTGAAAGCACCCTTTTCCTGCCAGGTGACACAGTCTTTTGGCTCCCATATGCTCTCAGTGAGTTCTAGAGATCCTTTCTGCAAAATATCTCTGATAAATAGATACGTTACTAAAGCCCTTGTTTCTCGACACCCCGTCTACGATTTGATGAGGGATTACCTCACTCTCTCTTGGGCCCGATTTTCCAAGGATGTTCAATCTCATACCCTACAAATTTCCAAGATTCTGGCGCACCCTGCGCCTCGTGCAGGAGATTTGATCAAACTGGATGCCAGTCCGAAGAGCGATGGCAGCGACTCAAATCTTGAGGTCATTGCCCGTTTTCCCGGTGGCCTTGACTTTGGTCGAGGTCTCGTCGACATCAACTTTACGATGTGGCCTCTTTTCAAATGTTTGAATATAGATAACATTCTGACCATATGCGAGGTTGGTTTTTTGGCTTGACTGTGATTTCACAATGATAGGACTTATGGGTCTTATTAGATTGCTCTTGCACCTACTGGGAGAATTGTTTTCTTCTCCAGATACCCTGCAATGCTCGGTGTAAACTCTTTTTCTTCTTTCCTTTCAAAATCTCTTAATAGATCTATAGATCGCAGTTTCGACCATCAAGTACCTCGTTGAACTCCGAGGCTGGAACGGCATCGCTCTGCCTGCAGTTCACTCTCGTGATGCAAAGATTTACATTGATGATCCGGGTCCGTGGATTATGGGTTTGGCTACAGAGGCCAGGTATAGCATCAGGCCTGCGCCCGAGGTCTGCGTATGCGATTTGTCAGTGGGAGCTTTTATGTCTTTTATCTTATCACCAGCTAATTTTATATTTTTAAAATAGGGATATCAATTATCTGTGTGTCAAGAAGGGCTTGACATTTTCGCAAAGTATCTGACTCTTTTGACCTGTTTAGGAGCTGCCCATCGCCTCCTCCGAACTGTGTCTCGGTTAAACAGCAGCGGGATAAATATCGCCAGAGGCTTCTCACAGCATTCGAATCATACTACCACCCAGATCACTCTGTGCCGAGGTATGCGCTTCTATATGAGCTCTTACCTTCTTCCTCACAGTTTCGACAGTGAATTTAAGGAAGCTTTCCCAGCTGGCAGATTCCGTCCTGTCTGCAAGATTCAGGCAAAACGAGGTGCCTCGTCTGCCGCAGTCGCTGATCAGATCAAACCCCCAGAATGGTGGCACTCGACGCGGATTATCCAGGCATTTGATAGTGTTCTCGCAGACAAGGTCAGTTGGCCGAATATTTATTTCGGAGTCGTTTAGTGATTCTCTTGCAGTTCAAGAAGCCTTCGTTCTTGAAGAGAATTAGCATGTTCGGTGCTCCCAAGCGCCCCCCCCAGTTAACAGCTGCAGAACAGCTTATCCAACACTCCATTCGCAAGCGCGCAACCGCATTCGTTGATGCTCGAGATGATCTCGAAACCAAGATTGGTCGCCTGTCCCGTCGACTCAACTTCCTTATGACTGAGTCGGATTTATGGCGAGACAAATTCGTCACATTCGAGCAATATGCTGAGAAGCTCAGTGCCGAAGCCAACCAGCTAAGAACGAAGATAAACAAGGAGCAGCGGGAAACCAAGCGCCTTTCGGGTCTTGTAACTCTGACCGCAGTAGAAAAGACCAAGCTTCAAACCCGTCAGCTTCATGTACCCTTTTTTTCGTTCTTCATCACACTCACTACCATATTGCAGAATTGCGCGAGACCGAAAGTGCTCAGAGAGAAGCTGCACTGGAACTTCAGAGGATGAGAGAGACGATGGAGCGGATGGAGCAAGAACGTGCCGAGATGGTAGCCGAGGTCGAAGCACAGATCGAGAGAGCTCTGGCATCGATGGCTGTTGAACTAGACTCCGACTATGGAAGCTCTCGGCCTCAGAGCCGTCTATCCAATGTCTCGGGATCTCGATCCAGGCGGACCAGCGACGCATCCAAAGCAAGGCACCTGCGATCATTTGGAACGGAATCAACATTGGCGGAATCCTATGCTGAGGATATCGAGGGTGTTGAAGAGGAGGAAACCACTGAAACGATTGTGCGAGAAACCAATACGATCGCCGAAGATGAGGAAGAGCCGACCACGAAGAAGAAACGCTTTTCGGCTTCGGAACTGGAAGTTCCTCAGGACGGCATGAATGCTGTCGACGAGGGTATAAGTCAGAAGAGTGATAAAATTGCCCAAAAGGTTTTGGAAATTCAACAGAAGGTATTTTCAAATTTCTGCAATATAAATTTCTGTTCAACAATTTATTCAGCTTGAATCTGCCCTTTCCTCTGATCGCCGGGTTTCCAAATGGAAATCCCATGTCGAGAGCGGCGAAGATTCACTGTCGGAGGTGGGCTCAACCCGCTCCCGACGCTCTCGGACCAAACGCCCACACTCTAAACCAAGCTCGAGGCCTAGGACAAGGAGTGGGACGACGTCCTCAACACAGACAAGCACGCCCACCATAAAGGGAGAGGATAGTAAGAGGCCGCCACTTCCGCCAGTCAACCCTCCGTTGTCTATTCCCACGGAGCAAGATGCCAAGACCCCAACTCGAGCCTCTTTCTTGGATGTTAGCCATGATGATCACAGCACTCCAGAAAGTATTATTTCTCCCCTCGAAACAGACGCCACCTCCCTCGAACAGAACGTACCGCAGTCAACGCCTATGCCCATCACAATGACAGACGATTCCGACACAGATTTTCAAAGTGCATACTCTGCGAGCCCAAGGGACAGCTATGGTAGTTTCGACGGCGACGAGGGGTTCACCGGCGCTCAGGATGAGACCACGATTGCCTTATTAGACGACACTGCAGACGAGAATATCGAAGATCGCCTTTCCGCTCCTCCAAAAACCCGCCGCGAACGTGTTTCCAGTACCTCGACTGCAATAGTTGCAAGAGACAAATCTGAATCTCGCCCTATTCCAAATTTGATACCCACGCGAAACCGGGTTCCTCGCTAATGTATCTAACGTCCATTCTTTTTATTTTTAGAATATGAGGATATACCATCTACTTTGCTCTAATTCTTCTATTTGTCCACTTCGTTGTTCGACATTCCACCTTCATTTAGTTTATTTATTGACTATACACAAAATTACTATGCCAAACTACTATGACTACATTGGTATCTACTACACATCCTACAAGTCCATTCTTCTACGAGCATTGAAAGATTTCACTACGGACGCGACCTGATTGAAGAACCACGACTGCGAAGCTTTGTCGGGAATAAATGCGAATTTATCGTGTTCCATCCCTGCTTTGTGTGCAAAGCGAATACCTGTATCTTCCACTGTAACTCCTTGAATTTGTGTGAAGGGCAGCTCCCATTCGAGGGCAAGATTTTTAGACCAGAAAGATAGCACCTGAGAGGCTGTGAGGAGAACAACGTTATCGGCTCCGGGTGAATCTAACATTATTTAGTAAATCTGGGCAAAAAGAATGAATGAGAATCCACTCACTGATATGGGCAACATAATGTTCACGACGATACGCTCCATTGTTCAAATCCTTCATCCACGATTGTCCAAGAGCCTCCCTTGAGGAATACGTCTAAATCAAAATTAGTGACCTCTGAGGATTAAGGTAAGAAGACGCTTGGCTAACCCGTAGAACACCATCGGCTGCAACAAGTCGAGGCTAGAAATTTTGAGATTCGTCATAAGTTTGGAGGGTAAGCAGGTATCGCTCACTAATCGAATTCGGTCCCGCTCCGGGTTGTCAAACACCGTCGTTGTGTTGCGGATGCCTATTTTCTAAGTTTAGCCTCTGGGTACGAATTCAGCAGAGAGCCAACCTTCTGAAACATTGGAAGCCAAATCAAAAACCCCAACAACAGGTTTTGTGACGACTCTACCACAAAATTGAGTTATCACTTTACAACACAAAAAGAGACAGTTTACCCGACGAGCCCCTTCCCCACGCCCTTAAAGAAACCAAAAGCACCTTCCGACTCAGCACCTTCAAGGGGTTTCATCTGAACGAGAGTCAGCGATGAGAACCTATGGCAGGGTCAACTTCCTTACGAATACCCCTTCCATCGCACTGGTAACACTACTTGCGAAGGCTTCTCCCCCAGCAGTTACGCCATATCTATGGAACAATGAATATCCCAGCGGAAATTTTACCCGTGTTTGTCAACTTACATTGCATGGCGGGGTTTATTTCGCCGCTGTGTCATCCGCCTTCTTGCCTGGTATTCGGAATCAAATGTTGCCGCGGAAAGGCCTGGAAGATCAAGTCTCAGACCAAGATGACAAAATTGTGGGCAAAGAGCAAACCACTCGCCTTTCCCAACACTACTTGTAAATTTGGTGACGCTGTCACTCACCCCAAAGACAGTTTTCTTTACAAAACTTGCAGCTCCCTGAGAAGAATAAGGGAATGCGGGTGATAGCTCATAAATATACCCACCTTCGCAATGCCAATTCCGAGCTCTTTATTACCGTGAACAATAACACCTTGGAATGGTTCGTAGAAGATATCCGCCACCCCGGAGCTCACATTTGTGAAGAGGCCAACTGGATTCCCAATGAAATCTGCTGATCCCAAAATTCGGTAAAGCTGACGCAGTACATCCTGTCGATAATGATAAGTGATTCGACTTTGCAGCTCAGGCATCGTCAATCGCATGTCCTTGATTGCAAGTGCATTCATCTCAAGAGGAGCATCATTTATGTTTCCGACTGTCATCGTCAAAGCATTGACGACGACGGCAAGGGGGTTACGGATGCTGAGCCTATACGATTTGATCGTTAAAAGGTCGCAAAGCAAAGCGACGAAAGCTGTACTGACTTCTCTTCGCTGTTCACCCTTTCTGTTCTCATGAAGGATAGCGACAATTTTATGGGCTGGAGTTCAAGCACTTCAAAATACAGCTCTTGACCAACTGCATCCATGCTAGGCTCATGGATGTCGTCGGGTGATTGAATTAGGATGCTGAGCCATAAGAATGTCAACACTGGTCAATAGAAGGTAAAAGAAAAGAGTTACTCGGTCGTTCCTTCTTCCCAGGAAGCTCCTCTAATCTGAATTAGGTCGTAAATGGCGAACAGGAGATCCTCGTCTGTTTCAATTGTCAGAGCCTGAAGCAAGACAGAGCAGTACTTGATGAAGAAAACTCCGTGTTCTTGTCGAAGATGAGAATTATGGTAAGGGTAGTGAAATTGGAAGATTCACCTTGGTCCTTCAGCCAAATAACGGACGCCTGAACAGTTGGCAATGCGCCGACTCCGGCAGACTCTTTTGGAAGTGGCGTAGGTTGTAGTATTACTGGGAAGATGGCCTCGTGGAGTTGATTATCGATCTGAAGAGTTCCACATGCCACATTCACAGATTGTGCGACATTGCTATTGGTGTATTCGAATTTAATACCATCCATGATGAGATAGATCACTTCAACCATTCTCTTGTTGATCAACGAGATACCGACGCCGGCCAGGTCAACAAGCACAGTAAAATTCGACGCCACTTCTTCGGTAATGGCCTCGAAAGCCTCAGTGGTGCTGGATAAGGTGTCCTGTCGTGATACGGTCATGGAGCTGCTTCGTCGGCGTGGTTTATAAAGACTTTGTTCAGGGTTGTAGTTGGTGATCCGCAAAATTTGCCTTTGGCCGTCAGCTCGGACATCCAAAGACACCGCCCTCGTCCGCTGCTGATCCTAGTGTCATAGGTGCCAGTCAGTGAAATGGCCTAAGAAGACTACGTTCTCAGCTTACATTAAACTTGAATGGAAACAAGTCTCCAATTTCCATTATATCCACTGTTCTCCGTGCGCCGCCGATCGATAGGAGGATCCTTTTGTCTCTTGCGGCAGGGTAGTCCCAGGCGTATGGCACGGCTGTGTGGGGCTGCAAAGAGTACCCTACTGGCTTGTCGCGGGGTTGCTGGTCACGACCAGCATCCTGATTTTGTCAATTCATTTCGGCAGAAAGAAACGCGACAGATATTTACCTGTTGGCAGAATCCCATTGGATAGTCGCTTCCATTTTCAATGACGAAGGGCCAGTCTCCGTTAGCAAGGGTGAGAAAAATGAAAATCGTAGAGCCTTCAATGCGAACGTCGGCTCGAACGAGATCCTGCCCCTTGTTTTCACCAAGACGGCGTAAACGAAAGTGAATAGATCCAATATCTTCAATATTGATAGGGGGCGACCTAGAAATTTAAATTTCGATTTCAAAGACCCAGAGGCGGCGAAGAGGAGAAAACTGCTCACCACTGTGCGTTCAAGCCAGGGTAGGCAAATGTGAGCAACTTCTCGTTCCCCGATCGCAGGACCTGGAACGCGCATCGTTGCCCAGGTTCAACCAAAGAGCGATCTCGCGGCGTTACGCCATGTTCTCGGAAGGCGATGGCCTCCGAGAGCTGATTTTTTATCAGGAACCGAGGCGCCATCGTGATGATCTTCGATAACTTATACTTCCCTTGGCCCTCACTCCAAGACAGACCTAAGTGAAATTCATCTGCTTTTTGACGCTGGGAGGAGACAACCAACTCCATCTCAGCGGCAGGGGCTTCAAAAGAGATCAACTGGCCACTCCATCAATGACTGCAGAATACGATTCGGTACCAGTACATACCTTAGACCAAGTAGAGTCGCCGATCTTGAAAATGAACTCATGACCCTCTTTATGAGTATGCGAAAGCACTGTTAAGGAGTTTGAGTGATATGTTTCTCTGAGTTAGTGAAACATTACAGAAAGGAGATGATGTCAGCAGGGATTCTGTTTGAATTTTGCATGAGTGGGCATATAATGAGCCTGGCAGCTTCCTACTAACCAGGTCTTGTGTCTCCGGCAGAGTCCTGTGACCCAGCCCGGGTAGATCTCACAGACTTTACGGAAAAAGGGAGGCCAGTTTTGTTAACAATGATATACGGGCTGTATATCTGAACTTTGAAAGCACCGCCTGATTCTGGATGGCGACTTGAATAAAAATTAGTAGAGTTGAACAATTCAATGGAATGGAGAGCCGCTCACACATAGTTTAGTTTTAAACCCAGCTTTCGATCAATTTGATCACGAAGGGTCAGGTTTTCTTCAATGTCAAAGTCCGAATGTCCGTCTGTGTTGATGATCGTAAATTCACTTGGTTTAAAAACTGGAATAACAGTTAGTTAGAGTCAAGATCAGGCAGCGTAAAAATATGTTGACCAGTGTCTTCCACCGTAACATTTAGCAAGACGAAGTGCCCAAGCTCGACAGAATGAACGGGCATGACACCGCCTTTTCTCAGATAGCTCCGCCAGTTTTGGTTAGTGTTCTTGTCATATATACGATATTCCAAATTATATGGCAACAAATTCTCGAGCTCCAATGGAGCACGAAGCTTGAGGTTGATTTTAGGATATTTTCTGCAGAGGAATCTGATGAGAAAATAAGACAAAGTCAAAATTTTTTGGAGGATTACGATGGAGAAGCATCTGCTGAATCCATTTGAACCCAAGCCTGGAATCTGAATGCCGCTTCTTTGGGGTCGGCATGGGGACATTTGATAGTGAGACTTTTCCTTGATATTAGGTCTTCCCATCGGATGGGAGTGCACCATTTATAACCAAAGCCCTCTGGAAAAGGTGAGCAGATCGAAAACCAGAGAAAATCGAGTGACTCACGGTCGGGTTGGATTCGAATCCGATTTTTAATAACGGCTTCTATTGGAAGCGAAAATTCTTTCCCTGGTACAATTTTTTCCAGCGAATAGACGGGGTGACCTGATTCATCGACTAGCATTAATTCGATTGGGTATAGTGTGAGATTCTCGATTTTATAAGTCGAGCGAATAGTCACAATCTTGGTGTTGTCCACCACCTTCACCTCGCAAAGTAAACGGCTCAGATACTTTTCTGTGCGAGGACGTAGCGAATACACGAATTCGCCTTCGCGGTCAACTGGAATGCCCCGCAACTGTTCCCATGATTTTTCTACAAACTGAATTCCAATGTTATGTTGGCCTGACGACACGTGCTAGTTAAGAGGGGTATAAATGAGCAACAATAGATAGTACCGAACGTAAAATTCGCACTTCACGCATCGTTTTCCAGTCATCGAACCTCCAGTCAATGGATTGATCATGGAGAATCTTCACAGCATCAACATCCTTAGTATTTGCCGTGCTATCGGTGTCCGACCACACAAATATTGGTGCTCCAGTTTGGTTTTGTATGCGGTATGGAGCATATATACCCCGAGCTTTTTGAAGTACAAATGCCCCCTCTTGGCTCCAGGTGGTCAGAGTTGTAAGCGCAAGCTCAACGAAAGTTGTGCTGATGTTAAGGTCCAAACGCTCTCTGGCCAAAAGTGTCAGATCAAAGCCTCCTGTGGAACTGTCTTTGACGCCCTTGAAGATATGTCGTTAGAATAGGCACCACAAAAGCAAGCACACCCTCACGGTGATAGTGAACGTCCAAGGATCGATCACTAAGACAGAGGTTAGGTAATGACGAAGAGGTTATGAGAAAAATGCATACAAGGTTCCCAGTGAGAATTAGTTAAATTCCAATATGTGATCGCTGTGGTCATTGTTGTCGTCGCGTGAAGCTTCGAACACAGTTAGACAGGAAAGGAGTTCAATTGACTACAGTTACCTCTCCTGACCAATCCCTTGCACCAACAATAAACGGCTTCACTTTGAGATGAAGCATCGGCTGCTCATGCAAGTCGCCAATGAGAACCAGTCTAAGCCCATCGAAAGACCCTTTTAACTAGGAAAATGAAATTGATAGAATTTAATATAATTGATCCATACAATGCGACTGACCTGCTCTTTGGTCATCAATACCCGGGCTTTTCCGATAGATCGTGAGTGATTATAACTCGAAGGTAACGTCGCGCCTATTTCGTGGGGGCCCGATATCGATTTCTGCTGGGATTGAAAGTCGTCTTGTTTCTGATTCATCAGCATTTCTTGGGAAATACCATATTTTTCAATGGCCTTATTGACGATGGAAGTTATGAGGTTGATATCTCGGTAGGAAGCTCGGAAGACAATAGGTTTTGCCACAACTTCGATGTTGGTCATTTGCTGCGATGATGAAGAGCGACCATCGAGTGAAAAGGTGAGGTCGACATCATCCAAAAATCGCACACTATCAGAACTCTTTCCCATCCGCAGTAGGGACATCCCTAATCGGTTGACAGTCAAGGCCAGAATTCCCTGTCATAGATGATGGGTTAAATTATTTTTTTTAAAGCGTAGAAAATTGGGTACCTGCTGAGAAAGCAATATTTGATTGATGTATAGGCGAATAGCCCGTGAATCTGACTCTGTGTCGTTCTCCAGGACACTGACGGAGACGTCGTGTAGATCGAGCCTAAAATCCAAGGTTCCTTGGTTTTGACCTAGATTTTGAGCCTCGTCGGAAACTTGTGGCGCTTGTGCAATAGACGGACTTGACGATGTCCTTCTTTGGCTGGAGATGCTCGTAAAAAATTCCAAAAGAGATATCACTGGATCTATAGCAAAGATTACTCGAGGGGAATCGACAGTTAACAACACCAGGGAGGATGGATTTATACTCCCGGACATAGTGTACAGAAGCATGAATTGATTGCGATCGTGCTGTGCTGCCGGTATGATTTCACGGAACTTCGTGTTCCCGGGTCTTGTATTGCCCATAGTGAAAGATCGAAGTACAACTTGAGCCTCCCGAGCGCCGTCAGAAAGAAGTTTGAAGCGCAAGGTATTGTCGTTCAATGCAAACCTGACAATGCCATGGTCTTTGAGATGAAGATCAGAAAACGCGAAAGCGTCGTAAAGGTGAAGTTTAACGGCGGTGACAGAAAGTACGATGTCGACGGCAGTCCAGTGTCGTTGGGACGATGATCGTAACTCGGGCTCCAAATTCACGTCTGTGGCACCTTCATCGTTTCCGGCCGGGGTGGGATTACTTCCTGCCACCTCTTCAAGATCAGAAGCTCCTACGAAGACACGAGGGATCTCTTCGGCCAGCTGCATCAACAAGGAATACTGCACCTGGGTAAGATGCACTTTTACGTCTGATATTCCGACTGCAATCTAAAACGAATTCAAGATGAGCAGGCTGAAGGGAGGGTACATGCTTACCTGGGTGTCAGGGTGATCGGCATCTTGTGTACGGTCAATATTGCTGGTTTGGATAATATCACTGGTGACATCAATGTCGTCGATTATCCTGAGCGTATTGGTTGTGCCGTCACGATGAAGATTGGAGACAAGCTGTATCCCATGCAAGCTAGCAACAATGCGATTGATAGTTGCCTCAGAGGTGTTTCGCGCACTAATTTGCCCCAGCCGAAGCACGAGGGTATCGGAGGATAATGTTGGACTGGATGGGAAAACGACGATCGGTGTCTTGATAAATACTTCGAATTCCATCCTTTCGATTTCAGATGCCCGCTGAACAGCGACCTGGGTGGCCGCGTCATACAACCCCTTGAGCTTGGCCAGCCTTGATATAAATAAGTAAAGATCGTGAAGTGGTTGTTCCACGAAGTGGAGCTTGATGGAGGCCGCATTGAGATGAATTGATGACCTGACTCCGGTGTAGTTGTCCTCGTCTGGATCAAATGTTTGATACTTGAAATCTGCAAAATTCTTTCCATCGATGGACATAAGTTGATTGAAATCTCCCATTATAGCATAGCTCTTGTTATCGCTGGTTAGTGTCAAGTTTCCCAATCGGCCGGAAACGCGGAGGGTCTTAGGTCGTACGAAGACAGTGACATCCGCTGTGGATAGAGCGAGCGTTGCAAGCGTCACCGATGTGTTGATCAAGGTTACTAAATATTATAAGATGAGATGATGCTTCAGTTGGATTGGCCTCACATACCTTGGACACCTTTCAATTTCACCAAAACCCGTATTTTTTCATCTGCATCATTCTCCGCGACGATTTTCTGATCTGGCGAATCCATGGTTATTGCCCCAGAAGACGGCTGCGATACTTGGCCAGGGTTTGAAACAAAGGTGGTCATAATGAAATCATACAGCGCAAGAACAGGCTCGGGTGCTGCACGAAAGGCAAGAGTGGACATTTTGATGTCAACGTTTTGGTCGATGCCCTCGTATAAAGTAAAAAAGTCGGGAGACTGTTTTTGCACTCGCGAATATGCAATTCTGAGGAGGTCTTTGTCATTTGTCAAATCGAGTTCCGGGGTTGATATAAAATGTATGTCCTTGCTGCCGGGTTGGACGACATTCATGGAGATGGTGCTGAGAAATGAATGGATTCAACGCGACGGTTCAATAGAAGAGAAAGTGGAGATCGTACTTCAGTTTTACGTCAACCTTCATTTCGAATTTCGCCAACGCAAAGGAAAGTGAGAATCCTTCTAAATGCAAATCACCCAGAGGTTTCTCGATGCCATCAGTACCTGACTTTGAGATCACCGCGCGGAGTTTTTCAACTTGGAAATCCAACTCAAATATATGCTGGCGCAACTCCGGATGCTAAACAGTTTCTCAGCTCAAAATAAATGATTGAAACACAAAAGAGTCGGCATACCTCCAGGGATCCATCCTCTGCTTCGAAGAATTGTTCTTCTTGTGATACTGAGCGGCTGTCTTGTTGGTCCTCATCATCGTCATCGACATTGTATTCTTGTTCTGATTGGCCAAATAGCGTCACTGGAAGCTGGAACCCACCAGGGATCGCGCGTGTCGGTGGCAACGCGGGACCAACAGTCTCGTGTTCATCCCCGAAATGAGGTATGCATACGTCGATGAGCCGCATCAATGACTTGTATTTCGTATCAGACACGTTCGCCTGCAGCGAAGGCAGGGTTCCCGAAACCTTGAATTGGGCCAAGTTGACTGCTGTAGGGACAATGGATTTGTCGATCCGGAGATTAACGCTGACTCGTTCGAGAATGTGCAGCGCATCGTTGGTTTTCGAGGTCAGGGCTGCTCGACAAGCTTGTAGATTGTCTCCAATAATGAACTGAGGTTTTTAGGATCAAAATTCTGAAATTACCAGCAAGGCTAGCCAACTTACTTGGGCATCTTGTAAGCGCAGCGACATTTTGTCGTACATTAAGGACTCCAGATTTTTGTAGTCTTCATCAGTGTACTTCTGGTGGCGCTTCTGGTGTATCGTTCTGATCGCTTCTTTAGCGACAAGGTCGCTCTCAATTGCGATATGTCCAGCATCAATGACGAGGTGCTTGCATTTGTTGGTTGTCACACTAGGCTTCGTTAAATATAATACATAAAGGATAGAGGAAATGTAACACACTCTTCAGGAATTATGATGACGGGGGCATTTAGGTCCATTTGGATGTCGATCGTTTTGTGAGTTTGAAGGGCATACTCCAAGCCAGCCCGTGTTTCTCTCCTCAATCCTTCCAGGGTTTGACTGGCAGCGTTCTGATAGAAGATGAGCAGTGGCCTGAAGAAAGAGAGGCCACAAACCTACCAAAAGAGCCTCCACTGATTCTAGTTGACTGGAGGGTGGCTTAAAGAATTTGTATACGGCCTCAACATATCCTTTATGGTAGATAATTTCCATATGGCGCATGCGCACAGTTAAAGCAGTATCCGACCGCTCATCAAGGGGGTTGTTTTCAAACTTGATAAAGAAGAATGGATCTGATTCAACCTCTTTTGGCGCAGCCGTGGCATCGCCCTGATTGGGGTCGGTGTCGAGACCAGCCTTCACATGAACTATTTGAGGATATAGTGAGTTTTGTGTCGTCCCATCAAATACCCTGAATCCATTTAAGGAAATCGAGGTCTCAAAGTTGTCGGGGCGTTGTATGAAGCTTGCTTGAAAGACATCAAAAACAACAGACATGACGTCGGCATTTCCCCCGTGTGGGTCCGTCTTCAATGCGAAAGATCCCTTATTTAACTTCGCGGTGATTCGCGTCTTCAAAGAATCGCGAGGAGCTTGAAGGGCATCGACGAGTGCTGCCTTTTCGTCGTAGTCCAAGACGTCGTACAATTGTTTTCGCTGCTCATCGGTCATCGGGCCTCCAAAAGTAGGATCCTCCTGCACGGCATTCGCAGCCGATGATCCCCACAGCCAGCTCCCCCAGCTCTGATTCTGACGCTGCTGTTGGCTTTTTTCCGCTTCAATTTTTTTCCGAAGGGCCATATCCTTCTTAAACTTGGAGCGTGCGATGGAGCGATAAAAACGGATATCTTCATATGTCAATTTCCTTTCCAGTTCTTCCAGATTTTGCGAATCCTTTGAACAAGAGATAAATGAGACACAGCCACGATGAAAGTTAGGAAGGTTGAGACTTACCGGTCCAACCAAAGAACCAATGAGCTTCTTCTGGAAAAGTTCGACATAGGAATTGCGGTCATCTCGACGCTGCGCAAAATATTCCCAGGTCCACTTCTTGTTCTTGTCGCGTATGCCTTCGAGAATCGCCGAACCTGCAAAAAGGAGACGGGCTTTGGCGCCATTGGAAGAAAATTCTGCATCTGGTGGACGGTATTTCGCATACTTGTGTAGAGCATGGCACATTAGATGACTTTTTAGAGTCGCAAAATAAATCTTACCTGTCGTTTTCGCAAGTATACATGATACATGTCGACAAGCGAAATAACGTCTCGATATTGATTGTCATCGAGTCCAACACCGATCTCTTCGAACAGAAGTTGGACGTCAAACCTCGGTATATGAGAATCCATTTTATGGTTCACGATGATCTAAGGGTTTTCTTTAGAGCACGGCAAGCAAGGTCTGAAAAAAAAAAACGCTACCCTGCCTTCCCCCGAAACTGGCTTCAGAATATATTGGTGTTGATTGTCATCGTCGCTGTGCGATATCTAACATGTGTGAGTACGTTGTGGGGCATACCTTCGGAATTGGAGACTTTACCATTGACGAGAATTTTTTGATTGACTCTACTGTAGGAAGGCCAGACATACTTGGAGAGTCTGTATCAAAATATACCGCCAGGGATTGCAGTTTGGCCAGCTGTTGACGATGTCGTTGAGTTTGGATTGGATGGGCTGACATTCAGCACTACCTTGTGAATCGCCCCTGCTGTACTCTCGATGAAGGTAGCTTCCCATTTGTCGTTCACAGAGATCGCTGTGAAACCTGCCAAGGTGACTCCAGCCGCGAAGGGATGCTATGACATATGATGAACATTGCGATATTCTCGTGACAAAACTCCAATTACCCCTGGCACACTCAAGTTGTCTTCATATCTTATATGAATATTCTTAACGGTTACTTGGACATTGTTGATAACCTTTGTGATGAGCGACTGAAGAAGGCCCTGCGTCTGGGTCGTTTCCTCTTGAGGTGTGAATTCGAAAAGCCGTACTTTGAATAGCAATAACGGGAATGGTTTACTCACCTGTTTGTGCTTCTGCTTGACCCCGCATATGGAGCAGCTCTGCATTCTCCAATCGTTCTGCTTTCGCGGCTTGGAGACGCGCAGCATCTTCCGTGGGATCGGTACTCGTTTGTGGAGAGGGTATTACTAGAAGGTATACATCTTCCACAAGAATTTCGACTGGTTGGTTGCCCAAGTTCATCCAGTGCAACGATAGGGTGAATTTGCCGAGGTGACCTGTGAAGATCTTGAAATTGTTTGCATTTATTCCTACCTCATATCCACACACCTTCCAGTACGTCGACAGGAAGCTGAAACTTGTCTAGTGCACCCTTCTTTAATTTCAGATTGCGAAGGGTCAGTTGTCCTAATCCTCGTCAGTGCACAAGGCCTTTGGACATCATGAATGTTGAATGATACCTTGTCCAATTCCATAGTTGACTTGATTCAAATCAAGATTCATAACATAGGGCGCCAATATGCGATTAAAGAGCTATTTAAACTGCAGTTCATAGCAGGAAAACGTGCAAGAACAATTGATACGCACGACATTGAGAACCTCCTTGCCAGGATCCAACCACCACATGATTGGCAAGGGGAGAGCTGTTGAACGTAGCAAGTTTACAGGCGTCGGTCCTGAGGGGTGACGCTTGCGTGTGTTGGTAGATTTGGAGGAGTATCTGCAACACTGGAAGCGAAGGATACCAGCGTCATGTTACATCAGCATCAATGAACCAATTTCGACTTTCGTCCCTTGGGTTCGGGTTCGTCTGCAGCACTTGCTGGGGGCTATTCATGCTCTTGTCTGTCTGATCGGGGAAAATGCTTCTGGGAGTGCTGAAGCGCCCACGCTCCGTTAGCAGCTTCACCCAATCCACTAAGTATCCTCTCCAAGCATGGCCTTTACTGTCAGATGGCAGTCGTGCAGCTCGCTGCTACTTCCTTGAAGGGAGCGCGTACCCATTGGTCATTGTTCGTCTCAAACATCGACTACGCGGATGTGAGTATCGTTGACCTCAAAAGCGACCACTTCCCTACATAATGCTCTTCGATCAGAAACTAACCACGGGAAGCCGTTGGGAGATGTCTCCAAGCATTGCCAGCCCATGACGGGCTATAATTTCTCTATAGGAACAACCTGAAACACACCATGACGAAGACCACGTCCCTCAATATCATTGGCTACATCAGCTCGTCCCAGGTCGTCCATCCTGTCTCGAATAATGTCCAGAAGGTCGTACCTTGAGACACGTTCAATCCGAACGGCGCCCTCTAGAGGGCTGCCTATGCTATCCCCAGAGCTCTGCCTGTGAAATATTTGTCTGGCTTGCCAACACCTGTGAGGGAAAAACCTACAATGACCCCAACACCCATAGGCGCCATGAATGGACCTTTAAATTAGAAAAAGATTGGTCCAATCTCACCTCATTAGTAGAAACCCTTTGGCCATCCTGAAGCAGGTCACCGACGCGGAAAGGGAGGAGCTTGCCAATATGTACCATTGGCTCACCCATTACCGCACAGAGAATTGGCCGGGCCTTCCAGATGAGGTCTAAACCTTCAACATTATGTTTCGTTTTTCGTTTGCATGGACACTTCTGCTCACAATCAACTCATGTCAGTGCTGAGCCCGTTTCAGTGCTGGATCCTAAGAATCCCCCTCCATTGTTTTTGTCATCATGTCATCATTATCCTTCCTTTTTTTCTCTTGTCATTTTAGTGTCCATCGGGGCCATGCCCCATGTCGGACCTTACAATGGGTGTATACTGGCCTCCGCTCCCCGAGAGTACCCATGGTCTCTGGGCTCGGTAAAGCGGCTTATCATATTCCGCATAGCAACCCACGATCATAGGCCAGCCTTCACTCTGTTAATGGAAGCTGAATAGAAGAAATGAAAGTATTGACTTTCCAGATACTCGTCTTGCTGTTGAAAATTTAGGTGAATTCAATCGTAATACATTGATTATTGTCTGACTGACTCTTCACGGATCAAGCCAGAGAGCGGCTACATTCTGGGAGTTATCGAGTTTGAGGCCTTTAAACTTGAGGACCCAGTGCGACGTCCTGAACCCTCTCTCCGAGTCCGTCGCTGACCTCATTCCCCTTGATTGTATCCTTAAACGCGATTGTAGCTTCGAGCAGCCCATAGACCATACGAGTATATAACAAAAGCAAGAATAGTAATCAGATCTCCGTGAGGGCGTCGAAATACTACGGAAAATAAACAACCTTGTCCACAAACATGTGTCCGGTATACACTGATTGGAGTATCCCACCTTCAGAAAAGCAACGTACGCAACTCGCATCCTTTGTGAACCCTGCATTCCCCACGAAAGACGAAAGAAACCACGCATTTCTGGCGTCCCCAAAATTCGATCATATCAGTCACGGGTTGGGCGAGCGGAAGGAACAACGCGAGACCGTAGGGATCGCTCACATCCGGTCCGTCGCCGCACTATTTAGTGTAGACCGGAACCGGCCCTTGAAACATGAGGCCTGAACGTTTAATCACTTGGGGAGGAAGGCAACCCAAATGGTAAATTTATTTCTTCCGCAGATGTTTTAGCCCAACAACCGAATGGTGGAACTGACTCCCCGCTTCCAAACCTCAAATGCGGATGACCCCTTTCCTGATCCAATAAGTAATTGTGTGGCCATGTGCCACAGTTGTTACTATTACCTAGTACATACATAAATAGATCAGCCGAAGGCATGCCAGCAGCCAGGATCATCTCGAGTTCATCTTTGCACTGGAATCTCACATTTCTACACCTCAAGTCTGCCGTTATGAGCCTTGGCCTTTGCATGGCTTCTGTGATCTCTTAAGTTGGACGCGCGCATCCACCCTAAAAGCCGAAGAGTCTGGTCTCCTGATCCAGCCTTTTTCCTGTTCAAGTTGATCAAGTAAGTAGTGCTGGAGATCCGATAGAATCCACCCAAATTTAATCTGGCATTGCTTCTATGGAAGTAGCCACGCTTGTATTTTATTTAAAGTTAATGTTCACTGACTCCCCGCTTGGGCATTCCCGTAGGGTCCCGAGAACCCTCGTGACGAACCTCAACGTCGACCCTAGGGTGAAAACTATATAACAACAATGGTCGTGTTTCGCATACACTTTACCCTCCAGCTTTCGCTCTCTCACGGACTAACCTCGCCGACTTACCCATAATGTTGTCCTTTTATTCTCAATCAACTTTATTACCGCTGTCTGCCCCTAGCCCCGAACCGCGAATCGAGCTGAATGAAGTAACGAGGACTCCCCTCAAACTCTCGCCCGTTTTTACTGATAAATACTAACTTCTCAGCTCGGAGACGTCCATGACGCAGTAGTTTCGTTTACCAAGTGAGTTGTATTTCGGCTTTGAATGTCGTGGACGCTTGCCGACGGTGAGGTAGCTTGACCGTTCGCTCTGGAACAACTGCGATTAGATTGCATTGTAAAATCCCAACCTGGAGTTCGTCCACAGATAACTGTGTGCTCTATCATGCTTATCTCTGAGCCCTTTCACTGACGAAGAAATATTAGGTCTGGACCTTCATGATCTGAACGAACTCCGTTCGAGGTTCCTGTTATTTATTCACGACCTGCTGAAATCGCTGCGCTCTTTCGGGGTACGTTTTCACTGTCCCCACGATTGCATACCCCCCAACCATCTTGAGTTAGGTCTCTGCATCATACTCACTTGCGCCTTCGGATTCATCACTATGCCTAGTGTGTCCAAAACCAGTTGACATGGTCGTCCTCCAAAAAGTCGATCAGTCCAAGTTGAAACGGTCTGTGTCTGCACATTCTCGTTGGCGATTATTGACCCGTGAATCAGGGAGCAGGTCGCTCTCGTGAATTTGGATGACAGTTTGTGTTTGATCATTACCTAGATTTTCTCTTTCACGGACTTCCTAAAGACTTCCTAAAATGTATAAGTGACAGCGTCTATGGAAGGCTCTTATGGGCAAAACTAGTTAGGCGAATATTACCTAGATTTTCTCTTTTCCTAAAGTGTACAAGTGTTTTATATAACAACCTCTATGTGGAATTTATGTAAAAGACTCGACTTTGCGGTGTCACGCGCGGAAGAGAAACACATGAATGAGCAGAGTGACGTGACTGCGTGACATCCCAAACGATCGTTCAAATTTCGGGAGGCGAGGGCGATCTACTGTTGTCCACCATGGCTTCCCTTTCGCTTGCAGATTCTTTATTGGACATGATACCCTTCCGTCTCCCAATCTACCTCTACACCTATGTCGAAGGTGTTACTCCACTTTCAACGGACAAGGCCGTATTGTCCGCGCTCGTCGCATACCTCGTCATCATCTTCTCCATCCAAGCCTTCATGAAAAATAGACAACCATTCAAACTCACGGCCCTGTTCCAAACCCATAATGTAATCCTCAGCTCAGGGAGCCTTCTCCTTCTTTTTCTTATGTTGGAAGAGATTCTCCCGATGCTATGGAACAACGGTCTTCACTCCGCCCTTTGCGATGAGTCGTCTTGGACACCCGTACGTTTCTCCTGACGCGTCTTTCTCGCTTGAAACCTCATACACATGGACAGAAAATGGAATTCTACTATATGATCAACTACTATTTCAAATATCTCGAACTTTTGGACACCGTCTTCCTTGCCCTGAAGAAGAAACCCCTTCGTGCGTTAGGTCTTCAGCTCGCTGCATTTTATCTATTCCGACGTGTCATCAGAATTCCTCCATGTTTTCCACCATTCCGCGACTGCTCTGCTCTGTTATACTCAATTAAACGGCAAAACTAGCATAGTAGGTCCTGCATCGTCCTTCAATTAGCTTTTGTAACACAGATGTTTCCGCAGTCGTGGGCTGTAATCACGCTCAACCTGGCGGTACATGTTATCATGTGTAAGCGGTCACTTGTGTGTTACGGGTTTGTTTTAACATGCATTTGCAGATTACTATTATTATGCTACGGCTGGGGGTGCAAAATTCTGGGTCAGTTGCCATTTTCAGCCATTTACCTCGTTCTCATTCGTGACCCCAGTGGAAAAAGTATTTAACAACTATGCAAATCACCCAGTTCGTTATTGATCTTGTCCTTGTATATTTTGGAAGTAAGTTTTACCTTTACTCTCGTTTGTTCATGTTCTTAAACGACCGTCCTAGCCTACGAACGTATGGCTTTCAAATATTTGCCTCATCTTCCTTATTTAGGAAATTGCGCCGGGTCAGAGAAAGCTGCGTTATTTGGATGCGCTCTCTTAACGAGCTACCTCGCCCTCTTTATCAACTTCTACTTCCAAACGTACAAGAAACCCACGACGACGAAGAAATCTACGTCAAATGGTGTCACTAACGGACATGCCAACGGGAGGGCTAATGGAACTGCCAATGGTTCATCGTGGGTATTTCATTCTTCCGGTAGGAACTCCATTTTGAGATTTTTTCTTCCAGCCACAAGAAAGATTGAGCCTTTTGTGCTTTGGGAAGGAATCATCGGGTTAACTACGAGCTGCATGCGCATATATACCTAAACCTTACACCTGGCACTAATAATACATGCTTGTTGGATTTTTCTGATGAAAGACTCACAGGCAGATTTTTGTTCAGTTACCAGGCTGATAAGATGTCAGAGGATCAATCATGGGATTGCGGGTATGTTCTTGGTGCATGTGCACACAATCATGGATTTTAGTATTTGGTGATTATCATGGCGGAGGGACACCTCAAAACTAATATGTTCACCATTTGGTCTGTAAGACTCTCTACAGGGCTCCGAGGGACAAAGTTCATGTCAAAAGACTCTAAACAAATCTTTGTTGAATCCAACACTGATAAAAATATAAAGGGGTCAAAGATTTTCAATATCCGTGATTGTTCTACAGCGTTCGCCGTTCAGCTCGGAATGATTTGTTGGTAGTTCCCCGACGACTTCCCGTGATATGTACATGAGTGACTGGGTACGTAAATGCAAAATCTTTCGACATTTTTAGGGTAACGGCGATTGAGAGGTCCAACAGACCCCATTTAGCCCGCTGATATCTTTCTCTCGCAAATCTCCCAGCTCTCCGCCTTGGTAAATGAGTCCAATCTCTAGTGAATAAACTCACATCCCCTTTCAGTTGTTCACCTTTGTGCCATCCAACTGCCATCCAACCGCACTATGGCGAACTTTTGGGAGCATCATGTCTCCTCAGATAGTCCTCGAGAATTCCTTGTTTCCGTGGAACTCTACATCTCAAACGCAGCGGGCGTGACATTGCGCAAGGCATGTTCTCATATATTTCGCATCACCCTTACTTGACAATCAATTGGATAGCCTCTGACAAGCCGAAAGAAAGCCGACAGACATGATCCAGCTGGGGAAGACCTTAAACTCAAAGGTTTGGCGATAGCAATTCTAGGATAGTGGTGCTAACTTACCCACCAGAGAAATCAAGCTCCAATTGGCTGTCGCTTCAAAAGGGTCTCAGTGGGTCAGGTCATTGGAGGTCTGCAACCTGTCGGTTGTCGGAAGAAGGGGAACGGTGTCTCTTGAATGTCTACGTTGACGTACGATCAAAGTCATCAGCTTCCACGACCAAATCTAATCTTCACTTCTCGCAGGAAAGCATACTTTACCAAACTATCTACATCCATCTCCTCAACCAAACTGACATACGACAAACTGACAACTCACTTTTCTATCGAAAGGATTGCTTGGGTATATTTTCAATCGCGTCAGTCTCCATCAGGTTTTCGCTTCTGGCGCTATTAGTTCAACAAGTTTTTTTTGTTTTATTTTTAGGGGTCAACGCTGGACACCATCAAACACAGTTGAACCATTATACATACAATTTGCCAACGCTGATACGTGTTCCACCTGGCAGGCCCTTCTGAAGTCTTATGCAATCCCTGAAATTTATGGCCGGTGGTTTTTCCCTACGGACGGGGGTTCTTACCGCATGTGGCGCCAGGTCGAGCTGACTGTCATCCAAGGACGAAATCTGGGGCTGGCTAGGCAGGGTTTGGATAATGGTAGCAACCCAAATGACAATGATAGCGCTGATACCGACCTTTCATGCGAAATACACCTGAACGATATTCTCTGCAGTCGAACAACTATGAAGAGGGCGCTATGTTCGCCAGATTGGCACGAAAGCTTCGTTTTCCCTGGCTTGCCTCCTTTTGAAAACCTGGACGTCGTGGTCTGGAAGGAAAAGAAACTATCTAAACCATCTGTTATTGGGAGCACTCGCATTTCTCTGGGACACTTCCGTCGAGGGGACACAATCGAGGGGTGGTATCCAGTTCTTCAGGCTGGTTCAGTTGGCACCGATGTTCAGTTCGGTGAATTGCGTCTCAAAATTAGGGTGGATGAGTACGTCCTTCTCTCTCAGAAAGGTGTTTAATTTACTAAATAGCTTTGAAAAGGGAAATTATTTTACCTTATTCATCATATGCCGCCTTGATGAAGGTGAGTACACATTCAATTTAAGGCAACTCACTCTCTAACACACCTGAAAAACCAAGACCTGCAACTCGAGGAGTTTTCTTGATTGGATGTCCGATTTAGAGTGTCGGTTGAGATTGAAGAGCATCGCTTCTCATTTGATGTCCATTGCTGTCGCCACCAACGTTGTCATCGAACAGGTGCAAAAGTATGCTTCAAGAGAGGTCGAAAATTCCACAACTTGTAAATGCTCTGCCTATTACCTTGAACTTGACCTAATCCAACGCCATAGCACACCAAACGCTTTTCCGAGGTAATACTACGTTGACGAAGACGATCGAGCTTTGCATGACCTGGTATGGGAAGGCATTCCTTGAAGCCAGCATTGGCAACGTCCTGCGTAGATTATGTGCTGAAAAGGTTGCGATCGAAGTGGACCCTTTGCGAAGTGGAAAAAGTAATCGGGATGTTGAACGTAACGTGGAGCAGTTGATATACTGGTGCCACGAATTTTGGAACCAAATTTATTCCGTGCGGGCTGAATGTCCCAAGTGAGTTCATTCCATACCTTTTGTTCGCAACTCGTACTTACATACCCTCAGTGAGATGAGGATGCTATTTAAAACCATTCGTAAACTCGTGGAGCGACGCAACCGCCCAGACCCAACAACCATCGATACTCATGATTACTTGCCATGGCAAAGCGTTTCTGCCTTTTGTTTTCTTCGATTTATTGTCCCTGCAATTCTCCATCCCCATCTCTTTGGCCTCAGTCCAGGTCAGCCCAAGGTACAAGGTCTTATATCTGCTGCTCTGATTCATTCTCTTTTCCAGGCCTTCCAAGCCTCCCAGTGCAGCGAAGCTTGACATTAATTGCCAAAGTCATCCAAAGTTTAGCGAACTTGAATGCGGTGAGATTCTTTCACGATGTTCACTACCTCTTCGTTCATCGTCCGTGTAGACCGTGCAAAAGGAAACCTTCATGAGGGGAGTCCAAGATTTCCTCAAGGATAGTCTTCCAGCCATGATTGACTACATAGTTGTGGTATCAACTCCCTTGGATGAAACTCATTCCACTTACAGCGACGAATCGAATCGACACGACCGACTTAACGTCGTTAATGGTCTCCGGCAGAGGACAAAAAACATGATGGTTCTGGATCGGGAGTCTGTACCAATACTTCTACATCTCCCCGATATCCCCAAACACCTTGCTATCATCACCTCTGCCATCATTCGCAATTCTCGAGATCTCAATACCCACACCCGAACCGGCGACAGCGCGGATTTAGCTGTGGACGAATTTTGCACCAAATGTTTCAAGGTGGAGGAGGAAGCGCTGTGCTGGGTTAGTCAGCTTGCAACTAAGCTAGCAATAGGACACCGTCGCCCTTCCGTCCAAGAAGTCCCATTGAATGGTGGTGTGTCTGAGGCACTGGACGATTTGCCACGTCCAACTATGACTGAAATTACGAGTACCGTGGTGTCAATGACCGCTAGACCTCCCCACCGACGCAGATTATCGTGACCCTCTACGGCTCCTTCTCCTACTGGTTCAAATAACTCAAGCCGTCATCAATTATTCTTTGGTGATGCCGCTATCACCTGATTTTTGTTCCTTTCTCTTTAGCCGGTGTTAATAGAGCTTTTTTTTTTAAGATCCTACAAGAAATTGTTGGATGCATGTGTTGGGAGCAGCACGCGGAAGGGGCACGATACAGAGCAAAGGGATAAAGATTGAGGGCGACGCAACGAGTGACAGCGTGTCCGTATGTACACATGTTTGTAGCTACACGTGACCTACTGAGCTCGTACCCGATATATCCAACACACTCCTTTGAGCGAAAGAAGATCACCTAAAAACAGTACTTCTCTTGACCAGTATCTTTCTTGGAACTCTTCCTCTTGGTACG
>Ga0307517_10000636_pt1 | contig 60147 bp, 59 predicted proteins | sample 23_EM_MG_FD_194515 | JGI IMG/M metagenome (GOLD analysis project Ga0307517, IMG submission 194515) | Populus trichocarpa ectomycorrhiza microbial communities from riparian zone in the Pacific Northwest, United States - 23_EM | ecosystem: Host-associated > Plants > Roots > Unclassified | place... | reverse complement strand
CTTGGTCAAGTCGGTTTCCATAATCCTGACTGTCCAGTCGGTCTAATTTCCACCATTGGACTAGACTTGACTTTCGACCTGACTAGCTAGTCCAGTCCAGTCTTCCGCCGACCATTCGGAACCCTGTCTCTATCCCCGTCTAATCGCACAGCCTATCGATCACCAAAGAACTAGTATTTCCCGCTGTCAGCTGTATTCGACTCTCTCATAGAATCCCGCCGCTTACCTGAGATATGTCTTACCCACCCCTGGACCCCCAGAGCAAAACAAGACAGCCTTATCCGCTCCACCCTCACCCTCTCTCCACTCCCGAAACTCGCGAGTTTCCAAAAGCCAATCCCCGACACCGCCGAAACGCCCGGTGCGCACGGTTTGATGCCTGTTACTTGGCTCTAGTGGGGAGAGCAACGCATTATCTACGCATCCTCGTCGGACCCATAGAAGATAGTGTTGAAACAATTTGATATGTTGGGGCAATTGGAATTGCCATCGCCGACGTTGACCGATTGTCTATACGTAACGTGGGCCATTGTATTCTGTCTACAACATTGGGTGAAGGTATAAATCGTTGGCCAATTTGCTGTAGTGGTATCAGGGGAGTTTATAAACTTTGTGCGAGCAGAGCTGAAGAAAGCGGGGCGATGTTGCTTGTGGTGTAACAATACTTGCGCAGTATCCAGCCACCTCCGCCCCTACTTCAACTTTAAGTCTATTACACTGCATCCCAGTCGGAATTCATGTGGCGGGAGTAGTTGGCATCACCGTATGAGGGATACTTCTATAAAAGGAGCGGACGGCGATCATTAGGTGGCGTTAGGAAAGATTAATGCGAGAGATCGCCCCTCCTTGCGGATATACTCTAGATGGCAGACAGGACTTCTTCAAGCTTCACCGTCGACTCCCAGGATACATGGTTACCTATAATGGGCCATACAGGACACCGCCGTTCAGAAAATATAAGCCGGGTATTAAGTTGGGGAAGTGAAGGAACGAGGACAAGAGACCCGATTTGGATGAGTTCTAACTAGAACTAGAAGGGATGAAATAAAAACAGTAAATAATAAATAGAGGGCGGGCCCCCTATCGGAGTCCACTTACATAAATCGAGTGAGTTCTTGCTTTTATTAATTAGGTAATTATTTATAGTAAAGAAGAAGGTAGAATGTAAGTGTGAAAAGCCGAGACAAATGAAAGATGCGATAACGAAATATGATACCGTACAGGAGGAGCATTATACCTACACCGTCACCTATTTATTCTATTGTTGACTCTCCAATACCCGCTTTTTACCAGTAAGTTCACACTTCCCCCCACCAGCCCCTACTGTCATCCTCCATCCCACTAGCCCACCTCTCTGCTGCGGTGTTTTCCCCCTTGATCTTTGATTGTGCTTTCTTCTTCCATTGCTTAAACAAGAGGGCTAATCTAGTATGGGGAAGGTGGTTGATATCAGCGCCCTGTCGTTCCAAAAGCATCTTTACTACCCCCTCATGTCCGCTCATCTTCGCCCACATGAGTGGTGTCCAGCCAGTTTTGGGGTCCTTCTGGTTGGGATCAACGTCCTTCCGTTCCAAAAGCATCCTTACTACCCCTTCATTCCCGTTCCCCGCCGCCCACGAGAGTAGCGTTCGACCATAGCTTCTGTGTTCCTGGCAAGGGTTAATGTCCTCTCGCTCCAGAAGCATCTTTACTATCGCCTCATGCCCATTCAACGCCGCCGACAAGAGTGGTCCCCCCTGGTTGGGATTAACTTCCTTCCATTTCAAAAGCATCCTTACTACCCCCTCATGCCCGTTATCCACCGCCCACGAGAGTAGCGTTCGATCATAACTGTTCTGTTCCTGGCAAGGGTTAATGTCCTCTCGCTCCAGAAGAATCTTTACTACCCCCTCATGCCCGTTCTTCGCCGCGCACGAGAGTGGCGTTCGGCCATAGGCGGTGGCTCTCTGGTTGGGATCGACATCCTTACGTCCCAAAAGCACCTTTACAACCTCTTCGTACCCTTTTCCAGCTGCCCATAAGAGAGCAGTACTCCCCGTGCAATCAGTTGCGTTAACATCCCACTCCTTCATCTTCAGTACAGCAGCAGCTATCTCCACTATCCCAAGAAATGATACTCCGTGGAGCCCTGTAAATCCCCTAGGTCCTTCACCCTTGGTAAGATAAAGGCCCCTGCTACAATGTTCATTATTATAGTGCAATAACAGCAGTTGAGCAGATATATGCTCATCAAATCTATCGAGAAGCCTGAGCGCAAGTATTTTGACATTTTCCGTCATCCCCATTCTCGCGTGCTTCCCCCAGTAAATAGAAGCATATTCTAGAAAGGGAATCATTGGGGGGGGCGAGTCAGCAATTGGCGAAAGCTCCCTGATACATTCAAAATTGAGGTATGTCAAGCAAACCTCCGCAATTGTTGAGTGGGGGCTATGGGATAGGCTCGGGTTACTCAAGAGATGCTCCTGCAGAGTGAAATGCACCAATCGGACGGTGGACGAAGACGCCTCAACCATGACAAGACCCTGGCAAGATGATAGGAGTGTCCGTAGCGCAGGGATGTTTTTCGGGTCCATATCTAGAGATCCCATCTCTACTGCGAGGGCATGACAGAGTTCCTCGGCCCGTAACGGCCGTTCCGAATACAACACCCACTTTAGCACCTTCAATCCGAGCACTGGTTTATTTCCCTTTTGCCTCTTCATTCGGGCTAGACTTGCCGCATATGCATCGCTCAGTCCATCGCCTCGCGCCATCTCTTCAAGTTTCTTTCTTCTCAGTCCAATTGTCACTTCTCCTAGAATAACCTCAATATTTAGCGCGACGAGGAGGAATCTGCACATAATCTCATGTAAGCGCACATCATAGATAGGATAGAAAGGCCAAATGCTCCCACGCACATATCAGACATCCTGTCCAGAATAACTTTCACAATATCCGCCCGTAAATCGTTGTCCATCGCCTCCGGCTCCTCATCCCTGTCCAGCTTCATCTTCAGGTAATACCTAATATCATCCGTGTTAGGCGTAATAGGTACCACGACCGCCTTGGTGAAATATCTCTGAATAGTTTCTCCGACATGGGGCCTCCCGGTGAGGAATATCCTTGTCATGGGCGACTCCCGAACAATATCTCTAAGGGATTCAAGAAGCTCCGGCAGATTCTTCGGTAGGTATTCATCGAGAGCATCAATACAAATGAAGACTTGGGGTAACGAAGCAATAGCCGTCCTCAACATCCCCACCAAATCTGCAAGCAGGAGCCCTCTGCCGCCAATCTCCTTTTGCCCTTCTTGAAACGCTTTCCGTACGTAGATCGGAATCTCGCCTCCGCCTACTAGTTGCTTAAGAATAGCTCCCATCATGCTAGTGATTGTCTGCTCTTGTTGGGCAAGGAAGTCGCAGTACAAGCATGCAACCGTGATATCTTCCCCCCTCGCCTGATCGCATAAGCTGTCGATCACCAGGGAACTAGTATTTTCCACCCGTCAACCACTTTTGTTTTCCCCCAAGAATCTCACCACTTACCTCAGATAGGTCTTGCCCACCCCCGGATTCCCGGAGCAAAACAAGACAGCCTTGTCGGCTCCACCCTCACCCCCCCTCCACTCCCGAAACTCACGCATTTCCAAAAACCAATCTCCGACACCAGGAAATCGGTCGGTGCGCACTCCTTGATGTCTACTATTCGGCTCTAGCGAAGAGAGCCATCGCATAATCTTTTCATCCTCGTCAGACTTATAGACGGTGGTATGTGTGTTGAAACTATCTGTTATAATGCCACAGTTGGCATTGCCGTCGCCAAATTTGATTGAGTGCGCATTTGTAGTGTGGGCCATGATGCTCTGTTCAAAATGTTGGTTGAAGGTAGAAGTAGTGCAGTGATTTCTAAGAGTACGGTACAAGTATCGGGTGGGTTTATAAACTTCTGCGAGCAGAGCTGAAGAAGAGGGGTGATGTGGCTTGTTGTGTGACAATGCCTGAGCAGCACCCAGCCACCTCCATCCTGGAGGATCTATGACTAATTTGCGACATGGAAGAATCTCCCAGTCAAAATTTCTCCTCCTAGAGCGCTGGCCATATACCCTGACTACGAGCTGGCATTCTCGGGACTACAGCGAGGAGGGCTAGAAATTATTGGGCCTGCGGAATAGTGAAAGGTTGGTTGGTCAGCTCATTGATTACCTGTACCGTAAATTCTGGGTAAACTCGATCCGCCGCCATGCCTCTTAAGGCAGCCACTATTCCTCTCAAAGACTAACCTAACCCCGTGGCGAATTCGCTCTTCCGGGTATAGTAACTGCCATACCGGGAATGGTGGCGGGTCGAGTTTACCCAGAATCTACAGTATGCCACCGCAAGCCCGGAACCTGAATGTCTAGGGTAGTCATGCTGGCTCTTTTCCTTCTCGCTGGCATTTTCTACTGATCTACAGGTATTTCATTCACACCCATGAACATGGATTCCGGCAGAGAACCACCTGATATGCCTCATGCCCAGCATATTGATCAATAGGGCAGATACATCGTTTACCCTACAAAACTTGCCACCGACACTAGTAACCTGATATCTTTATAAAGGCTCCTACGAAACGGGTAATCCCCGCGTCAAACAACGAGCAAACCCACTTCTACCTTATTCACCCCGACCTATTATCATTTCCTCCCACTTCTGGCCCCAAATCTCGCCAAAACCCCACGTCCCCCTCCCCCAGAAGGTCCTCCCTAACACCTCTCCATTCGCTGCAATCACTACCCCACTTTTGGAATAATTTACTGTGCGACACGGCGGCTACGACTGTAAAGGCAAAGGCAAGGCAATATTATACTTTAAGACGGAGACGGATATAAACTACCAAATTTTGCAAACAAAGACAAAACAATTTGATCAAAGACCTTCCCTTGCCCCACAAAAAGCCCATCATCACCCTCCCATTAAGGGAGCACACTGACCAGCACCCCTGGTGTTTGGCTCCCTTTGTCGAGCGTTGCCAGCATAGTGGATTCTTTATGGTATGAGAGTTTTTGGAAATTGCGGTGATGTGGGGGACAGGTTAATTAACTAACACATACAGTACTACAATATATTCGGCCCTACCTTCCCTATTATTATGATATATCTCACTCGCGCTTCCTAAAGTGTTGAGCTTAAAGTAGCTTCCTATGATGGCTATTTTTCAAAAATTCCAGTCTTTTGGATAAGTTACCACAGGGAGTGCGAGTCGTCGGTTTGAAGGGTTTGTCCTTTCTTTTTTTTTTACTACAATGAGGAAGCGAATTAGGTTGTAGTACGGTAGGTGCGATACCCGCGAGAATAGCGTGGGCTAGGGTCAAGGAGTTGAGTCTAATCGCTACCGGTAGAGTGATGGTCTGGTAGGGGGTTGGTAGCTACAAGTATATACGGGACCCGAGTACCGTGGGGGGCTCTATAACTTGGAGCGCTTTTATGACTTTTATATGTTGTGGAGAGGATTTCGTATGCGTTTACATAGTTGGAGTGGGCGGTTGAGATGGTGCTTTTTCTGTTATTTAAGGAGGTCAACAACACCTCCGGGAGGGAGAGCGCATCGTGGGATTTTTTCTTCAGTAAGAAGGAACCGCCCTGGGGGTCTTCGTCCTCCTTTGCTTTCCCCATCAATCGAATCAATTTATCGCAGCTCTCTAGCCTTTAATTTTTCACTTTCATCAAGAGCTCTTGCTTCCGTCTATTTCTCACTTCTCTATCACCCCTCCGGGAGTGTCAGTTGTCAAGACCGACCAAAGAACGCCTTCCGGGGAAGCCCCGCCACAATACTGGTAGATGGGTGTGATAGAGATATGATCATTTGTAGAGTGCCATCTTGGCGCCAAGGTCACGATTGCACTCACTCAACGGGTCCATCCCATACCGCACTTGATATCTCACCCTTTCCACCCCTACCCCACTGGGAGAGTGGACACCTGCAAATCACAGACCGCCGAAAGGCATAATTCATATAACAAACTGCTTCAGGAGGAAAGTAGAGAAGACAACAACTCCCCATAAAAAGACTTAACAAGAGTATAATACTGGTAGGCCAACAACTACAAGATCGCCGCCCTCGCCTCCTCCCCTCCACTACTAACCTCCTTCCCCTTCATCCCCTCGTGGCTCCCCGAATCTCCGATCCGCATTCGCTTAGCAACGTACCTCTGCGCCACAACGCCAACTGCGAGCCCCACCGCCTCTTCAACCCACTCGACAATCCATTCTCGCGGATCAATGCCGCCAATATCCATTATGTTCCTTATAACGTCCGGCACGGCCCACTCGCCTGGCGCGGCATCCGCCGGGGGTGGGGCGTCGAGCCATTCTAGCCATTGGGCGGGGAGGGCTTGGGATACGGTTGAGTAGGAGATGCCGTGAACAGGGTCGAAGAGGTGGATTGCGAAAACGACGACTTGATCTTCTTGTTCTTCTGGGTTTTCCTCGACCGGTTCCTGCCCCCCGGACGCTAATGTGGAGGGCTGTTGGGAGTAGATTGTTGGCTGGATGGAGAGAAATATATTTGATTTTCTGGTGGGGTTGTCCTTGCTTGTAGGATCTGAGGACGCGTCTGATGTTTGTAGGAACTCTTGTGCATATGATTCCGCCGCGGCGCCCGCAAGTTTAACCCCTTCCTGTAAGCCGGCTGTAGCATGCAGGTCCCGCCTTTCCATCCCTTTATACCAGGGCCCACCAAAGGCACCATCTAGCGACGAGCGTGGCTTCGACCCCCCGCCCCGCTGCACAACGAGAAGGTCACCGCCTTCCACCTGCTGCATCACCCGATCGAAAACTCCGTAAACGACCGTGTCGATAAAGGGGTAGTTCTCAAGGTCGTGCGTAATGTGGATACGTAGCTGTTCGTGGGAAGAGATTGGCGGGGCAAGTGTGTGTAGCAAAGTGGTAAATGTGGGAAGGGCCCTAGATCTCACGTCTCCAGCTGAAACCTCCGCTGTTAGCTGCAAAACGCGAAACCTCGCAGTATGACGGTGGATAGTAAAACAAACCAAGGCCACGTAGAGCACCAGCATTCTCCTTAACTTGCTGTGCCCACTTCTTCCCTTCTTCGCTCTGCTGCAGCTCCTTAACGACCCCTTCCGCGGTCTTAACCGCAGCGGTGGCAGTACTCGCCGCCGTTTCCCAAATACTACCCCACCCCCATCCCCCGCCTCCTCCGCCAGAAGCTCTGCTCGTACTCGCGGTAGAAGAAGCACTAGTCGGTGGCTCAACAGTATTCACCAAAGTGGCCGCCGATCCCTTCTCTCTAAGCGTAGGAGTATTATCTCCCCCTCCCCGCCTAACATCCCCACTATCCCTTCTAACCGGAGGTATTCCATACCCGCTGTACCCCTCCCCGCTATTACGGCCCATGGGCGTACGGGACCTCACACCGGGCGTGGAAACCCGGGGCGTGTGTGGACGGGAAGAAGTTTTGTGTCCGGCGGCAAGCGATTCAAGGCCCGCAAGGAGATCCTGTTCATCCTGGGCGGATGGCGGGGGTCGTGATGTTGAGGCGTCTTCAATGCCTTCGAATAGCTTGTCGAGGTCTGCACCTGGCTTTTGTGTCATTATTGTTTGTTTCTTTTCTCAAAGAGTTAGTGGGAGATGGGATGGAAGTGGGTGGACGGAGGGGTGGAAGCGAGGGTGAATCTGGCAAGGCTCGGTTGGTACTGCTGCGTGAAGTCAATCACGAGTGTCATGTGATGGGGATCTGTGCCAAGACATTAGGAGCGAGCGCTCTTCAAGTTGATGTTAAATTTAGGTTACTGCACGACCCCGTTACCCCACAACATCCATCATAGTTGCAACTCCCGCTCCTCGCATATCATAATAATATCATATTATAATACTATAAAACAGCCGAACCCCACACCCTATTTTATCTATATCCCACCATTAACCATCTAGCATACAATCAATCCCTCTCGTCGGTATAGCACTTGCACTCGAGCACCCGAGCACATCGAGCTCCTTCCACCCGCGCGCTAATTATATCCCTTCATAAACAACCTTGTTTGTACCCCCGTTAACCAGCCAACAACAACCCGGCAGCTCCCGGGCCCAAAAGCGTAGCTCTAGTAGCTCTCCCGAGTGATTGAAAAAATGACGGCAGCAGTTATCGGGCGTCTATTCAAACTACTCCGGCCGGCCAGCAACGCATACTATCGATAAGGAAACGCTCACTCACACAATCTCTCACTAGCTCTCATACAGAGTCCCTCCCAGACCCCCCAGGATAACACGTAGGAACTCTTGCGGCCTTCATACACATCGTCCCATACGACGCCAACTAGCGAATACTCTCCCACTGCAACGAAACCCAATTATCCTATCATACTGGGCGCAGATGGCAAGAGTAGCATGCACTTACAAATGTAAACCAGAAGGAAGCCGCTGGTAATATTTATCGTTTGGAAAAAGGTTGTTAGAGTAACCGCATCGGATAAATCAAGCCTTGATTTCGTTCAGCAATAGTAACAATACCGGAAAGAAAGGCCGATTCTCTAGCGCGCCCAAGATTCTGCAATTGCTTGTTATTTAGTTCTTGGTCCCCCCTAAGGTTAATAATACCCATAGCATCGCTCGCGGGAACACTATCACACGGAACATTCTACTACAGCAGCTGGTGGGTATTATAGGCTTGGAGCAAAATGTACCGGCGCATCGCAAGGGGGAATAAGCATCCACCCCCTCCTTTTTAAATGCTAGGGGGCATTGCCTGCGAGGGATAAATATGTTAATATGAGGCCACTTCGGATGAGCTACCTCGGGCACAGGATTAAAGGAGGAGAGGTAGCAAACAACACAAACTAGACATCCGGCGGCAGTTGTCCACGATGGGATCTCCACGTTCCCAACGAGAGAGAAAGCACGACAGAGATGTCACGACAATGAATACTAATATGCAACACAGGATTCGGAAGTAAGTGACCGATTTCCATCTACGGCCAAAGGGGTTCAAGCTAGGCGACACCAGACGACAGTAAATGCATAACCGAAGAGCACTGCACTATTCGTGGCAATGATAATCTTATCCAGGGCGTTGGGCCGGGCTTTCGGGATAGGCATCACAAAGTCACTTTCGAGATCTGACGCAGCATGACACTCGTGTTGTTAGACGGATATGCTTGGCTCTGTTACGGGAGTGGGAAGGATAGTTCAGGAGATATGCAGACAGAACGGCTAGTTACGGGAGAATGTTCTACAAAGGTTCCACCCGCAATGTTCTTTTCTTTATTATCACGGGAGTGTACGGAGGAATAGGGACATGTGGCAAACACAGAGGTAGGTGCGGTGGTCCTTGGGAAGATCAGGAAGTCGCATTATGTTTTGCTTATACACCTGTCTTTACCGATGGTTTGATTCAGAGCAGAGTTGTGAGCGAGAGCGAATGAACGAAGTATTACAGGCGAAAAACTTACGTTCCATATCCTTCCTCAATAGTGACTAAGTTCTAGGTGAAATCTCTTAGTCTATTGGCGATTTTTGTGCGACTCTCATTTCCATGCATTGACAACAACTCGCGGGCAAAATCCTCACGAGATTATCCCATCCGATAGACAAGATTTCACGTAATACTACCACTAAAAACGCGGGGGGGGAGGGGGTAGCTTACCATGTTGAAATTTTCGAACTACATGGGTTCTTTACCTTATCCTTAGCAGCGACTTTAGAGCAATGTCTCGCAATACAGATATTATCACTCGGCACCAGACGGCTGCCGGCTACTGCGCTAGGCGGCTCAACACTACTAGATACGGCACTACTACCGTCTCCACACTCTCTTGCTTACGGGGTAACTCTCTCCGTCCAATAATACCATTAGAAATGTAACACCCAATTACCAAGGAATGACTATACCAACTAGGTATGATAGCACGGTTTTTGTTGTATCGAGAGCTAAGCATAAAAAAGGGGACAGCATCCAGGACGAGAACGGGAGGCCTTACGCCCAAGGAACCCCCGCCTTAGTGCCTGTACTCACAAAGAGCTTACCAGCCAATTTACCCATACCCAATACGAAGGGAAACCCAAGATACACTGGTATGATATCCTCCGCTCTTACATCAGCTACACTACGTGCAGCAACTCTAACATCATTCGAGCGACCTCCCTTCCATAACTGATGGGAGGGACTGCATACTATGCAGTGGCCTACCAGACAAACGCCAGCAGAAAGAACAAACATAGTCCCAAGAGAGTAAATTTACAAGTTACAGGCATATAGAACCCAAACACTTGAGTCCGAATTTTGTATGGGCGGCCAGATACGCATGGATAATTTACCATACAAAAGTTCTATCCCTGTCATTTCCTGTAGCAAAGAATAGTTACTTCGGGGATGCTAGCCATGGAATTCGGGGAACATTTGTCCCCTAACAAAGAAAGCGAGTGTTTCGTTGGCAGAACATAGATATTCACCGGAACCTCAATATCACGAGAGAGCACTACGATTGGATACCTCTGTCCCTTTTTACAAAAGCTAAAGTATCAGGCGCCTGAAATGCCTATTTTCCGAAGAAACAGTTAAAAGATCAAGAAAAAATAGTTTTATCGGCCAGTTCCTATGGTCTAATGGCTTAGGAGACTGGTCGGCTAATTTGAAACAGGGACCATCACAAGTTCGAATCCGGGGGACAGTGGATTAGTCGAGCATTTAAAAATGCTCGGCGAACCACTTTTTTGCTGGGGGGTAGGTCTAAGGTTTGGTAATGCCCTTGGGGTCAATTCCTGCCAAATGTTGCGGTGGGAGGGCCGGCTAGTGCCCGGGTACTATATGCCAGTAACTTGCACACATATTTCAATGATAGCTCACTACCCGTACCCCCTTCCCATATCTAGGGGGATTGCGGGGATAAGAGTATGAGTACCGTATTGAGATTTCTACATTTAGCTTCTCCGGGAGAGGATCTCGAATTCCTTTGGCATCATCGAAGCAACAGAGATTGCCAGATCAAAAATCGAAAACTTGGCAGGCCCCGAACACTACGCCATTAACACCTTCATCCCAGAGAGGTAGCGTTGGGGAAGGGTGAAAACGGGCAAGGATCTAATTCCCACCCTTGGACCGAGAGCTAATTCCTCCTCCATCCTCCAGGGCATGTGACCTTTATTATCCTAGCTAAGAGTCAAATTTTGAGACCAGGGAGATCAATTCCTCCGAGACCTGCCGCTATACTTGTCCCAGGCCATAAGTACCCGAAAATGAAGGGGGATCATTTGTATGGGGGCACAGACACGCACGGAGGTTTTGCCATACCGTAAAAACTCGTGAAATCCACTATCTCCGTCGGCCCCTAATCTCCAGATTCTACTCGTGCGTCTTTGCCAAGAATACCTCCGCTAGCCGAAACTTAGGTACTTGTGCACTAAATGTGGACTCTGACGACAGCAACAACCAGTGGCAACTTCAGTGAGCAAAGAATACAAGTGCCACCGAAAAAGTGAGTGCACACGTGGGATTTTACACCAAAAACGGCCATTTTCACCCACTTATTCCACTACCAACAACTGAATTAAAAATAAGATAACTACATAGAATGTTCAGAGAGCTATATGCTACTCAACTTCTATTGAAATATTAAGTAAATTAAAATTTCCTGAGGAGTAGTACGGGAGAGAAAGAAAGTTTTCCTGAAAATTGCGCCAAGACCGTCATTTTTGGTGAGAAAACTGTGTCTTGGCAGAATTTGAAAGTTCAACTGTGTACTCCTCCTCAGGAAATTTTAATTCATTTGTGGTTTCAAAAGAGATTGAGTAGCCTATAGCTCTCTGAGAATTCTATGAAGTTATCTTATTTTTAATTCAGTTGTTGGTAGTGGAATAAGTGGGTGAAAATGGCCGTTTTTGGTGTAAATCCCACGAGTGCACTCACTTTTTCGGTGGCACTTGTACTTGTACCAATCGTGCTCTTGCATACACAGTGCCAATATTCCCTTGGATCTCAATACACCCCTCTGAACCTAATCAAGAATCACGACTGGTTTCTTGTTTTCTTTTACTCTTCAGAATGTGGATGTTTGGTATATGGGTTGGGAGATGATTGTTTATTCATCATATGCAACACCTTATTGTAGAAGTAGGTATTCTTCATGTCCTGCAATCCGGACTGAGCCCAGAAAGTACTCCACTTTCGGCTAACGGAGGTATTCTTGGCAAAGACGCACGAGTAAGTCAAAAGTTCTTAAGAAGGGTTAGTGCTTTCCTGACACGGTATAGCCTGAGTCATCTGGCTGTGCTGGATCTTGTTACTCGGATACCAGGGCTAGTCCGCGAACACAGGGCTGACAAAGCTAAAGACGATATTAGGAATAGCGCACGCACTAAGGGGTGTGTGTTGAAAACCAGAAGAATTCCTCGAACGCTTTCTGCTTTACTATTGGTTGAAGTATCTATTCAAGGTTTCTATTGGATATTTGCCACTTTAGCTCATGCTCAGAATAAATCCTGGTGTTCGCGGACTAACCCTGACACCCGAGTACCTTGGCCAGCTAAACCTATCTTGGGCTGATGTCGCGATTTACAGGGATATTCGTGACAGCACGGAGATAGTGGATTTCACGAGTTTTTACGGTATATTTCTTTAATCCCTGTTTTCGGGTACTTATGGCCTGGGACAAGTACCATTAGGCGGCAGCCACGGACGGAATCAGCCGCTATCCTACTCTGACTCTCACATTGGAAGTACTAGAAGGAAGAAATGGCCGATGGACAAACCGGAACAGGAATCCACAATGGGGAGAATCGTCTCGCGGGGATAAATTAGTTAAAGTAAGGTTTTGTGGATGGGGTATTTCAGCAAGAGGGTTGGAGGGAGGTATAGCAGACGGGAAGACCCCTCCGCGTTCAAAAAAGTGATTGCGACGGAACTTCAGCAATTGGAGAAAAATCTCACAAGGCAGGATTCAAAGACTTCCAGGAAGCGCGCAATTATAAAAATACAATAGAGGTATACCCCACCATTCACGATCTACAGTGATCCAATTCTAGGGCATGTCCGGGTTTCACGAGCAGAGCACACCAGCGAGCGCCCTGCGGAGTGGGTAAATAACCGAGTGACCACCCATGACCGGAGCACAGAATAAAAAGTCCGTGCCAGCCCACTCACACAGTAAATCATCCGAAATTCAAATTCCCAGCGCGCAGCATGAGTATCGTACCAACTGTTGGAAATGATCCCTGGCGGGCCGAGTATCAACCATACTTTAAGGGGTGGGCAGAATGAAGTGTTCGCAAACCGCTGGACGGGTACTGACAGATAGTATGATATGGGAAGAACTTTACCGAACGCGAGAACAAGAGAGAGAGAGAGATTAAAGGTCAAATGGGGTTTGTGTTAAGAACACTTTTTTCGTTAGCTTTGTTCACTGTGTAGAAAGGGCTTGTTAAGAGGAGAGAAAAGGAAAGAAGCGAAACGGAGGGAGGGGGCAAAAAGACTAGAGGCATCGTAACCGATGACAAAGTCATGTCAACCGTATGACTAAGCATCGGCAAACAATCCATGATATCCAACGCCAAAAACCGGGGAGCGAGAAACAAATATTTGTCCGCTCACCCGAGCCAGCGATACGCAGGCACCCGAACACATCCCCTGCTCGTGCACTATCGCGCTCGCCCGAAGAGTCACGACATCGGAGGATGGGGACACATCCAGAAATTCTGGTACCGGTGGAATGCCCACCGTGGGAATTGGGATATGGATACCGGCATCCTGCATGTCGCCTGTTTATTCAGTATCATATAAGCTCCTCCCCACTGCAACATACCACTCAGCTCCCCCCCCCCTTCGGTGAATTGCCCTTTAAGTGGTAGTTATTACTTATCCCAGACCTTTGAGGACTGCCCACCACTCGAAGTAGCTTCACCGCTTGATGTGGGTGGGAATTCACGAACACTCTCATCACTGCGCGAGGTGATAAGTTAGCCCGCTGCGTAGGAGTGCCTTGCCCTCACCCCCGCACCCCCGCACCAAGCCAACCAAACACTATCACCCAGTGCTGTGCCGTACAATAGTACGTCCCCACCGTGCACTAAATCCATCTTGAAGGAATCATTTAGCATCTACTCGTACTCCCCCCAGCGCTTCTGGCGAGAACGTAAAGGTAAACTACGACAGTCACCGAAACCATCCTGATCCAAATACAGAAAATCACGTGATTTACAGTACATCGGCCACCCTGCACTCATCCTTCGCAAAGACCTCACAAGGAGCCGCTACCCACACGATCTGCGGGAGTACGTACCAAGGCATTACGATTCCAAACCCGCACACTCCCCGCCCGAACGAGAAAATCCCCTTCCGCAGCGAATTGGTAAATCTGGCGGACTCATTGGATTCAATTCATACCCGTCGGCGCAGAAGCAAGACATAACATCAAGTTTCCGTCCACCAGCCTTATCATACCGGAAGGACACCTACCCGCATACCACCACAGCACCAACAACAAACCTCCGCGATTTCTTAGAATTACGCCGCGACGCTACTATCGAAAATGCCAGTGGTAGTAACGGAGCGTAGAGCACCGGCAGAGTACTAGTACTAGTACGTCACCCCTAGCTAAAGCCTCAATCGCCCATCTCTCTCTCACGCCGGTACTTTTCCACCGCCATCGCGTATAATACCTTCACCTAAACCCAGCACACGACAGAACAACCACCATTATTAGCAGCAAACAACCGACCGAGACCAACCACAAGAGCATGCTATCTCGCTTGGGATTTTCGCACCGATGACTAAGGCGGTTGGATCTGACAGTACGGTACCGGTACTACACGTGGGCACCGGGCGATCAATCGACTCCAGAGTGAATAAGTCCGCATAGTATGATAGTACCGCAATAATCTCGAAGAGCGCTTCACGAAGGACATCACAGCGGGTTCTCTTTTCCACGGTTCGTTGATAATGTAGCCTCTGCTCCTCAATTGCGCTACGGTAATGGCTCTCTACCCTGCACCGGTAGAATTGGGAGAGGAGAGGGAGAGGGAGAGATAATGCACCAGTAGAGTACTAGTACAGGTGGTTTTCCACGATCGCGTACGATGCCGCCGACAAGGCAAGTTGTAAATTCAACCCGTAGTATTTTATAGCATACATCACATCCAAACACCGGTAGACTAGATAAAGCAATTCCAACCCACGATGCCGAGTCGTATTTTACCCTAGAGTTATCCCAACCCCAAGCAAAACCCACAACGATGATATGATGATACCACACCATACCCCAGTCAGCCCCCCCTGCAAAGCCAGTCCAATTTTTCCGCCGCTAAACCCTAACCCTCCCACCCCTCCCACCAACACCAGAACCGTACCGACTCGCAGAACTACAAGTATATAACCCACCACACCCCCCACACCCCCCTTCCCCCAGCAGAAAGTTGACACCCGGGAAAAAATTTGGCCACGAAGATTCGTACTTTTACTTGTACTCTCGATTTCCTCGTCGGTTGATTGATGTTGTTATTATTACAATACCCAGGGGAGATTGATATCGCGCTATTCAAGAACTCTGGGCTTTTATTTTATTTTTCGTGGGTTTGGGGTCCCGTTGGTGTGATACATTTGTTTTGTTTTTTTGTTTGTTGTATGATATGTACTTTATTTTGATTGACTCGATGGATGGATGAGTGAGTGAATGAATGAATGAGTGGATGGATGAAAGTGAAAGAGGAAAAAAATGTGCAGATGCAAGATGTGGTAAAAAAATCAGAGCTTGAGTTGAACAAGGCGAAGAAGAAAAAGAAAAAAACACAATGATGATGATGGCACGCCCCGCACCGTTTCCCGTCCATGTGTATCGTGAAATCCACCTCTCCCGCCTTTTGTGTTGTTGGTTTCTATGTGCGAAAATACACCTTCCCACCACTTCGACCAAACATCAACGAATCACGCTTCAACCGGGTGATCCTGCCTCTTCCTCCGCCCCAACAGCGTCGCGTTATCGAGACTGAGCTCAAATGCACCACGCGCTCTCCTCCTCCCCGTTCCCTGAGCTGGCGGCGCGAACGCTATGTGCTTTGCACCACTACTACTACTACCGACCTGCTGCTGCTTTCCCAACCCCGAGACCCCCGCTCCCCTCGCGGCCGCCACGCTGCCGGCGTACGTGCTTCCCGCGTTCAGATCCGTCTGTCGGAGGGTTTGGCCCACGCCCCCCACCACGTCGTCCGCGTCGCTCGGGATCTTAACGGGCGGCTCACTCACCGCGTCGTCGTCGTCGTCTCCCGAGTAGGATGCTTCCTCCATGAGGTCGTCCGCGCTGTTGTCTTCCGAGTCGAATTCGTCCTCCTCGTTCAGGGGCTGGGGCCCCCCGCGATAGCCCTGCCTCCAGTTCTTCCGGCGCTTGCCTTCCTCCTCCATTCTGTGCACCGCGTATCCCACGTCGAAGACCTCGCGCAAGCTAACCACGCCCGGGGAACGAAAGTCCATTCTTTTAGCGACGCCTGGGGCGCCAATGTCTGGGCTAAAGTCCGGTTCGACGACCATTGGGGTGAAGGTCTTGTCTACGTTTTTGATGGCGGGTGTGGCGAGGGGTGGGGCATCCAGGGCTGCGGTTGTCTCTTCGTCTGTCCCTCGGATCCACGGGTGGGCCATGAATTCGTGAATCGTGTAGCGCTTCTCCGGGTCGACGGTCAACAGGTGGGATACGAGGTCTTGAGCGGATTTGGAAATGTCGTCCCACCACGGTGACAGGAATGTGTATTGACCTTTTGCCACCTTCTCCGTGAGTACGGATATGCTCTCGTCGTAGAAAGGTGGAAATCCGCATAGCAGAGTGTACAAAACACAGCCCATAGCCCACATGTCGACGCTCTTTGAATACCGCTCATCCTTGACAATCTCGGGAGCGGTGTATCCGACAGTTCCACAAGGTGTCATTGTTTGGGTATCCCATACCACCTTCGAAAGGCCGAAATCGGCAACCTTTATCCGACCGATTCCACCGGCTCCGATACCCGGCAAGAATTCGCCCTCGTCCACCTTGTCCTCCTCATCCGGGCCCCGGGGTTTAGGGTTCTTGGTCGGAATAAATGGGATAGGCTCAAATAGTAGATTTTCAGGCTTAATATCTCTTTCATTTATGCAGTGTGACGTCAGTTGTGGAGGCTCAAAAATGGGAGAGGTGCACCGGACACGGGGGACGAAATTTACTGGAAAAGAAATCCTTACCTATGCACAACACCTCTTTCTTCATGCAGATATCTGAGCGCCTCTGCTACCTGTACAATAACATGCCTGCCAAGGTTCTCCGAGAAGTACGTCAAACGGACAATCTGGTGGAATAACTCCCCTCCGGGACACAGTTCCAAAACAAGGTAATAGTAACTCCGTGATTCCGAAAACGAAATCAACGAGACAATATTCGGGTGATTAAGCCCTCGCATTATTTGCACTTCTTTCAAGATGTTCGCCCTCTGCATGCAAAAGGTTAGTTAGCCACCTCCAATTCAAACTTGGTCCCTTAATTTCGGGTTCCAGGCGAAGAGAAAGCCATCGGACCGGCTAGAAACCGCTCAAGGGGAAAAGAAAGAAGAAGAAGAAGAAAAAAGGAAAATGCGAGGTAAAAAAAAGGAGGCTACGTTTTTCAAACGGTGGCTTATAAAGGTATGGTGGGGAGAGCTTTGCCCACCTCTACTGTCTTTGGAGCTTTTTTAAAGTCGGGATGCAGATGGTCGTTGTTCTAAGTCGAAGCAGCCCCCGATACACGCGTTGGTCAAATGTTTCCCCCAAAGCTGGTGCGCACCGCTCCCTCTTCTCCTCCGTTTTATGATGGAAAGATAAAGGGCAAGGGGAAGCGGTAAAGCAAAACAAAACAAAAAGCAAAAGCAAAGCGAAAAGAGGAACTTCATACCTGTGACGCATTCAATTCGTATTTCCGTACAACCTTAATAGCGACCTCTCCGTATTCCCCTTGGATATCACTCGCTCTATAGACATTGCTAAAGGCGCCATCGCCCATCTTCTCCTTCAAGGCCCACCGCTCCAGGCCGGGATACTTTGGTAATCTCTCCCTGTTCTCCCTCTCTTCGGCTACAATTTTTGCGAGCAAGTTCTCGTCGTATACCTTTCCACCATGAGCGCCGATTCCGCCAGCCGTGATGCCACCGTGACCGCCTCCGGCCACCACCACCCCCAGATCAACCAGATGGTCTTGGTGCACCCCCGCAGCCGCAATGTTACGATTACCGTCAGCGCCGGGAGCCACTGAATAGTCTTGTCCCCGACGTTGCTGATCGGCTGGGCTGGTTGTCATTGGGTCGGAATGCGCGTAGTGTTGCTGTGGAGGAGGAGGAGGGGTAGGCTGGGAATGGGAATCATGATTCCGCGCTTGTTTCCCATGGCGGATAAAGTTTTTGAGATTCTGATATGGCGTCGCCATTAGTTCTGGAGCACTCTTTTGTTTGTTTGTGTTTATAGTGAAGGGAAAATTGTTGCGTACGCGCCGAAGCCGAGAATGCGTAGACGAAGGGCTAAGAAACAAGTGATAGAGGGGGGGGGAAAGCGGGGTAAGGGAGTAAGTGATTGCGAGAGCATTGAGTTTAAGGATGAAAATACCACAATAAAAGGCCAAACCATTGCGCTAACGCTGCTCGAAATAGAGAACAAAGGGGGACGAGTACAAGGGCAGAAAAAGCGGCGAAGAGGGATTGAGGTGATAAGCAAGAGAAGTATTGCTAAGATACAAGTGGGAAGTCACCGTCATGAGGCAGCAAAAACCAAGCACGATGACATGCGTAGTCCAGGATTTGATACCCGCAGGATTCACGGAAAAGGTGTGGGGGGGGGGGGGGGAATCAAACAGGGCCCGGAGAGGGAATCGCCAGGGGGGGAGGGGAGTGGGGTGGGGGGAATGAAGGGGACACAGGATTAAGTGAAATGTAGAAAGCCCAAAACTCACCTCTATCACAGGCATAATGACGAAGGTAAGTTAAATCACTGCAGATATTGTGGTGCAGTCCAGAGTGTGCACCGGCTCCGAATAAGCCGCAGAGTTCCAAGGAACTAGTAGAAACTGGTGTTATCGATCTTGTAGAGATTTCTTACTCCTACAATATCGAGGTCGTTCAAAGGATATGGAAATATTGGGGGGAGTCGAATCTGTGGGCGCGGTGGGGGGGGAAGGGGTTGTAAGTAGATGGTCCAGTATACTTGTATGCGATACAGACTCAGGACATGGGGGGTAGCGCCGAGATGTTAAGAAGCAGCAATACTGCGAGACACAAATCAAAGCGGGGGGGTTCTGTGTCCAAATCTGGAGGATAGGGATACCGTAATTGAAAAGTTGACGGTGGTAAGCTCTGTGATGGACGGGGAGGATCAAGATAGATAGCCTACTCAAGGGGCAAGAGAAAGTTCAGTACGGTAAGGTTCACTTGTAACTAAACTGCAGCTGGCGGAGACAAAGCTGGGTTCGGCAGCCAAGAAGTTCCGTCACTCAAATCGTCACCACCAGTACTGGAAAGAAGCGGGGGGGAGGGGGGCGCGAAGTATGTTCCTACCGGTGGCGGAAGAGGAGGCACTGGGGCGAACTTGGGGGCTATCCCCATTCCACGAGCAAGGGCGTGCCGTACTGTACGGTACAGCCCTATACCTCCATGCACGCGGGCATTCCAACTCCCAATCCCGCACCTCCCTGGTCGTCATTCAAAGACGTCCAGATATCACCACCCCCCAAATACCTGTATCATGTATCAATTTTTCCCTGAAACTTATGTCCTCGCAAGCGAACACAGACTCACACCGGCGCACTGGAGACCCCCCCCCCGTGCCGCCGCCGCGCTGACTTACCGTACGGTACTCATTTTAGTTGTCTGGTGTCTTGCGAAATGTGGAGTGGCTGAATCACCCCAGCACACGAGCACCGGCACTGGTTTCTCCCGCTCCAGAGCGCTCGCTTATGATAGGGTCGGGAAGGTTTAACAGGGCCAAAGTTGGGATGAAGAAACAATTCCTGTTTCCATTTGCAGTAATAACTTGAAGTTACCCAAATTAACTTCCCCGGCTTACCAATCAACCACCGAGCAGTTGAGTTTCATTTCAGCGCGAAAAGGCACCGCTATTATTTCAACCATGTTCTGCAAGCAGGCTGTGGAAGAGTTAAGGACCCCGATTTGCGGGAGGGAGCAAGTTGAATCCAAAAGTCTGGTTCCAGAAAGGTTCTTGGGGAAGGGGGGTGGCGGGGGATACGGTATGATGCAAGATGACGGAGCGCAACTGCAAGGGTTAACACCACCCTTTTCCTCCCCGTCACGAACGTCATTCCAGGCTTGGCTAGATTTCCCCGCCGTCATCAAGCAACAGATTTGGTCCTGTTTTTTGCACTCCCTGTAGCCTTCCCACAGGTTTTTCCCTTCCCTCTTCTCTTCCGACTATTTTTTTCTTCCCGGGACTCCTTCACAGTGCTAGAGGCACCCGGCCTCGAGGGCTAAAAAGCACTTGTGCAAGTTTTGAGTGGAAGGATCTTGGTATGTGATGCCTTTTAAGCCAGGTTGATTACCGTACTTGATTACTAGTCCTTAGTACTCGAGTAGTTTGTCTGAGGTTTATTACCCTATGCTGTGATACTTGCATATACTTGCCATGTAAAAAGTCTCTGGGCGCCTTGCGCTTATTAATACCTGTCTTGGCACAAAAGCGCCCGGAGACTTTTCAAGAGCCTGTTTGGCTACAACGGTTCCGTTCCGTTCTCCCATGCAAACGACCCTTTTCCTTCCGTTTCCAAACGGAGAGAAGGTCATTTTCACAGAAAGGGTCGCCTAACGGAACAGAACCGTTGTAGCCAAACAGGCTCTAAATTGTTAGGCAAACCTGGCGGACCCTCTCGGGTCTTAGTAATCGAAAAACACCTTTTGGACCCGGGGTCGCCTCAGGCGTGCTCTCATGATTCACTCCTACTAATCCGGATCTCCCCTATGGAATAATACCGGTATCTTTGAAAATTAGTTTCATTCTCCGTTCCTTGACAATTACCAGTATCTACTAATTCGCCCGTGACGTTGTTTCAATTACTGGAGAGCCCTTGCACGTCAAGATTGTCTCTTGCACAATCCGGGGGTTCATTGGTGGACTAATCCCCAGACTTTGGTCGATGCACTGCTCGAGTGCTGTGCGGTATTCCACGGCGATGCGAGTCTACGGCATACCGGTGACGAGAACGCCCATACAAATAATCCCTGTCCTATAGACTAAAAGCTGTATGGGAGTTCTCGCCTCGCTTCGCTGTAGCCCAACTCGAGATGGTTTTAAGAATCAATCTTATTAATTCAGATATCATACCAGCAGCTGTCGCGCGCAGGCTGTTCCATGGATCCAACAAGATTAATTCCCCTCGTGATCATTAAGGGTCCACAGATCAATGAATCCATGTGGCCACCACTTCAGGCATCCACATCACACAACCCATCTTTCTCCAGATCCATGGCCCACCTAGACACAACAAGGGAGGAAAACTGACTGGAGGGGCCGTTTGCAAAAGTGTTTGACGTCAATTCCCTTCCACCCTCCCCTCGCATCCCCTCCCCGTCTCTCCTTCTCGTCTCCTAGCCCCACAATCCATCGTCCACGCAAACCCGATCTAGCATTCCACAACCACTCTCCCTCATTCGACTCGCTCGATCTCTCATCTGAATTTCATCCAAACCAGCCCTGTTGGTTCTCTCGACCCAATTCGCCGACGTTTGGGTGGCGCGATATGACCTGTCTGATATTAAATGAAGTGCGAATCGTGGATTCGTGAGGGAAACTGCACTTCTTTTTTCTTGAGAATGGAAAAAGGAATGAACCGAGTGATGTATCGGAGGTGGAGGGTGTATTGCCTGTTTGTTTTTTCTTTTTCGGAGATATCGACGCGAGTTTTGATGTGACCGTATCCTAGAAGCGAGGTATGCTCCCGGCCCGGGTGTGCGACCGCTGTGTTAGAATCGGTATGATACATTCTGGAAGTACCGATACCATCCCGTAGAGTACCGTGGTGTTTTTATGCATGTGTCAAAATGATATTCTGCCGTGAGGATCCTCGTCCCACCGGGGGCCATAACTGCCGTATCATACCGGTAACTTACCGCCAGCTCTAGGGCAGAAGCCTTGGGGAATTTAGGCATCCGTCAAAGGCCCTCAATTGCCCTTGGAGAGATGTCAGGGGGGCCTACGAACCTCATCTCAAAATACCGGTTAAAACACGGCGAATATTTGTCATCGTGCCCAGAACCTCTTAGCTCGCCCGGAAACTCACCCGGGAGCCTCCACATCACACCTCCTCCTCTCCTCCTCTGCCATCCGTTGCCTGCAAGCCCTGAGCGAGCCTCGACACAGCACAACACACTTCATTCAACAACTCATCCATTTCTCACATTAACAACGTGCACAGCGAAGACTGCGCACCCCCCATTATGTGCTCGAGTACCAGTATGGTACAGTAAAAGGTTCGTCAGGACAACGGGTGCTCTATAGGCTCTGTAACAGCGCCTGGCGGATCCGGCAGCGCTGCAAGGGGGAAATAGAAGGGATGCATTGACAACGTTGCCAGCAATCGTCGCAGGACAGAGTATTGGTCGGGGGAAAGAGGGATTGGGGCTTGGATGCCGATAGGTACTATACTAGTTTCATACTTCTAATCTGTGCGTGTATGGTAAACCGTGTCCGTAGCCCAGGTTTAAAATGGCGAAGAGGGTGGGCAGAGCCTCTATTTGAAATTGGGGACACAATATCATGGTAAATTACGAGTAGAAGAACAAACATATGATAGAGTAGCCCCCGGTAGTGTGTATTGAAGTTCACTGTACTCGAGTACCGGTGCTCGAGTAATCTGCCGTATGCACTGCGCAGGGTATTCGCAATTTGAAAGGCGTATTGTAAGTACGAGTACCTGGGTATCACAAGCTAACTTGTATATACTAAATAGAGGTATTTCCTTCTCTCCCTTCTAGACTAGCTACCGGTAGTGTCTAGTGCACCAGCGACCAGTTATCCCTGCCAATCCACTCCAAGTCCGTCCCCAGTAACCTGACCAAGCACGGCCAAAGCAACCCTCCGCTGGCCCCAGTAACAGCCCACCCTGAATCCACCGCTGCCTTAGATCCCAACCCCCACTTCCCACTCCCCACCAACCAAAACTCAATCCCACACCAAAACAAAATAGCGAGGCGGCGAATCATTCGCTGTTAAATAACCTTTTCTTCCTCACGCAGAAAAATCCACCAATGCGACGTATATAACCGGCTGCAACCTCCTGCGCATTAATTATAGAGGGGGTGTCCACCAAGGCTCGCCATAGGCCAGCATGCAGAGCATCTGCGTTGCCCTCGAAGGAACGACGAATAGCAGCCCGCTCTCCTGCGTTTTCCCATTTGATAGGGACAGAAAAGTGAAATGGAAACATTTTGGTTCGGAGTTACATGGGCCGCATTGGAACACAGGTTTACTCTCTACTGGTTGATCTGGCTTTTCTGCAGCGCAGTCCACCTGCCCTCGCTCACTCACTCACTCGCCCAACCCCTCCGTCTTCTATCATACCCGCATCTTTTGAGAGGTCAAATCCCCTCCCTCCCTCGCTCGCTCTTCCTCCTCGTGCGTGAGCGCGCGCGCGCGTGCAGTAGGCAGAGACTCTCCTTCGGGAAGGTTAGTGAAGCGGGAAAGGGCTGTTTCATGAATTTCCCAAAAATTAAAAGAGGCAAGAAGAAGCAGATTTGTTGAGGTTGGAGAACAAATCAAATTTGATGGAAGGAAGTTTGGGAGAAGAAAGGGAAAAAAAAAAACTTCAGCTCCATATAGCCGCATCGTGTTGTATGATACCGTAAAAGCGTGATATCTCGGATACCGCACTAAGCCCCGTCAAGGACATACAATTGGTTCAGTGGTATCTCTCGCAGTTACTGAGGTTATCTGGTTTCTCTCTCCCGCGGAAAAAATAATAAAATAATAATAATACAACTTGTGAAAAACCACAAATGAGTTAGGAAATCGCTTCCTTCCCTTCCGTGATTCTCACCCCAGTTCCCCGCTGATTCATCCTTCCCCCTCTTTCCCTTCCCATAAAAGCTCATGATAAGAAAGGTGAATAATTGGCCCATCACTCGATTTCACACCACCCACCTCCCTCCCAGAGGGAAAAAAATACAGACGCACACACATCCAACCCTCCCTCTCTTCACTTTCCCTTCTCATGCAAGCAGATAGTCGTTGAGACACTGACGAGCATCTAGGCTAGCATTTCAATTCGTGAACCTTTTTTCTTTTTTCTCAACGCCACCACCCCCTCTTCTGCTCTGCCTATCTGCCTGCTTTGGATGGCTGGTTGGTTGGGTTAAGTTAGCTGGTTCGCTGCGGTAACGATATGATACAACTCAAGCACTAATTTTTTGACCTTCCGTGATCTGCCAGCCCCCCCCCTCTCTCTCACGCTTCGCTTCCCATCATATATTTCTTTTATTTTACTTACTACCTACCCCCCCTTTTCAAGTCTGATTCTCTTTTTTTTTGCCTTCTTTTCCTTTGCTTGAAGGAAATACTTTTTTCCAAGGTTCGGACCAACAAACCTCAGCGGACAAATTACCGAATCCTTTGCCACGGAACCGGAGTGGACCACGGCGAGCGAGTAATATAACAACCACTGCAGCAACAAATACACCGTTTTTGTGGAGAAATATTTGAAGAGAGAAGGAGGGGAACCTTTGAGTTGGGGAGCAAAGGAAGAGAGGAAAGGACAGGACAGGACAGGGAAAGGAAAGGATAAGGAAGAATAGAAATTGGGAGGATTGTTCCGGGTTCGTTTTAATTTCTCCGATTCCGGATCTCTCCAAATAGCCACAAAAGGCCTAGCATCAAAAGCGGACGGAAGGGTCACTCACGGGTGCGGCCCCGCAAAGACTCGGTGTTCGATATTTAGCGGTGACGTTCTTACTAGGATCTTCTGTTCTCGCTTCCAAGGGAGCAGAGAGAGATACTATCATAGAAAGGGAAGGGAGGAAAGGAAAGGAGGGATCATTGTATCGGCATTATAGTTTCTAGACTGTCACCGCCCCCCTGCTCTATTCCTGTTTCCCGGATTGTGGATTTGGTTCGGTTTCGTTGGTTTCCTGTTTTGGGATTTTTCTGTTCTCTCCTACGGGTAGCCCTTTTAACTCCGCGCTTTTGACATCTCCGGGCCTTTTATTTTTCGATTTCATTATTTCCTCCTGTTTTTTTTTTATAAATTCCCATTTGGTGGTTTATCCTGCGATTCTACTGGAAAAGAAGAAGACAAAGAGGTTTGGATATATCGGTTAGGTAGACGGTCGCGATGTCTCACTCCCCCCCTCATTCGCGGACTCCTCCAACTTCCGTTTCCCCGCCTAGACGACTCACCCGAAGGAGAGCTACTTCTCCGCCACGCCGTACAATCGACTACTCCCCTTCCCGAGGTCCTGCGAATACTCTTTACAGTTACCCTAGCAGTTCTTCACTAGCTTCACTCTATTTAACGCATGGCCGAATATCGCCGGTTCGAAGATCACCCGCTCATTCGAGATGTTCCTCGCGGGATCAAGATGGTGTGGTCCTCGACGAGGTACGGACCTTTACTGCGGTGATCCCGCCAAAGATTAGCTCCCATTCAACCACACCTATTCCGGCTGGTGGCCCAATCCCCCCGCCCACTCCGCCTTTGGCGAGTTCCAATGACGACATCGACGATTCGGAGAGTTCCGATGGCAGCGACGAGGAAATTGTGTTTCAACGTGGTCGCGGGAGGCCGCCAGTTACCAACGCTGATATCGACGGGCTAACCACCCCCCAATCTCGCCACGGTAGGAGTTCGCGAGTTCTGAGGAGGGTTAGGGCCAATATACATGAGGCTTCGCCCTCCGGATCGGGATCCGTTTCACCTCCCACCACGCAACCGGGAGTCAGCGCACCGCCAACCCCGCCAAAAGATGCCGCTCCATCGGGCCTCCATCACCCAAAGTCATTGAAACGGAGCCCTAAGAGTGCATATTTCGCGGATGGCACGGAAATTCCTGGGCTCAAGGAGCACTTGGGACGGGAGGAGCAGCAGAATTTGCTCGATCTGAATGAATTTGTTTGGAAGGATGAAGTGGATCACAGCTTTGCACCATATATCCCGCATATTACTCCTCCTGTTACTGGGGAATTCTTGGAGCCTAAGGAGGTCGAGGAAGAGCAGGTCAGCAGTGTTGGTGAGCTGGAGGGCTCTTTGGAAGAGAATATAGAGATCCACGAGGCATTGTATGCCGAGTTTGCGATGGCTCATGAGATTGGGATTGCGTTGGGGTCACCGCCGGCAGTCGAGCGGAAGCTTGAGTTTGCTCTGGACCCGGAACACGAAACTTTGGAGGACGATAAGAGTGTTAATAGCAATAAGAGTGTTAAGAGTATCAAGAGCGAAAAGAGCGAGGGAGCCGCCGAATCGCACCAATCCGAGCCCTCCCCAGAGTCTGGGTCAGAGTCAGAGTCAGAATCCGAATACGAGTCAGAACCCGAGCACTCTATCCCGGGTACGTTCAAAGACGAGGATGAAGTGCTCGCGGAGATCAATGGCCTTAAAAAGAAGGGCAAGAGCAAGGGCAAGGGCAAGGGTAGGGACAAGGCTAAGGTAGAGGAGGCTGCAATTACTCATGGCGAAATAGATTCCAAAGAGAGCACAAAAGAGGAGGAGGATGAGAGTGAGAATGAGGCCGACCAGTACTTTCTGGGGGCAAGCATGGCCAAGGCAAGAATCAACGGCACCGGCGGAAGGAAAGTGACACCTTGGCCAACACCGCGAATGGTATCTTATCGGTCTTCTTTGGAGAATGTCGAAAGTGAAACAACAGATTCACCGGAATACTTTGGGGAGCCAGCCGAGGAAATGGCTGAGAAGGCCACCAGCGAGGAAGCGGCCGAAACAGAAAATGCGGATACTGACGAGAACGGTTACACCGATGAGGAGGAGGATGATGATGAAGTCTTTTACGATGCTGAAGAGGGTGGGCTCGCATCCCCTCCTATGTCTCCCCGACGCGCCGAACTTGGGAACTTTCCGAGATCCCCCAGATCCGCCAAGTCCCCGAAGTCCCCTCAGGAGAACAAAATGGACCTCGTTCTTATTCAATCTGCATCCGAGGCCTCTGCCTCCGGCTCTAACCCTAGCTCACCCAATTCGCCTGAGCACCCTGAAACCCCAAAGAAAATTCCCCTTCCGCCACCCGGCGCACCAGCCCTTAACGTAATACCAGCAACTCCACTCCCGCTTCCGTCTCCCGGAGCAGAGCTCAAAAACCCACTCGGTAATCCCCCTCCCTCCCTTCTTCACCGCAAGCCAACCGGCCATGTCCGAACTCTCAAGAGTTCCCAAGATCCCACTTCTCCAACCAAGCCCTCGATCCCCGTTCCCAAACATTCAACCTCATTCCCCATGTCCGGCACCCGTAAAACGGCTCGCCGCCCCCCCATTTCTAGTCAGCCCAAGAGCATGCGCGAGTCTAAACTTCACCCTTGGTGGCGACCCCGTCATGATGGTCCTAACGACGCAGAAGGCACAGGTCTCTCTCGCACCATCTCCGCGCCGCACACGTTGGCCTACGCACAAGAGCTGCATAGAACCGAGTCGGCCACGAGCGTCGGAAAGAAGCGCGTGACAAAGCCGATCAAAGGGACGAAATTCCAAATCGAGTTTATCGGAGTAGGCACGATTAAAGAGAAGGGAGGAGTATTAAAGGAAAAACTCAATACGGGGAGTGGAGCAATGAAGAGGAAGTTCTCCCTCAAGAGGAGGCCTACGAATTTCTGAAAACTTTTCGTTCCGATGCCTATTTTCTTTTTCTTTCTTTCTTATGTTCCCCCACAAACTAGGTGTATGTTGCATTGATTTGGAGTTTTTTTTTTTCAATTTTTTTCCCATTGATTATTTTACGTCTCCCATTTCAAAAAAAATGTCTTGTAATTTCATTTTTTTTTACAACAACCTGGGACAGACGGGGTTAGTTGCAAAGAGAGCGTAGCGATGGGTACAGGATGGGGTGGTGTTTCATGATATTATTATTGTTATTGTTGGATATCTTGTTTGCCCGTGTTTTTTTCTTTTTCTTTTTCTTTTTCTGCTTTGGGTCTTCCTTATATCTTTTATATATGACGACGTGATGTAGGTTATGATATGACTAAAAGGCGGTAGCTAGTTCTACAGTACAATTGATGAATCTTAAGATCTATGGAAGACTATTAAGTTCTCAGATGGGCGCGGATGCCGCGGTATCATATCATACCGGTATGTGCCAAACGGGGTTTATGCGTGGGGATTGCTAGCATCGGCTTCTGCGAGCAGATAATGAGTCGGGCGCGGATATGGCCTCATCTCATGGCCGGCCCGTCATCGTTATTGCGGTCCATCTCCCCTCCACCCCGCATTCTATTGATCCATCCCTAGCCAAAGGTTCAACTGCGCCACAAGTGTTGCTTTCGGCTGGCGATGGAAGCTAGTCTTGGCATTCTTCCCGAGCTTCCATTCTGAAAACTACCCATTCTGAAAACTACCTATTATAGCAGTATACCCCATCCCCAATAACACCCACCTCTCTTTCTCTCCTCCAACTTTCACTCGAGCTCCCCCCCCCCTCCACCCACTTTGTTTGAACCAAGCCGACGTCCATTCATCATCCTATTCATCCATCCATCCATCAAATACTCCCTCATCTCCCAGATTATATACCGCTATCATGGATCGGCTAAACCAGATGTATGCCGCGGCTCAAGGGCTTGGTGGGATGAGTGCGCCTCCGGGAGTGGTTTGTTTTTGTCGAGCCTTTTTTCTCTTGTCCATGTGGTGCTAATTTTTTTCTCTTTCACTTGTTACTTTAGGATACGCCGGTTATTGACAACTCGGAAACCGTATATATTTCTTCGTTGGCGCTGTTGAAGATGTTGAGGCATGGGAGGGCTGGTTTGTTTTTTGTCTTTCGTGATGGTGATGGGTGTTGACTTGGTGGGTAGGTGTGCCGATGGAGGTTATGGGTCTTATGTTGGGGGAGTTTGTTGATGATTATACTGTTCGTGTGGTTGATGTGGGTTTTGCTTCTTTCCTGGATGGATGGGATGGATGGGGGTGGATGGATGGCTAATTGTTTGTAGGTCTTTGCGATGCCTCAGAGCGGTACGGGTGTTTCGGTTGAAGCTGTTGATCCGGTGTTCCAGACTAAGATGATGGACATGCTGAGGCAGACTGGGAGGTATGTGGATGGGTGAGATGTTGATGGGGAATGGTGGGTGGCGCTGACTCTTATTTCGTTTTGTTACATAGACCAGAAACCGTCGTCGGATGGTATCATTCTCATCCGGGCTTTGGGTGTTGGCTGTCGAGCGTCGATATCAACACCCAGCAGTCCTTCGAACAACTAACGCCCCGTGCGGTAGCCGTTGTCATTGATCCTATCCAATCTGTCAAGGGCAAGGTGGTCATCGACGCCTTCCGATTGATCAACCCACAATCCCTTATGCTCGGACAGGAGCCCCGCCAGACCACCTCCAATCTCGGCCATCTCAATAAACCCTCTATCCAGGCATTGATCCACGGGCTGAACAGACATTACTACTCTATCCTCATCAATTACCGCAAAACGCACCTGGAGGAGAATATGCTCATGAACCTGCACAAGACGGTATGGACCGACGGCCTGACGATGAAGGACTTTAAACTCCTTGCCAAGGAGAACCAGGAGCGTTTGGAAAAGATGGTTGGCCTCGCCGATTCTTATGAGAAGCGTGTCAAGGAGGAGAACGACCTGACGAAGGATGATATGAAAACTCGCTATGTTGGGAAGGTGGATCCGAAGAAGCATTTGGAGGAGTTGGGCAAGCGGGGTATCGAGGAGAATATTGTGGGCGTGTTGGTCGAGATGGTGGATAAGGAAGCGAGCTTTGCGGCTGATATCGATGGGAGTAAGCCTGGACATGTGGAGGCTATGGATGAGGATTAGACTGGAATAGAGGGGTTGTTCTTAGGTTGGGTCTCTCTTCTTCCCCCTCTTTTGTACCATAGTTCGTGCGCATCTATCCATATTTTTATCGTCACTTGTGTTTCCTGCAAGGGAGATGGCGGCGAAGCGGCCCTGGGAACGCGGCGGTTGATACCATTATCGCTTTTGTCACAACGTTGAGGCGCGGTAGACTATAAGACATTGTAGTGTCTAAGAACACAGCTCGGGGACTGTATGTAATTGTAGATTCGTGTAACCAGCGACGATGCCCGATTTATGTGCCGTTCGGCAGTCTTAAGCGTTAATGCTAAAGCTAGATGCGCACACCTTTCGCCCTGAAGCTTTAATGGATTTGAGGGGGGCCTTACCTTGTTACTGCTCAATGGGGGGAATGGCCGGATGGTAATTTGACTTTTGGAAAAATCCGAATAAAAGCAGTGAAACTTGGTTCCTACGGTGTTACCAGTATGCCACGTGACCTGTTCCGCGGACTTTGTCATGTGATTTTTTCTTGGCGATGAGGACAAACAAACGTCCCGATCATTTCCCCCTCAGGTATCTATAATTGTCCCTGGACAAAATTAACCGCGCACCAAGGAATAGGAAAAACTTTAGCCGCGACAACGGCACATAACCCTCACCGTCACGAAAACCAGAAAAAAAGAAAAAAAAATCAATAATATAAACACATAGTGGAATACATGGTAAAAATTGATCCAGAGAAATTTTGTTCAAGTAGCATTCATTGGAAGTGGTATATAGGAAGGTTTGCACTCCCTTTGAGATTCGTTGGTGAGCGGCTAATTTAAATTTCCACGAACCACATCACAGATTCTCACTCGCTGGAGACAGTTCCAGCAGTGAATTTTTTTGGGGGATTTGCGCAAGATACCATCATAATAGACCGCGTTGGCTCGGCTAGCAGAAAGGGAGGAAGAAAGGAAAAGAAAAGGCACTCTAGATCCTCAAGGGAGAGGTTAAGAGAGGGGGGGGGGGTTCACACATATCACGCGGAGTTGAGGGGCTTGATTTAGTAAATACACATTTAGACCGACCCCCAGCCGCGTCGCGGATAATAAATAATTACATAATAATAATAATAATAATGATTATGAGGATATTCTGCGGAAGATCCGGATTGTGTTTTTTTTTTTACTTTTTCTTTTCATCCATCCGGCCTTGGTTCTTGAGCAGCATTCACTGCGGCGGCATGCTAAAGCTTCTATCTGGTAGAGGCCCTTCGTCCGATGGTAATATTCCGGGAGATCTGTTTTACACGGGTTGGATGGTTGTTTGGGGGTTTGCTTGTTGAGGTTGTTGTTGTTGTTGGGTTTGTGGTAGTTATTGTGACGAGGGTTGGGTATTCTGGGGTGTGCTGTATGGTAGTTGGATATGGCGTGCTCGGTGGTGGATGGTAATGGATGCTGGTGTGGGATTTTTTGTGCTGTGGGGTTGTTGGTTGGTTGGTTGGTTGGCTGGAGGGGGGGGGGGGTGGAGATATGTGTGTATTGACACTTATTGAGCCTTTCTCTGTGGATATATACCCTTCTCAACTGATCGGAAGAAAAGGAAGTCAAAGCTGTGATGGTGGTAGCTGTCGGTTTTTGGTTAGAGGCCGGAGGTAGTATCGCTGCTATCATTGGGTGTTCCGGTGGTTAGTGGATTTTTGTTCCTGTGCCGGGTAAGGGGGATGTACTAGTGTATGTTTTTCTGGGTTCATAGCGCGATGATATCTAGGGCATATTATGCTATGCCAGTACGGTGGGCAATGTGCAGTATATAGGCCGTCCCCGTCAGGGACCACGAATGCAGTATTATGAAAGGGTGGCTTGCCTCTAGAGAGAGGGAGTTTTTGCGGACTCTCGTGATGGGGCTCATTCATACCATAGAATGGGCTCGCCGGAAGAACTTTCTGGAGGGATTTCTCTGGATGGGTGGGGGGTGTAAAAGGAAGGATTTCCCCTCTGAGGATGATCTTTGCTTTGAGCGTACAAGCGGGAGTGGTGTGGCAGTAGGTGGTGGGTGGTATGCAAGTATGATTTTTTGATGGAATTAAATATGCTGGTGAGGGAAGGGTCGGTCCTCACCTAACTTGCCTGATTAGGCAGCAGAGTAGTAAGACCTCGAATCGCTTCTCGGGGAGTGTCTGGAATACTTTTGCTTTTGCTTTTGTTCCTTCTTGCTCTTTTGCATATTCGCGGAGGTCTTACGTAGGCGGGGGGATGGAGGGAGGAAGGAATGGAGGAGGGAAGGAGGGAATTAAATTGGAGTTCCTGGGGGATGGATGGACGGATAAATGTGGAGTTGGTTAGGGCGGGAAGGTGAGAGGAGAGAAGTGTATTTTTTATAGAATATCTATTTTGACAGAGAACTGCGCGACATAGACAAATAGGTGAGATAAATTTACTAGGAAATAGTACTTCTAGCACGGAGAAATAAGCTGATAACTGCATTCAATGATCCATCTATTCGAATGAGCAAGCTCTCATGGTAGGCCCAACACTCGCCCCACCGCCTGATGAGATGATCTCCCTCGAGCCACTGGGTGGTAGACAAACTATAGGACACGGAGTCAGTCGCTTCTCCCACTTCGAGGTTGCGATTAGCATTTTGAAGAAATGATGTTAGCACTGACTGACCTTTTAATCCCTTTTACCTGAAATGGCCCCCTTCTGGAGGCAGGCATCGGCTGGGGTGGCGGATGTTAAAGGAGGATATTCTTTCCGGAGTTCGGCCAATATCAAACCCTGTTCACGGACTTTCGAATTGAGTCTGTCGTAATTTAAGTCGTATCTATCGCACTTGGACACAAGGTCTCGGCGGACACTTCTGAAGGCCCAGATTGTGGTACCCGAACCAATGAAAGTGGCCGCTAATGCGGTGCCATAATGGCAAAGATGCTCTGTTAGAAGAAACAATATATTAGCAAACATCTAGGTCCGGAAAGCTTAGATGTGGGAAAAGTACTGGAAAGGCTTGCAGAAATCATTGTGGATTTTGTATGAAAGTGGTGGTTGTCGGATGCTTGGTTGAAGAAGCTTTGCTACTCGAAACAAAGTGCTCAGGATGCTACTACTTATACAATTCGTTTTGTGGGTGCTTTATGACACACCGGTGGCACAAGTGGGCCCACAGTTGTTCATACGCAGTCCATAACCAATTTCCATGGCCTGCTGACCAAAATTTGCCCCGTACCTAAAGTTCTTAAGAAATTCTGGAATACTGAATTATCAGCATTCGAGAAAGAACCTTAAAAACAATTCTGGCAATTTTCTAAGGAACCACATTTTGGGGCCTCAATTAGTGTTCTCATTTCATTACATGAGTTCAAAATATGCGGGGGGAGCGATGTTGCAGTGAGCTACAAGGAAGCCCTCTGATACATTCTGTAGTTTTGTTCCTTGCAGATCTACTCGGTCAGTCGGTCGGTCTATCCAACAATCCACCAGCTGTTCGAAAGGAGAACAAACCTCAACCCTCTGCCCATACAGCCTCCAAAGCCCCTAGCCATGCATGCAAGGAGTAGAGGAATTAACTACGCATCATCAGTTACGTTATTGATTTGAGACGGATTCGGCGGATACGCGGACATGGCGTGTTTGCAACCAGCTGAGGGTGAGGCGGGGCTAGTGGGGAGTGGGGCTGAAAAGAGCCCGAGACTGGATAGGGAGGCTATTGCAGTGGGCCAGGGTGGTCAAAGTGATATCTCGTGATACAATAATGATTCTAGGGGGTATGATTTCAACTTTGGCTAGTACCGGAGGTCCGGACGCTAGGACTATAGTCCCCTATAGTTTGTCTGATAGTCACCTTCCTGGGGGCGGTCCGTCCTAGCACCCCCACCGAGACGGACTATAAGCTGTGGTCTGTCCCGTCCAATTCCGAAGAATGACTGGACGGCTGGGAGCTGCCAATATGAGCTCAACAAACGCAAGAAAGAATAGGTGAGAGGGCTGTGGCTGATACTGGAAGTTTCCGGACCTTTGCAGACCATCTGGGGGTGCGATCGATTGTTTGAGTGCTTTAGTGGTTTGGTGAGAGATTCTACAGACATATTTTTCCTTTGTTGTCACGGGAGTGTGTGGGGGGCTGTGGGCATATGGGGAGATAGGGATAGGTTCGGGGATCCGTGGAAGGATCACAATGCGTTAACCGTGTTTTGTTTGTATACCGGTCTTTACAGTTAGTTTAGTTTTAGGGGGTACAGATGAAACTGTGGGAGCTGCCTCCCCTACCTTTTCCGACACAGTGCCTATGATCCAAGAAAATCTCCCGACTCTACCGTTTACCGGTGCGCTATCTGTTTGCCCTACTTGAATATAATAGCGCTTAAAAGCCAAGAATCCAATTCGTAAACAATGCCACTTAAGTTGTTTAAGGTTGTGGGTCGTTGATTCTGGCAGCGGTCCCGGGTGTTGGAGATTAACCACTTTAGTCTGCTCACCATATATTTTCTATTCACCCTGGATGGGAAACGAGACTACGATAAGCTATAAGCTTAAACAGACGGTGGCTTCGCGAGTGTTCCATCACGATTAGCTTCTTGCCACCTGACACCCCGACCCTGCATACCTGGTGCGACATCATCAAACACCAATTCACCGACAATGAAACACAAACACTAGCAAGAGCCGAACATCCATCCTCACCCCCGGTGACCGACACTACCCGAGGCAGGTGGCATAACACTACCCTCGGACACGATGGCTCTACCTCGGATATGAACCGGCAAAGAACAAAAGGAGGATTACCTAGGGATGGGAAGTGGGAGAGGAATCTGGCACACTCAGGCAGTGTGCTGGGAAGAAGGTTTTCACCTGATAAGGATATAAGACAGCCTGTTCTTCCCTTTGTTTGTTAGTTATTATCTCACTCATCGCATCTTTCTCACACGGTTCTACGGTCATCTCTTGTCTTGTCAAAGTCATTCGTTATTGTATGCGATCTCTCTATTCTTTTTCCTATTCTCTGATATCTTTCGTTTATCACTGTTATTCGTATCAATAAAAGGGTTCGTACCGTTCGGTAACTAAGGATTGGATCCACTGCGCTCTACCGCCTATTTGTTGTTTAAAACCGGGTAGGGGCATTGGAGGTAGGGCCTAAAGCTCCTTCGCGGGGTGGATGAGAGCCACCTCCAAACTCCCGCGCAAGCTAGCGGCTCAGAGTCTTGTGTCTAACACCTCTTATTCCCCCAGCCTGGTGCGGTGGTCAATACCGGGATGGGCAGCGGTATTAAGAGGGGGGAGACAATATCTGATCGAAGATCCGAAATTCGCCTAGGATCTTGACCTGCTTGGTGATGAAGTGGGCGTGTCGAGCCCGGAAGGAATTGACGCCATAGAAACCTCTGAAGCGCGGGTAAATGTAATTTAGATACGCGGAAAGCCGCGCCGAGGGGGACCAGGGGCAGACCGCGACCTCGCTAAGTCGAAGAATGCCCACTATGATACCCTAAGGTACTGTGGCGTAAAGCTGATCTATGTAATTCAAGTTCTCTTTTGAATAGGGCTTCCTTGCTTTTTTCTATTTCGTGTTGTTGGGGTATTGATAGAGATGATACACCTGCTCCTCACCATCCTGTATGTGGTTGCTGTGCTAGGCGGCATGTATTGTCACTGACCAAAATCAACCACCAAGCAACAGGAGAGATTTCGGCAATGACAACTGCACTCGCCCACCAATCCCACAATCTTGTAAACCAAAAAGGAAATAATACAAATTAAAAATGTAAATAGATAGAATAGATAGTGGAAATTGATCTAGAGAAATTTCGCCAAGTAGTGTTGTACATAAGTGGTGATTAAGGAGGTCTGGGCTGCCTTCGATTGTCGGTGAGCCGTTATTTTGCGCACGAACTATATCAAGCAGAAGTATACTCACAAACTCTCACTCGCTGGAGCTGAGTTCTAGAGGTGGGCTTTTGATTGCGCCCGATACAAATACAATATGACAGTACCACACTCTACTAGACACCGATGTCTAGGCTAGGAGAGAAAATAAAGTAGTGTTCTTAGCTGTCCGGGGCACCTGTAGGGCCCCACTGGGGGGCTGCCAAGAGCCCTAGACGGGACGGCAAAAATACGGTTCACACCCGGCCTGGGAACCTCAGGACGGCAATCATTGTGGAGGACGGAGAGCCCGGCAAGGTAAGACAAATTAGAGTGGGGGATTTCAGGGGACCGCAGCTGACTACGGGGGACTATGTATCAATCCTATTGACCGCGTTTCCTTACACCCTCCCTAAGCAGGCACAGAAATTCATTGAATAATATCCAAAGAATGCGAATGCTATCTGGTAGAGATAAATAGGTGTAGAACTTTTCCCATGATATACGGCAAGGGTGTTGTTAATCACCGGTACTCCCCCGACCCAATTCTCTTACCCCCACGGATTGGAAGATGCTCGAAGAATGGCGGCATATTCACCGGAGTCTGGAACTCGGTGAAGTCTGCGAAGTGAGGGGTTAAGCATGCAGGAAAGCGGGGAAGCAAATGAGGTGTATCAAGGTTATGAACATGGCGTGAGAATGAAAGGAAATGGCCTGATTATGTTTAAGAGACCCCCGGAAGAGCTCACATTGATTTATGTATTTAAAGGTGGCATCGCCGCCAGATGATTGAAAAGATAGGCCTCCGGAATACAAGCTTGTCTTTGATATCTTTTCCCCAGTCGTGGGCTTCTTTGTGCTTCTTCATCTGAACTGTCCGTCCTTCTCGTACCCAGCACTCACAACATTAAAGGGAAGGACATCAAACAGAAAGCTTGATATTGTCTATGGGGGGATTAACTCTGACGTAAATCGGATGGAAAGCGCCTTGAAGGCATTGGAGCTCTATCCACTAGGTCTTCGTTCTTCCTCTGTTGTTTGAAATTGATGCCTTTTATTTTACATTGGTTTTCTGCTCTGTTTTAGTGGTTGACCTTATAAATCTATGAGTATTATGTGTTAAAACACGCCTGTGAGGCATCCATAGTCGCATACCTAACTTGCGGTCTCCAAATTGATAGACTTTCGTGGTGTCAGGAAATATCGGATGATGTAAACAATCTTGGCCTGGGGCGGGGCTACTTACTAATTGGGGGTGTTCGCGGGCAATGATGAAACATTTCCTAGCTATGCATGAAACATTTTTCACGGAGGACAGCGGGGCTATAGTCCATTGTGCCAGGTTGCCCGGAAAGTTTCAAAAAGGACGGGACGGGACCGCTTAACGTTGTCCACAGCCGTCCGCCTTCAGGACGGAATAGCTGCCCCGCTGAGAACTCTGAAAAAAAGGACTCTAGATCTCGGGAGAGGGTAGGAGAGGGAGGGGGTTTTACAGATGTGACTTGGGGGCAGGGGCCTGGGCTTAATTTAGTATTTTAGGTACACATTTAGGCCCAGTGTCGCGGATAATATGGGAATATTGCGGATCCGGCTTGTGTCTTCCCTTGGTAGTGAGCATTCCTACTAAGCATTTGCTACCCTATTATTCTGCTAAAACTTCTAGTAGAGGTCCTTTGTCCAATTGAAATATTCCGGGAAATATTTGATTGTTGGGATGATTTGATGCTCTCCGTGTAGTTATTATAGCGAGGGTTGGGGTTTTTGGTGGTTTGGGTGGGACATGTTGTAAATATGATGCGCTCGGTGATGGATGGTAATGTAGGCTGGTGTGGGATTTTGTGCTGTGGGGTTGTTGGTTGGTTGGTTGGGTGATTGGGGGATATGTGTGTATTTATACTCATTGTTGCCGTTTGCGGTTTTCTCTGTGGGGGTATACCTCTCGCAACTGATAGGAAGAAGAAGAAGAAGAAGAAGAAGAAGCGGCAATTGTGGTAGCTCCGAGTCTCGGTTTTTGGTTCTCTGTTAGAGGGCAGAGGTAGTATCACTGCTATCATTGGGTGTTCCAGTGGTTAGTGGATTAGTGCCTGTGCCCGGTAAGGGGGATGTACTAGTGTATGTATGCTGGGTTCATAGCGCGATGGTATCTAGGGCATATCATGCTAGTACGGTGGGCAGTGTATATAAGCCATCCAGTCAAGGACTACGAATGCAATATTATGAAAGATTTGCTTGCCTCTGGAGGGAGGGAGTTTTGCGAACTCTCGTTAGAGGCTGATACCATAGAATGGCCTCACCGGAAGAACTTACTGGAGGAATTTCTCTGGATGGGAGGGGGGTGTAGGAGGAGGGATTAGACCTCCGAAGATGATCTTCGCTTTGAGCATATAAGCGGGAGTGTTGTGGTGGTACGTGGTAGGTGGTCTGTAAGTGCGATTTTTGATGGAATTAAATATGTTCGTGAGGGAAGGGTCGATCCTTACCTAACTTGCTTGATTTGGCAGCAAAGTAGTAAGACTTCGAATCGCTTCTTGGGAGTGTCTGGAATATTTTTCCTTTTCCTTTTCCTTTTGTTCTTTCTTGCTCTTTTGCATATTCGCGGAAGTATTACTTAGGCTGGGGGAGGGAGAATGGAAGGAAGTGAGGAGGGAAAGGGGGAATAAAATTGGAGCACTGGGGGGATGGATGGATGAACGGATAAATGAGGAGTTGGTTAGGGCGGGAAGGTGAGAGGAGAAAAGTGTATTTTTTATAGAATATCTATTTGACAGAGAACTGCGCGACATAGACAAATAGGTCAGATAAATTTACTAGGAAATAGTACTTCTAGCACGGAGAAATAAGCTGATAACTGCATTCAATGATCCATCTATTCGAATGAGCAAGCTCTCATGGTAGGCCCAACACTCGCCCCACCGCCTGATGAGATGATCTCCCTCGAGCCACTGGGTGGTAGACAAACTATAGAACACGGAGTCAGTCGCTTCTCCCACTTGGAGGTTGCGATTAGCATTTTGAAGGAACGATGTTAGCACTGACAGACCTTTTAATCCTTTTTACCGGAAATGGCCCCCTTCTGGGGGTAGGCATCGGCCGGGGTGGCGGATGTTAAATGGGGATATTCTTTCCGGAGTTCGGCCAATATCAAACCGTCTTCACGGAGTTTCGAATCGAGTCTGTCGTAATTTAAGTCGTATCTATCGCACTTGGACACAAGGTCTCGGCGGACACCTCTGAAGGCCCAGATTGTGGTACCCGTACCAATGAAAGTGGCCGCCAATGCGGTGCCATAATGGCTAAGATACTCTGTTAGATGTAACATTATATTAGCAAACATCTAGGTCGGGAAAGCGAAGAAGTGGGAAAAGTACTGGAAAGGCTCGCAGAAATCATTGTGGATTTTGTATGAAAGTGGTGGTTGTCGGATGCTTGGTTGAAGAAGCTTTGCTACTCGAAACAAAGTGCTCAGGATGCTACTACTTATACAATTTGTTGTGGGTGCTTTATGACACACCGGTGGCACAAGCGGGCCCACAGTTGTTCATACGCAGTCCATAACCTATTTGCATGGCCTATTGACCAAAGTTTGCCCCGTACCTAAAGTTCTTAAGAAATTCTGGCATACTGAATTATCAGCATTCGAGAAAGAACCTTAAAAAGAATTCTGGCAATTTTCTAAAGAACCACTTTTTGGGGCCTTAATTAGTGTTCACATTTCATTAAATGAGAACAAAATATGCGGGAGGAGTCATGTTGCAGTGAGCTACAAGGAAGCCCTCTGATACATTCTGTAGTTTTGTTCCTTGCAGATCTACTCGGTCAGTCGGTCGGCCTATCCAAAAATCCACCAGCTGTTCGAAAGGAGAACAAACCTCAACCCTCTGGCCTCCAAAGCCCCTAGCCATGCATGCAAGGAGTAGAGGAATTAACTACGCATCGTCAGCTACCTTATTAATTTGAGCCGGATTCGGCGGATACGCTGACATGCCGTGTTTGCAACCGGCTGAGGCACGGGCGGGGCTTGTGGGGGGTGGGGGCTGAAATGAGCCCGAGACTGGATAGGGAGGCTATTTGCAGCCGGCCAGGGTGGTCAAAGTGATATCTCGTGATACAAACATGATTCCAGGGGGTCTGATTTCAACTTTGGCTAGTACCGGAGGTCTGGACGCTAGGACTATAGTCCCCTATAGTCTGTCCGATAGTCACCTTCCTGGGCGCGGTCCGTCCTAGCACCTCCACCGAGACGGACTATAAGCTGTAGTCCATCCCGTCCAATTCCGAAGACGGACTAGACGGCAGGGGGCTTCCAATATGAGCTCAACAAACGCAAGAAAGAATATGTGAAAGGGCTGTGGCTGATACTGGAAGTTTCCGGACTTGTGCAGACCATCTGGGGGTGCGATCGATTGTTTGAGTGCTTTAGTGGTTTGGGAGACGATTCTTCAGACATATTTTTCCTTTGTTGTCACGGGAGTGTGTGGGGGGCTGTGGGTATATGGGGAGAGGGGGATAGGTTTGGGGATCCGTGGAAGGATCACAATGCGTTAACCGTGTTTTGTTTATATACCTGTCTTTACAGTTAGTTTAGTCTTAGGAGGTACAGATGAAATTGTGGAAGCTGCCTCCCCTACCTTTCCGACACAGTGCCTATGATCCAAGAAAATCTCCCGACTCTACCGTTTACCGGTGCGCTATCTGTTTGCCCTACTTGAATATAATAGCGTTTAAAAGCCAAGAATCCAATTCGCAAACAATGCCACTTCTTAAGTTGTTTAAGGTTGTGGGTCGTTGATTCGGGGCTGGCAGCGGTCCCGGGTAGGGGCATTGGAGGTAGGGCTTAATGCTCCTTAGCCGAGTGGATGAGAGCCACCTCCAAACTCCTGCGCAAGCTAGCGGCTTAGTCTTGTGTCTAACACCTCTTATTCCCCCAGCCTGGTGCGGTGGTCAATACCGTGATGGGCAGCTGTATTAAGAGGGAGGAGACAATATCTGGTCGAAGATTCGAGGTTCGGCCGGGATCCCCACCTGCTTGGCAATGAAGTGGGTGTGTCGAGCGTGGAAGGAATTGACGCCATAAATACCTCTGAAGCACCGGTAAATGTAATCCAGATACCCAGTAAGCAATGCCGACGGGACCCGGGGTGGACCATGACTTCGCTAAGTCGAAGCATGCCCACTATGACACTCTAGGTACTGTGGTGCAAAGCTGATCTATATAAATTCAGGTGATCTTTGTTTTGAATAGGGCTTCCTTGATTTTTTCTATTTTGTGTTATTGGGTATTGATAGAGATGATACTCGTGTTCTTCACCATCCCGTAAGGTATGTGGTTGCCGTGCTAGGCTGCATGTATTTGTATCGGGCGCAATCAAAAACCCACCTCTAGAACTCAGCCCCAGCGAGTGAGAGTTTGTGAGTATACTTCTGCTTGATATAGTTCTTGGGCAAAATAACAGCTCACCGACGATCGAAGGCATCCCAGACCTCCTTATCACCACGCATGTACAACACTACTTGGCGAAATTTCTCTAGATCAATTTCCACTATATATTCTATCTATTTACATTTTTAATTTGTATTATTTCCTCTTCAGTTTACAAGATTATGGGATTGGTGGGGTGCAGTTGTCATTGCCGAAATCTCTCCAGTTGCCTGGAGGGCGGTTAATTTTCAGGGACAATACAATATGACAGTACCACACTCTACTAGACACCGATGTCTAGGCTAGGAGAGAGAAAAAAGTAGTGTTCTCAACTGTCCGGGGCACCTGTAGGGCCCCACCTGGGGGCTTGCAAGAGCCCTGGTCGGGACGGCAAAAATGCGGTCCACACCAGTCCCGGGAACCTGAGGACGGCAATCATTGTGGAGGACGGAGAGCCCTGCAAGGTAAGACAAATTAGAGTGGGGGATTTCAGGGGACTGCAGATGACTACGGGGGACTATGTATGAATCCTATTGACCGCGTTTCCTTACAGGGTACCCTCCCTAAGCAGGCACAGAAATTCATTGAATAATATCCAAAGAATGCGAATGCTATCTGGTAGAGATAAATAGGTGTAGAATTTTTCCCATGATATACGGCAAGGGAAGGACATCAAACAGAAAGCTTGATATTGTCTATGGTGGGATTAACTCTGACGTGAATCGGATGGAAAGCATCTTGAAGGCATTGGAGCTCTATCCACTAGGTCTTCGTTCTTCCTCTGTTGTTTGAAATTGATGCCTTTCATTTTACATTCGTTTTCTGCTCTGTTTTAGTGGTCAACATTATAAATCTATGAGTATTATGTGTTAAAACACGCCTGTGAGACATCCATAGTCGCATATCCAACTTGCAGTCTCCAAATTGATAGACTTTCGTGGTGTTAGGAAATATCGGATGATGTAAACAATCTTGGCCAGGGGCGGGGGCTGCTTACTAATTGGGGGTGTTCGCGGGCAATGATGAAACATTTCCCAGCTATGCATGAAACATTTTTTACGGGGGGACAGCGGGGGTAGAGTCTTTTGCGCCGGGTTGCCGGGCAAGTTTCGAAAAGGACGGAATGGCTGCCTGCTGAGAACTCTGAAAAAAAGCACTCTAGGTCTCGGGGGAGGGTAGGAGAGGGAGGGGGGGAGGCGGGGAGGGGGGGTTTACTGATGTCAAGTGGGGGCAGGGGCGTGGGCTTAATCTGGTACTTTAAGTACACATTTAGGCCTGGTGTCGCCGGTAATATGGGAATATTGCGGATCCGGCTTGTGTCTTCCGTCCTTGGTAATGAGCATTCCTATTAAGCATTTGCTACCCTATTATTCTGCTAAAACTTCTAGTCCAGGTCCTTTGTCCGATTGAAATATTCCGGGAAATATTTGCTTCTGAAGATGATTTGATGCTCTCCTCGTTCTATTGTGTAGTTATTGTAGCGAGGGTTGGGGTTTTTGGTGGTTTGGGTGGGACATGTTGTATATATGATACACTCGGTGATGGATGGTAATGCACGCTGGTGTGGGATGTTGTGCTGTGGGGTTGTTGGTTTGTTGGTTAGTTGATTGGGGGGGGGGGGATATGTGTGTATTGATGCTCGTTGTTGCGGTTTGCGGTTTTCTCTGTGCAGGTATACCTCTCGCAACTGATAGGAAGAAGAAGAAGAAGAAGAAGAAGAAAAAGAAAAACCGGCAATGGTGGTAGCTCCGAGTCTCGGTTTTTGGTTCTCTGTTAGAGGGCGGAGGTAGTATCACTGCTATCATTGGGTGTTTCGGTGGTTAGTGGATTAGTGCCTGTGCCCGGTAAGAGTGATGTACTAGTGTATGTATGCTGGGTTCATAACACGATGATATCTTGGGCATATCATGCTAGTACGGTGGGCAGTGTATATAAGGCATCCAGTCAAGGACTACGAATGCAATATTATGAAAGATTTGCTTGCCTCTGGGGGGGGGGAGTTTTTGCGAACTCTCGTTAGAGGCTGATACCATAGAATGGGCTCACCGGAAGAACTTACTGGAGGAATTTCTCTGGATGGGTGGGGGGTGTAGGAGGAGGGATTAGACCTCTGAAGAGGATCTTCGCGTTGAGCATATAAGCGGGAGTGTTGTGGTGGTAGGTGGTAGGTGGTCTGTAAGTGCGATTTTTGATGGAATTAAATATGTTCGTGAGGGAAGGGTCGATCCTTACCTAACTTGCTTGATTTGGCAGCAAAGTAGTAAGACTTCGAATCGCTTCTCGGGAGTGTCTGGAATATTTTTCCTTTTCCTTTTCCTTTTCCTTTTGTTCTTTCTTGCTCTTTTGCATATTCGCGGAAGCATTACTTAGGCTGGGGGAGGGAGAATGGAAGGAAGTGAGGAGGGAAAGGGGGAATAAAATTGGAGCACTGGGGGGATGGATGGATGAACGGATAAATGAGGAGTTGGTTAGGGCGGGAAGGTGAGAGGAGAAAAGTGTATTTTTTATAGAATATCTATTTGACAGAACTGCGCGACATAGACAAATAGGTCAGATAAATTTACTAGGAAATAGTACTTCTAGCACGGAGAAATAAGCTGATAACTGCATTCAATGATCCATCTATTCGCATGAGCAAACTCTCATGGTAGGCCCAACACTCGTCCCACCGCCTGATGAGATGATCTCCCTCGAGCCACTGGGTGGTAGACAAACTATAGAACACGGAGTCAGTCGCTTCTCCCACTTGGAGGTTGCGATTAGCATTTTGAAGAAATGATATTAGCACTGACTGACCTTTTAATCTTTTTTGCCACAAATGGCCCCCTTCTGGGGGTAGGCATCGGCCGGGGTGGCGGATGTTAAATGGGGATATTCTTTCCGGAGTTCGGCCAATATCAAACCGTCTTCACGGAGTTTCGAATCGAGTCTGTCTTAATTTAAGTCGTATCTATCGCACTTGGACACAAGGTCTCGGCGGACACCTCTGAAGGCCCAGATTGTGGTACCCGTACCAATGAAAGTGGCCGCCAATGCGGTGCCATAATGGCTAAGATACTCTGTTAGATGTAACATTATATTAGCAAACATCTAGGTCGGGAAAGCGAAGAAGTGGGAAAAGTACTGGAAAGGCTCGCAGAAATCATTGTGGATTTTGTATGAAAGTGGTGGTTGTCGGATGCTTGGTTGAAGAAGCTTTGCTACTCGAAACAAAGTGCTCAGGATGCTACTACTTATACAATTTGTTGTGGGTGCTTTATGACACACCGGTGGCACAAGTGGGCCCACAGTTGTTCATACGCAGTCCATAACCTATTTGCATGGCCTGTTGACCAAAGTTTGCCCCGTATCTAAAGTTCTTAAGAAATTCTGGAATACTGAATTATCAACATTCGAGAAAGAACCCTAAAAATACTTCTGGCAATTTTCTAAGGAACCACTTTTTGGGGCCTCAATTAGTGTTCTCATTTCATTAAATGAGTTCAAAATATGCGGGGGGAGTCATGTTGCAGTGAGCTACAAGGAAGCCCTCTGATACATTCTGTAGTTTTGTTCCTTGCAGATCTACTCGGTCAGTCGGTCGGTCTGTCCGGCCATCCACTAGCTGTTTAAGAGGAGAACAAACCTCAACCCTCTGCCCATACAGCCTCCAAAGCCCCCTAGCCATGCATGCAAGGGGTAGAGGAATTAACTACTCATCATCAGTTACTTTATTGATTTGAGACGGATTCGGCGGATACGCGGTCATGGCGTGTTTGCAACCGGCTGAGGGTGAGGCGGGGCTAGTGGGGAGTGGGGCTGAAAAGAGCCCGAGACTGGATAGGGAGGCTATTTGCAGCGGGCCAGGGGGGTCAAAGTGATATCTCGTGATACAATAATGATTCTAGGGGGTATGATTTCAACTTTGGCCAGTAATGGAGGCCCAAACGCTAGGACTATAGCCCCCTATAGTCTGTCCGATAGTCACCTTCCTGGGCGCGGTCCATCCTAGCACCCCCACCGAGACGGACTATAAGCTGTAGTCCGTCCCGTCGAATTCCGAAGACGGACTGGACGGTTGGGAGCTGCCAATATGAGCTCAACAAACACAAGGAAGAATATGTGAAAGGGCTGTGGCCGATACTGGAAGTTTGCGGACTTTTGCAGACCATCCGGGGGTGCGATAGATTTTTTGAGTGCTTTAGTGGTTTGGGGAGAGGATTCTACAGACATACTTTTCCTTTGTTGTCACGGGAGTGTGTGGCTGTGGCATATGGGGAGAGAGGGATAGGTTCGGTGATCCGTGGAAGGATCACAATGAATTAACCGTGTTTTGTTTATATACCTGTCTTTACAGTTAGTTTAGTCTTAGGGGGGTACAGATGAAATTGTGGAAGCTGCCTCCCCTACCTTTCCGACACAGTGCCTATGATCCAAGAAAATCTCCCGGCTCTACCGTTTACCGGTGCGCTATCTGTTTGCCCTACTTGAATATAATAGCGCTCAAAAGCCAAGAATCCAATTCGCAAACAATGCCACTTCTTAAGTCTTTTAAGGTTGTGGGTCGTTGATTCGGGGCTGGCAGCGGTCCCGGGTAGGGGCATTGGAGGTAGGGATTAATGCTCCTTAGCCGGGCGGATGAGAGCCACCTCCAAACTCCTGCGCAAGCTAGCGGCTCAGAGTCTTGTGTCTAACACCTCTTATTCCCCCAGCCTGGTGCGGTGGTCAATACCGTGATGGGCAGCTGTATTAAGAGGGAGGAGACAATATCTGGTCGAAGATCCGAGGTTCGGCCAGGATCCCCACCTGGTTGGCAATGAAGTGGGTGTGTCGGGCGCGGAAGGAATTGACGCCATAGATACCTCTGAAGCACCGGTAAATGTAATCCAGATACGCAGTAAGCAGCGCCGAGGGGACCCCGGGTGGACCATGACTTCGCTAAGTCAAAGCATGCCCACTATGATACTCTAGGTACTGTGGTGTAAAGCTGATCTATATAATTCGGGTGATCTTTGTTTTGAATAGGGCTTCCTTGATTTTTTCTATTTTGTGTTATTGGGTATTGATAGAGATGATACTCGTGTTCTTCACCATCCCGTAAGGTATGTGGTTGCCGGGCTAGGCTGCATGTATTGTGCCTGAACAAAATTAACCGCCCTCCAGGCAACAGGACAGATCTCGGCAATGACAACGGCACCCCACCAATCCCACAATCTTGTAAACTAAAAAGGAAATAATACAAATTAAAAATGTAAATAGATAGAATACATAGTGGAAATTGATCTAGAGAAATTTCGCCACGTAGTGTTGCACAGGTCGTCGGTGAGCCATTATTTTGCCCACGAACTATATCAAGCAGAAGTATACTCACAAACTCTCACTCGTTGGAGCTGAGTTCGGGCGGTGGGTTTTTGATTGCGCCCGATACAAATACAATATGACAGTACCACGCTCTACTAGACACCGATGTCTAGGCTAGGAGAGAAAATAAAGTAGTGTTCTCAACTGTCCGGAGCACCTGTAGGGCCCCACCGGGGGGCTACTAAGAGCCCTGGACGGGGCGGCAAAATGCGGTCCACACTCGTCCTGGGAACCTCAGGACGGCAATCATTGTGGAGGACGGAGAGTCCTGCAAGGTAAGACAAATTAGAGTGAGGGGTTTCAGGGGACCACAGATGACTACTGGGGATTATGTATGAATCCTATTGACCGCGCTTCCTTACACCCTCCCCAAGCAGGCACCAAAATTCATCGAATAATATCCAAAGAACGCGAATGCTATCTGGTAGGGATAAATTGGTGTAGAAATTTTTCCCGTGATATACGGCAAGGGAAGGACATCAAACAGAAAGCTTGATATTGTCAATGGTGGGATTAACTCTGACGCAAATCGGATGGAAAGCACCTTGAAGGCATTGGAGCTCTATCCACTAGGTTTTCGTTCTTCCTCTGTTGTTTGAAATTGATGCCTTTCATTTTACATTCATTTACTGATCGGTTTTAGTGGTCAACCTTATAAAGCTATGAGATTTATGTGTTAAAACACGCCGTGAGACATACATAGTCGCATACCCAACTTGCAGTCTCCATATTGATAGACTTTCGGGGTGTTAGGAAATATGGGATGATGTAAACAATCTTTGCCTGGGGCGGGTCTGCTTACTAATTGGGGGTGTTACCGGGCAAGGATGAAACATTTCCCGGCTATGAATGAAACATTTTTCGCGGGGGACAGCGGGGCTATAGTCCTTTGCGCCGGGTTGCCGGGCAAGTTTCGAAAAGGACGGAATGGCTGCCCCGCTGAGAACTCTGAAAAAAAGCACTCTAGATCTCGGGGGGTAGGGGAGAGGGAGGGGGAGGGAGAGGGGGTTTACACATGTCACTCGGGGGTAGGGGTAGTGGGCTTAATTTGGTATTTAGGTACACATTTAGCCCATGTGTCGCCGATAACATGGGAATATTGCGGATCCGGCTTGTGTCTTCCGTCCTTGGTAATGAGCATTCCTATTAAGCATTTGCTACCCTATTATTCTGCTAAAACTTCTAGTAAAGGTCCTCGGTCCGATGGTAATATTCCGGGAAATATTTGCTTGTTGGGATGGTTTGATGCTCTCCTTGTTCTGTTGTGTAGTTATTGTAATGAGGGTTGGGTTTGTTTTGGGCTTTGGGTGGGATGTGTTGTATATATGATATACTTGGTGATGGTAATGTAGGCTGGTGTGGGATTTTGTGCTGTGGGGTTGTTGGTTGGTTGGTTGGGTGATTGGGGGGGGGATATGTGTGTATTGATGCTCATTGTTGCGGTTTGCGGTTTTCTCTGTGGAGGTATACCTCTCGCAACTGATAGGAAGAAGAAGAAGAAGAAGCGGGAATGGTGGTAGCTCCCAGTCTCGGCTTTTTGTTCTCTGTTAGAGGCCGGAGGTAGTATCACTGCTATCATTGGGTGTTACGGTGGTTAGTGGATTGGTGCCTGTGCCCGGTAAGGGGGATGTACTAGTGTATGTATGCTGGGTTCATAGCGCGATGATATCTAGGGCATATCATGCTAGTACGGGGGAAAATGTATATATGCTATCTAGTCAAGGACTACGAATGCAATATTATGAAAGATTTGCTTGCCTCTAGAGAGAGGGAGTTTTTGCGAACTCTCGTTAGGGGCTCATACCATAGAATAGGCTCGCCGGAAGAACTTCCTGGAGGAATTTCACTGGATGAGTGGGGGGTGTAAGAGGAAGGGTCAGGTCTCCGAGCATGGTCTTCGCTTTGAGCATACAAGCGGGAGCGTTGTGGCAGTAGGTGGTAGGTGGTATGTAAGTATGATTTTTTGATGGAATTAAATATGCTGGTGAGGGAAGGGTCGGTCCCCACCTAACTTGGTTGATTTTTTTGCAGCAAAGTAGCAACCCTTCGAATTGCTTCTTGGGAGTGTCTGGAATACTTTTGCTTTTGTTCTTTCTCGCTCTTGTGCATGTTCGGGGAAGTCCTACTTAGGCTGGGGGGGGGGAGGAAGGAAGGAAGGCAGGGAGGAGGGAAGGGGGGAATGGAATTGGAGTTCCGGGGGAATGGATAGACGAAAGGATAAAGGTGGATTTGGTTAGATCGGGAAGGTGAGAGGAGAAAAGTGGATTTTTTATAGAATACCTATTTGGTAGAGAACTGTGCGACATCGACAAATAGGTCAGATAAATTTACTAGGAACTAGTACGTCTAGCACGGAGAAATAAGCTGATAACTATGTTCAATGATCCATCTATTCAAATAAGCAAACTCTCATGACAGGCCCTGCAAACCCCAACCTAAACCCACAGCAATGACGAAATCCTCCCCCCCTTAACGAGTTGGTAACTGGTGGCCAAACTATAGTACAAAGAGTGAGTTAGCGTCTTCTATCGATCAAGGTGGGGATTAGCTAATCCCCAAGGAGTGATTTTAGCACTAACCTCTTATTCTCTGTTTTTCTGGATTTCCTCCTGATGGAACGCGGGGGTGCCCTTGACTGGTTCACAGTCTTTACCACCGGACTCAGCGCATGTCTCGGTGCCCCCCGTCGGATTATCTGCTTCGCCTTCCCCTGCTGGGGTATCTTCCAAGGCAGACGCTGTGTTCCCGAAGGTCGATATCAAAACTCCAATTTTTGCATCAAGTTTTCCCTCAAGTTTAGCAAGTCTCGAATCGATGGTATCAAGTTTAGCAAGTCTCGAATCGATGGTATCAAGTTTACCAAGTCTCGAATCGATGGTATCAAGTTTAGCAAGTCTCGAATCGATGGTATCAAGTTTAGCAAGTCTCGAATCGATGGTATCAAGTTTACCAAGTCTCGAATTGATTGTATCAAGTTTTGAATCGATGGTATCAAGTATCGGCTTGTGTTTACCGAGTGTCGAATTGTATTCGCCGAGTCTTGACTCGATGGCATCAAGCTTACCAAGTCTCGATTTGTATTCGCCGAGCTTCGAATCGATCGTATCAAGTATCGCCTCGTGTTTGCCGAGTGTCGAACTGTGTTCGTCGAGTTTTGAATCGATGGTATCAAGTTTCGAATTGATTTCGTTGCGTGTTGAAAAGATAATAGTACCCGTAGCAATAATAGCGACCAAAAGGCTGGCACGATAAGGGTGAAGAAGCTCTGTCAGAAGGTATATTTTATTAGCAAACATGTAATTCCAGGAATGCGAGGCGGGGAAGAAGTGCTGGTAAAACCTGAAGCATTCATTGTGGATTTGATGTGGAAGTGGTTCATTTGTTGGGAGGAAACTTTGCCATCCCCAACGATGTGGGCGGGATGCTTCTACTTATACAATTGGCTATGATTTTTTATGCCACACCAGTGGCACAAGTGCGCCCACGGTCATTCGTACATGGTCCTGAACCTATTTGCATGGCCTGTTGACCAAAACTTGCCCCGTACCCAAAGTTAAGAAATTCTGGCATACTGAATTATCAGCATTTGAGAAAGAACCTTAAGGATAATTCTGGCAATTTTCTAAAGAACCTCTTTTTAGGGCCTCTATTAGTTTTCTCATTTCATTAAATGGGTTCAAATATGCGGGGGGTGGGGGGGGGAGTCATGTTGCAGTGAGCTACAAGGAAGCCCTCTGATACTTTCTGTACTTTTCCTCCCTGCAGATCCACTCATTTAGTTGGTCGGTCCATCCAACCATCCACCAGCAGGTCAAAAGGAGAACAAACCTCAGCTCTCTGCCCATACAGCCTCCAAAGCACCTAGTCATGTGTGCAAGGAGCAGAGGAATTAACTACGCATCATCAGTGACCTTACTGATTTGAGCCGGATTCGGCGGATGCGCTGACATGCAGTGTTTGCAACCGGCTGAGGGCCAGGCGGGACTAGTGGGGGATGGTACCAGTGATGTCTCGTGATACAATTTGGCTAGTGCCAGAGGTCTAAACGCTAGCACTATAGTCCCCTATGGTCTAGCCGGTGGTCATCTTCCAGGGCGCAGTCCGTCCTAGCGCCCTCAACGAGACGGACCGTAAGCTGTATTCCGTCATGTCCAATCCCGAAGACGGACTGGACGGCTGGGAACTACCAATATGAGCTCAACAAACGCAAGAAAGAATATGTGAGAGGGCTGTGGCTGGTGCTGGAATTTTCCGGACTTTTGCAGACCATCCGGGAGTGTAATAGATTGTTAGAGTGCTTTAGTGGTTTGGGGAGAGGATTCTACTGATATGTTTTTTTTTGTTATTATGGGAGTGTGTGGGGGGGCATGGGCATGTGGGGAGATAGGGATAGGTTCGGTGATCCGTGGAAGGAACATGATGCGTTGGTCGTGTTTTGCTTATACACCTGTCTTTACAGTTAGTTTAGTTTTAGGGGGGTGCAGATGAAATTATGGAAGCTGCCTCCCCTACCTTTCCGACACGGTGCCCGAGGTCCGGGGAAATCTTCCGACTCTACCGCTTACCGGTGCGCTATCTGTTTGCCCTACTTGAATATAACAGCGCTCAAAAGCCCAGAATTGAATTCGCAAACAATGCCACTTCTTAAGTCCGTTAAGGTTGTGGGTCGGTGATGCGGGGCTGGCAGCGGTCCCGGGTAGGGGCATTGGAGGTAGGGCCTAACGCTCCTTGGCGGGGTGGATGAGAGCCACCTCCAAACTCCTGCGCAAGCTAGCGGCTCAGAGTCTTATGTCTAACACCTCTTATTCCCCCAGCCTGGTGCGGTAGTCAATGCCGGGATAGGCAACTATATTAAGAAGGGGGGGCCAATATCTGATCGAAGACCCGAAATTCGCCCAGGATCCCTGCCTGCTTGGTGATGGAGTGGGCGTGTCGAGCACGGAAGGAATTGACTCTATAGATACCTCTGAAGCGCGTGTAAATGTAATTCAGATACCCAATAAGCCGCGCCGAGGGAACCAGGGGCAGACCGTGACCTCGCTAAGTCGAAGCATGCCCACTATGATACCCTAAGATACTGTGGCGTAAAGCTGATCTATGTAATTCAGGTTCTCTTTTGAATAGGGCTTCCTTGCTTTTTTGTATTTCGTGTTGTTGGGGTATTGATTCAGATGATACTCCTGCTCCTCACCATCCCGTATCTGGTTGCTGTGCTAGGCCGCATGTATTGTCCCTGAACAAAATCAACCGCCCACCAAGCAACAGGAGAGATCTCGGCAATGACAACTGCACTCCCCCACCAATCCCACAATCTCGTAAGCTAAAACGGAAATAATACAAATTAAAAATGTAAATAGATAGAAGAATACATGGTGGAAATTGATCTAGAGAAATTTCGTCATATAGTGTTGTACATGCACGGTGATAAGGAGGTCTGGGCTGCCTTCGATTGTCGGTGAGCTGTTATTTTGTCCACGAACTATATCAAGCAGAAGTATACTCACAAACTCTCACTCGTTGGAGCTGAGTTCGGGCGGTGAGTTTTTGATTGCGCCCGATACAAATACAATACGACAGTATTACACTCTACTAGACACCGATGTCTAGGTTAGGAGAGGAAAAAAAAGTAGTGTTCTCAACTGTCCGGGGCTCCTGTAGGGGCCCACTGGGGGACTGCCAAGAGCCCTGGACGGGACGGGACGGCAAAAATGCGGTCCACACTCGTCCTGGGAACCTCAGGACGGCAATCATTGTGGAGGACGGAGAGTCCTGCAAGGTAAGACAAATTAGAGTGGGGGATTTCAGGAGACCGCAGATGACTATGGGGGACTATGTATCAATCCTATTGACCGCGCTTCCTTACACCCTCTCCAAGCAGACACAGAAATTGATTAAATAATATCCAAAGAATGCGAATGCTATCTGGTAGAGATAAATAAGTGTAGAATTTTTCCCGTGATATACGGCAAGGGAAGGACATCAAACAGAAAGCTTGATATTGCCTATGGTGGGATCAACCATGACGTGAATCGGATGGAAAGCACCTTGAAGGCATTGGAGCTCTATCCACTAGGTCTTCGTTCTTCCTCTGTTGTTTGAAATTGATGTCTTTCATTTTACGTTCATTTTCTGCTCTGTTTTAGTGGCCGACCTTATAAATCTATGAGTATTATGTGTTAAAACACGCCTGTGAGACATCCATAGTCGCATACCCAACTTGCAGTCTCCACATTGATAGATTTTCGTTGTGTTAGGAAATATCGGATGATGTAAACAATCTTGGCCTAGGGTGGGGCTGCTTACTAATTGGGTGTGTTACCGGGCAATGATGAAACATTTCCCAGCCATGCATTTGTTGGATTTTGGACTGCTCATCACGTGCATGTATTCCCATGCGGGCAGGATTCGAAACGCAACTACTATTATCCGTTACGTACCATTGCTCTAACATTGTTCCACCACTGTTAGCTCATACAACCTCCGACTACGATCCTGCATAGTTAATGCAACAACATCAAACACCAATCATACGGCACTGAAACAGGAACACTCACGATACCCGAACCTTACCCTCGGCTTTACACCCAAAACTGCGGCTGGCCGCCCTACCATTACCTTGGGAATTCGGATGGAACCTCGGACCAGATTCACGAAAGTGTATGCCGAAACTACTCAGTGGGAGAAAGCGAGAAGAGGGATTGTGCATGCGCAGGAAGCATGACACAGAGGATGGCTAGGATATAAGGAAGCCTGTTTTTCCCATTATTTGTTCACTATCAGTTTACTGCACTGCGTTCCTGTCTGTCTCTGTTTTATCTTATTCTTCACTTCCGTTCGATTTCCTTCCGCCTGTTTGTTCTTTTCATAAGTTCTTTGAGTTCTTCGTCACACTCTTTTATATCTGCTATATACAATCAACTTGCGTCAAATCCGTATCTGAACTCTGAATTCGCTGTGCGAGAACCTTGTTGCTAAAAGTATCAACCATTTTTCGCGGGGGACAGCGGGGCTATAGTCTTTTGCGCCGGGTTGCCGGGAAAGTTTCGAAAAGGACGTAACAGGACCGCTTAACGTTGTCCACTGCCATCCGCCTTCAGGATGGAATGGCTGCCCCGCTGAGAACTCTGAAAAAAAGCACTCTCGATCTCGGGGGAGGGTAGGAGGGGGAGGGGGAGGGGGGGTTTACACATGTCACTTGGGTGCAGGGGCGGTGGGCTTAATGTATTTTAGGATTTTAGGTACACATTTAGGCCCGGTGGCGCGGATAATATGGGAATATTACGGATCCGGCTTGTTTCTTCCGTCCTTGGTAGTGAGCATTCCTATTAAGCATTCGCTACCGTATTATTCTGCTAAAACTTCTAGTAGAGGTCCTTTGTCCAATTGAAATATTCCGGGAAATATTTGCCCGTTGAGATGATTTGATGCTCTCCTCGTTCTATTGTGTAGTTATTGTAATGAGGGTTGGGATTTTTGGTGGGTTGGGTGGGACATGTATATGATACACTCGGTGATGGATGGTAATGTAGGCTGGTGTGGGATTTTGTGCTGTTGGTATTAACTATGCTCGTGAGGGAAAGGGCGGTCCTCGCCTAACTTGCTTGATTTGGCAGCAAAGTAGTAAGACTTGGAATCGCTTCTCGGGAGTGTCTGGAATACTTTTGCTTTTGCTTTTGTTCCTTCTTGCTCTTTTGCATATTCAGGAAGTCTGAATTACAGTCGCACCCAGCTATAACGAAGTCCAAAAATTCGGAATTTTTCGTTCGTTATAGCGAGGTTTTGGAAGAAATTCTTTATAGCGGGGACCAATTGTATGGGGACAGGGGGTGTAAAATCCCAGAGAGTTCATTCGTAATAGCGAATTTTCCCGTATAAGTGGTTCGTTATAGCGGGGTGCGACTGTAGGCGGGCGGAGGAAGGAAGGAAGGGAGGGAGGAGGGAAGGGGGGAATGGAATTGGAGCTCCGGGGGAATGGATAGACAGGATAAATGTGGATTTGGTTAGAGCGGTAAGGTGAGAGGAGAAACGCGGATTTTTTATAGAATATCTGTTTGGTCAGATAAATTTGCCAGGAACCAGTACTTCTAGCACGCAGAAATAAGCTGATAACTGTGTTCAATGATCCATCTATTCGAATAAGCAAACTCTCATGACAGGCCCTGCAAACCCCCACCTAAACCCACAGCAATGACTAAACCTCCCCCTCCCCCCTTTAACGAGTTGGTAACTGGTAGCCAAACTATAGCACAACGAGTGAGTTAGAGTCTTCCATCAAGCAAGGTTGGGATTAGCGAATCCCAAGGAGTGATGTTAGCACTAACCTCCTATTCTCTGTTTTCCTGGATTTCGTTCGGGTGGGGCGCGGGAATACCCTTGACTGTATCACAGCCTTTACCACCGGACCTAACACATGTCTCTTTATCCCCCATTGAATTATCTATTTCGCTTTCCTTTTCTGGAAGATCGTTTGCCAGGGTAGACGCTGTATTCCTGAAGGTCGAACTCAAAACTCCCATTTTTGCATCAAGTTTTGCCTCAAGTTTACCAAGTCTTGAATCGATAGCCTCAAGTTTTGCCTCAAGTGTTGCCTCAAGTTTACCAAGTCCCGAATCGATAGCCTCAAATCTTGGGTCGATGGCGTCAAGTTTTGGATCGATGGCGTCAAGTCTGGAAACGATGGTATCGAGTTTATCAAGCTTATCAAGTTTACCAAGTCTCGAATTGAATTCGTGGAGTGTGGAAAAGATAATAGTACCCGTACCAATGATAGCGACCAAAAGGCTGGCACGATAAGGGTGAAGAAGCTCTGTCAGAAGGTATATTTTATTAGCAAACATGTAATTCTAGGAATGCGAGGCGGGGAAGAAGTGCTGGTAAAACCTGAAGCATTCATTGTGGATTTGATGTGGAAGTGGTTCGTTTGTGAGGAAACTTTGCTATCCCCAACGAGGTGGGCGGGATGCTTCTACTTATACAATTGGCTGTGATTGTTTACGCCACACCAGTGGCACAAGTGCGCCCACAGTTGTTCCTACACGGTCCTGAACCTATTTGCATGGCCTGTTGACCAAAACTTGCCCCGTACCTAAGGTTCTTAAGAAATTCTGGCATACTGAATTATCAGCATTTGAGAAAGAACCTTAAGAATAATTCTGGCAATTTTCTAAAGAACCTCTTTTTAGGGTCTCTATTAGTGTTCCCATTTCATTAAATGAGTTCAAAATATGCGGGGGGGAGTCATGTTGCAGTGAGCTACAAGGAAGCCCTCTGATACTTTCCGTAATTTTCCTCCTTGCTGATCTACTCGGTTAGTCGGTCGGTCTATCCAACCATCCACCAGCAGGTCAAAAGGAGAACAAACCTCAACCCTCTGCCTATACAGGCTCCAAAGCCCCTAGCCATGCGTGCAAGGAGTAGAGGAATTAACTACGCATCATCAGTGACCCTACTGATTTGAGCCAGATTCCGCAGATGCGCTGACATGCAGAGTTTGCAACAAGTTGAGGGCCGGGCAGGGCTAGTGGAGGGGGGGGGGCTGAAAAGAGCCCGAAACGGGATAGGGCGGCTATTTGCAGCCGGGCCAGGGTGGTCAAAGTGTAGGGCTGCCGTCCTTAGGCTGGATAGCGGGTCCTACAAAAGGCAAACATGTGGGCTTAGGGTAGGGGTGAACGGTAGGGGATGGTACCAGTGATGTCTCGTGATACAATTTGGCTAGTACCGGAGGTCTAAACGCTAGGACTATAGTCCCCTATAGTCTGTCCGGTGGTCATCTTCCTGGGCGCAGTCCGTCCCAGCGCCCTCAACGAGACGGACTACAAGCTGTAGTCCATCCCGCCCAACCCCGAAGACGGACTGGACGGCTGGGAGCTGCCAATATGAGCTCAACAAACACAAGGAAGAATATGTGAAAGGGCTGTGGCTGATACTGGAAGTTTCCGGACTTTTGCAGAGCATCCGGGGGTGCGATAGATTGTTTAACTACTTTAGTGGTTTGGGGAGAGGATTCTACAGACATATTTTTCCTTTGTTGTCACAGGAGTGTGTGGGGGGCTGTGGGCATATGGGGAGAGGGGGATAGGTTCGGTGATCCGTGGAAGGATCACAATGCGTTAACCGTGTTTTGTTTATATACCTGTCTTTACAGTTAGTTTAGTTTTAGGGGGGTACAGATGAAATTGTGGGAGCTTCCTCCCCTACCTTTCCGACAGTGCCTATGGTCCAAGAAAATCTTCCGACTCTACCGTTTACCGGTGCGCTATCTGTTTGTCCTACTTGAATATAATGGCGCTCAAAAGCCAAGAATCCAATTCGCAAACAATGCCACTTCTTAAGTGGGTCTGTGATGCGGGGCTGGCGCGGTCTCGGGTAGGGGCATTGGAGGTAGGGCCTAACGCTCCTTGGCGGGGTGGATGAGAGCCACCTCCAAACTCCCGCGCAAGCTAGCGGCTCAGAGTCTTGTGTCTAACACTTCTTATTCCCCCAGCCTGGTGCGGTAGTCAATGCTGGGATGGGCAACTATATTAAGAAGGGGGGGACAATATCTGATCGAAGGCCCGAAATTCGCCCAGGATCCTTACCTGCTTGGTGATGAAGTGGGTGTGTCGAGCGCGGAAGGAATTGACGCCATAGATACCTCTGAAGCGCGGGTAAATGCAATTCAGATACGCAGTAAGCCGCGGTGAGGGGACCAGGGGCAGACCGTGACCTCGCTAAGTCGAAGCATGCCCACTATGATACCCTAAGGTACCGTTGCATAAAGCTGATCTATGTAATTCAGGTTCTCTTTGTTTTGAATAGGGCTTCCCTGCTTTTTTCTATTTCGTGTTGGGGTATTGATTGAGATGATACTTGTGAGGATTGCCGTGCGACCGTATTGACTCACTCAATTAGACCTCGCGCTAGTGTTAAAATAAGGTGAGGCGTGCTATAATAGGAAAATACGCAATTTATCAGGTAATTTCAGTTTCGTCGTATATTGATCACGTTTTGAGATAGCTGTTGGCCAATTTGGGGAATAAGGAGGCTCTTACCATCTGTTTGATATTCCAAGACAGTGTTTTAATTTTTAATTTTTTTAAGTTAGTTAATTTCCACACGCCTTACCTTATTTTAACCTATAAGCGCTAGGTTAAATGCGGCCTGAATGCGGTAGGCCGCATGTATTGTCCTTGAACAAAATTAACCGCCCACCACACGACAGGAGAGATTTCGGCAATGACAACTGCACTCCTCCACCAAGCCCACAATCTTGTAAACCAAGGAGGAAAATAATACAGATTAAAAATGTAAATAGATAGTAGAATACATTGTAGAAGTTGATCTAGGGAAATTTCGTCACGCAGTGTTGTACGTGCGTGGTGATAAGGAGGTCTGAGATGCCTTCGATCGTCCGTGAGTAAGCAGGAGTATACTCACAAACTCTTACTCGCTGGGCCGTGGGCGTTGGTTCGGGCGGTGATTTTACATTGCGCACGATACAACACAATACCACGGTGTCACGAATTTCACTAGACCCGGTTGGCTGGGCTAGCAGAAAAAGCACTCTGGATCTCGAGGGAGGGGTGGGGTTTACACATGTCACCCGATGTAGAAAGGATGAACCTAACTCTTATTGTTTCGAATGCACACCTTTGCTCCAGCTTCGCGGATAGATGAGAATATCCACCCTCGTTAGCAAGAGTTCTCAAGCAATGATTCTCTTTCTTCTCCCCTTCCCCCTCATGCACTACCGCATTATTCTGTCAATGTATGGAAATGAGCGTAAGTTAGCACTGAAGTAGCCGGTGGGCTGGGGAATTTCACCTGGAACTTAGGCACTCTGGAGGGGGGATATGGAACGTAAGTTTTCCTCCTGTAATACTTCGTTCATTCGCTCTCGCTCTCAAATCTGCCCTGCTCTTCTCTACAATCAAACTATCGGTAATGACAGATGTATAAGTGAGGCATAATACAACTTCATGATCCTCCCAAGGATCACCACACTTATTTCTGTGTTTGCCACATGTCCCTATTCCTCCGTACACCCAAGTGATAACAAAGAAAAGAACATGTTGATAAAAACTCTCCAAAGAACATTCTCCCGTACCCATTCCGTCTGAATATCTCCTGAACCATCCTTCCCACTCCCGTAACAGAGCCAAGCATATCCGTCTAACAACATATTCTACTAAAGCCTCTTTCTGATAAAAGTCCTTCGTTCAATGAAAAAATTCCAGGAAAATCTCGGCTGGTTGAGTGATCTGAACTCCCTCTTGTTGTGTTGCTCAGTATCGCACTGGGGCGTGGTCTTTTCGGAGGGTTTGTGAGGGGTGTGTGTTGTGTTGGTGATATACTCGGTGATGGATGGTAATGTATTGTTGGTGTGGGAGTTTGTGATGTGGGGTTGACGGCATTCCGGTGGGTGGCTATGCTTGGGAATGGTAGGGGTTTTCTTTCCCTTCCTTTCTTGGTTCCCTGAAGGTTGGTTGGCGATTATGTGTGTTTGGGCGCTCGTGGTGGTGTATGTGTTTTTCTATGGGGCGGTATCATTCTCAAGATTGACCGGGGGAGGAAGGGAGAAGAGGAAAAGGTGATGGTGGTAACTGTCGCTTTTGGTTCATTGATGGGGAACGGGGGTAGCATCTTTGTGGGTGGGCGGGGTGGGGGGGGATATACTAGTGTGTATCCGTTGGGTGCTTCTGTGGTGATATGTAGATTATACGACACCCGTGTGGTAGGGAATGTACTAGTGTATAGGTGGGCCCCTCAGGTGCCTGGCTGCCTGGACTAAAAATATGCTCTAAGGCTGGAAAGCGTAACCATAGTATTGTCCGTGGACAAAATTAACGGCGGATCAACCATCTATGGCAACGCACCCCTACTCATCACGCTGCGCTGTCAACACCACTTGAAGAACTTTCTCTAGCTCAAATATGAATTTCTGCTATGTATTATACCAGAAGAAACGTTTTATTAGCAAACATCTAATTCTAGGAATGTGAGGCGGGGGGGGGAGTACTGGCAAAACCTGAAGAAACCATTGTGGATTTGGCGTGTAAGTGGTCGTTTGTTGGGAGAAAACTTTGCCATCCCAACGAGGTGGGCGGGATACTCCTACTTATACAATTGGTTATGGTTATTTACGCCCACCAGTGGCACAACAAGTGCATCCGCGGTTGGTCGTACCTAGTTCCGAACCCATTTGCATGGCCTGTTGACAAAAACTTCCCCTGGACCTAAAGTTCATAAGAAATCCAAGCATACTGAATTACCGGCATTGAAGGAAGAACACTTAAAATAATTCTGCCCAAGTTTCTAAAGCACCTCTTTCGGGGGGGCGCTATTAGTATTCTCATTTCATTAAACGAATTCAAAATATGAAAGGAGGATCATGTTGCGGTGAGCTACAAGGAAGCCCTCTGATACTCTCTTTAGTTTTCCTCCTCCTTGCAGATCTACTGGGCGAGTTAGTCGGGCAGTCCATTAAGCCATCACCCAACAGTTCAAAAGCGGAACCAGTGTTCTCAACGGGGCAGTCCGTCCGTCCTGAAGGCGGACGGCGGTGGACGGCGTTAAGCGGTCCCGTCCGGTCTTTTTCAAAACTTGCCCTGCGCCCCGGTGCGAAGGACTATAAGCCCCG
>Ga0307517_10000635_pt1 | contig 60180 bp, 30 predicted proteins | sample 23_EM_MG_FD_194515 | JGI IMG/M metagenome (GOLD analysis project Ga0307517, IMG submission 194515) | Populus trichocarpa ectomycorrhiza microbial communities from riparian zone in the Pacific Northwest, United States - 23_EM | ecosystem: Host-associated > Plants > Roots > Unclassified | place... | reverse complement strand
TCTCGAAGCATCAAACCTTAGAAACCCCGCACAAAGATTGCATATAGTCACGTGACTCGAAAGTCCATTACTGTAATTTAAATACCTATTTTTCCCTTATAAAAAACCAGGTCATCGTTCCACGGGGATAATTAGGTAATTACACAATGATACACCTTACATTCCAAGATTTAAAGGGGGCAGATACGTCTTTTCTTATTATAACGCGTGATGAAATGACCTCCATACCCTCTACATGAAGGTGTTTTTGTCTTTTACATTTTTTTAATGCAAATTGACATGTTAAATTAGATTAATTTGAATTAATCTAATATGTTTTCATCTTAATATTTATAAAAATAAATTTCACACCATGACACGGGTTCATTTTAAATTAGATTTTATAATTTATTTTAATTTGTTTTTAAATTAAATATATTAACCTAAGTTTGCTTGGTTAATTTTTTTATTATTTTTTAATTAATTTTTTTTCAATTCTATAGTTTAATATTGGATTTATCGGAAAATAAACTTAATAATTTATTTTGATTTGTTTTTTGATGAGTTATTATAATCTCATGACTTGACATGCAGATTGACAAGTTAAATCAGATTAATCCAAATTGATTCAATATATTTTTGTTTTAGTATTTATAAATATAAATATAAATATAATGTCAAATATTTATTTTAACTATGAAAAAAACACAAGCATCTCCTAAATATTTTATTTTCTTGCATCAAACAAAAATATCCAATCCGTAGTGTGGGGTAAAGATCCAGGTAACACCTATACAATAACATAGCATATGTGTGTCAGAACTCAGATGCAATAAGCGTAGAGCATCGTGCATCCATTTCAAAAAGACATGGGCATCTGGGATTTCACAGAGCAGCTTTGCCATTACAGCAAGTGATGAAATAAGAGTAAATCACAGTCTATATTTCTTCACATGGCGACGGAGGAAGAGGCGGCACAAGGAGTTTTTTTCCGTGTAGAGTTGGAACTTGGAAAAGAAAGAAAAGTTCAATTTTGGTTACGTGAGAGATGATTTTATAAGCGCATAATTTTAAATAACGAAATGACTCTTTCTTTTTTTTTTTTTAAAAAAATCAAATTAATATTTCTCTACGCATTACTTAGTGTATATTAATGTGCTCGTATAATAAATAAATAAATAAAAATATTATCTCGAAATAAATAATATATTAATTTCCCTTTTCAATTAAGAACTTGAAATTTTGAGTGATGAATCTACAAACTATATAAGATATGAGCTAAATCATGGCATGTCTGTAGCCCAAAGGAATTTTATAGCAAAGGTGTTTTACGTGAACGGTTTAGAATTGTGATCGCAATTATGGTTTAAAATATTTTTTATTTAAAAATATATTAAAATAAAATTTTTTTATTTATTAAAAATTATTTTTAATATTAATATATTAAAACGATATAAAAATATATAAAAAAATTATTTTAAAAAAATTTTGTTTTGAAATTTTTAAGAACTTCCAGCATCTCGATGACGATATGAAAAAGCTGGAAGAGAGAGAAAGATTTTAGAAAGAGAAAGAAGAAGAAGACATCAAAGATCAGTCCATTGAATTACGGCAGCGTATCTTATTTTCATGGATGAGCTGCCTGCCAGGTCCCCTTCGGCTGTCTATTCGGGGTCTTGTTCTAACTTTTAATTGCACAAACGATATTTTTCTCCATCTTTCTTCTTGTTAAGCCAACTTGACCCATTTAATTCTCAAGAAAGGCAAAATCAGGACCGTAATTATCAAATATGTCCCAACTTTCTAGATTAAACTTCTTGGAAGTGGTCCATCCATATATTTTATTTCAATTTAATATAGGGATTGATTTGGTAAAATTCAAGGTGATCCTATCAAAATAATTAATTTAATAAAACTAAATAAGACTCTGCTAAATTAATTACAGATTTTTTTTTATAAAAGATAATATCCCAGTCTAAGCTTTAAATAATATTTAGTATTGTTTTAGTGGTTGTTTGTTAGAGTACTTTTTATCTAAAAATATATTAAAATAATATATTTTTATTTTTTAAAAATTTATTTTTGACAATCACCGTATTAAAATATTTTAAAATATAATTTTAATTTTTATAAAATAACATTTGAGCAGCTTTAGCCTAAGCAAAGTTTGAAAAATATAGCTACGTGGCGTTATTATTGCCATTCCAAGTAAAGTTGTAAACTTAAGAAGAGAAAAAAGTTCTGATCTTCATTTAATTAATTCATTTTGATCCACTTAATTAAATTATGTTAAATCACCTTTCATTGGCCAACAGAATCTGTGTCATTATGACACACGCCTGAGAAAGACGCGTGGAATATATATAGTAAGAAATATAATTAATATTTATTATTTGATCCTTAAACTCTCTATATTGTCTTAATATGGCCCGTTTACTGTTCTTGGTTGGTTCCTTTACTCAAGAAATTTTATCGATGGCATCCCTCTATCCGATTTCCGTCCAAAACACTGTTTATTCTTGATGCATGGCCTGTAGCATATGCTATACGCTTAATTCACCTTTTCGGACATGCTGTCAAGAACTAATAGTGAGTTGGATGAAAGCTAAAGGAAAGGATTCCATGGTTATAAGATCACACGTATGTTGCGGGTTTGCTAGAATAATCCAGTATTTTATCTGGTAAAAAGATCAATCTCAAAATAAAACCCGGCTCGAGCTCGGTCTCGAGTTGGCGGGTCACCGATTTCACTTGCAAGGCCGAGTTTTATTGCTATGGAAAGGACTATATTAAGAAGAGTTTTTAACTAGTGGGACGAACTAGATAAGAAGAAAAGTGGAGAGTTCACATCAAGCAAAATGTAAGGATCAGAAGGACCAATTCTAAATTAAAAAAAACAATAATTACAGTTAGCAGAGAAGCGAAGTTAGAATCCAATCACATTCCCACTAGCTCGAAGAGATGGGCAAAGCCAACCAAAGAAGGGAAGGACAGCTCTTCGATTCTCTCTTTACACGCAATTTGACTGCTTAAAAAATACAATTTAATTTTTCAAAAGCTGAATACCATAGCCTCCATTTTAGACACCTCTCTTGCTTTCCTCCTTGGCTCCTTCGCTTTGCTTCCTCCTTCGTTCTCTCCCCTCTCTCTCTCTCTCTCACACACACACACACACAAATAACACGTCCCTAGAAACACCCTCTGACATTACCTACAAAAAAACCTCTGTGTCTTTCGATTTTGAACCCACAGAAACACCCCAGAACATCCCGCGGCATAACAAATATTAAGACAACTTGTAAACCAACTTGTTTTTTTCTCTCTACAAGCACTTGCACTTCTCTGTTCAAAACCGGGTTTTAGTTCAACACTTTCACAACCCAAAACCCTCTCTCTGTCTCAAAAAAGAAAAACCTTTGTAAAAGAAAGGAAGTACATAAGACTCAAGATTTCTTTTTTCTTTTTCCTTTTAATATTCTCTTTGTAGTAAAATACTGGGGTTTGCTTATAGGCTTTGTTAGCTTTAAAAAAACTCTTTCTTTCTCTTGTTTTAGTCGTTGGGTTTTTGATAAAGCCAAAAAAGGTAGAAGCTTTGCATTGAGAATAGTTGGCAATGGTGCAGTACTTTAGGTATCATCAGTTAAAGAAGGGTGAGCATCATCATGCTGGGGAGGATGAGATGCTATCTTTGATGAGTGCAACAAGCTCTGGTTATTTCAGGAGATCAAGGCCTAAGCTTTTTTCTCTTCTCATCCTTTCTCTTCTCTCTTGCTGTCTTATTTTAGGTGCTCACTTGTTTTGCTCTCCCTCTGCCTTTTCTCTCTTGTGTAAGCTCCTTTTTCTCTTTCATGGGTTTTGGTTATTTTTTCTTTCTTCTTTTGGCTTTGTCTTGATGCGTGTCTGTGGTTTTTGCAGATTCTTTTGGTGTAGAGAGTGATGGGGTTGCTGCTAATGTAAATGCAAAAGCTTCTCTGTGTTCTTCGATTTCTAATGGTTAGTACTTTGTATTTTTATGTGCTGTTGCTCTTTCCTTCTTCTTCTTCTGTTAATAAGATTGAATTGAATTTAACAGTATAAGGTATTAACAGACTGGAAGTCTGTTGCTTTCTGATATTTAGAGTTTCCTTAGGCTACATCGACACGTAACCTAGAAAAGTTAGGCCGAAAAGATGAAACTGTATTTTTTTTTCAGTGATTAGCTCATGAAGGTGAGTGAATGATCTAGTTTCTGGAAACCACAAAAGTAGACACAAAGTTACTGGGTTAAAAGTTTCTTTCTTACCTTATATTTGTTTTCTGAGTTCAATAAAATGTTAAGACTCTTGTAGCAAAATGAATTGTGATTTACTGTTAATTTCCTCAAATTTTGACGCAATTTTTTGGTGGTAAATCCAGGAACCATATGCTGTGACCGGAGCAGTACTCGTTCGGATGTCTGTGTTATGAAAGGGGATGTAAGGACAAACTCTGCCTCTTCTTCAATCTTCCTCTACACCTCAAAAAGTACCGATGCTGTGATAAAAAATGTTTCGAGTTCAGTTGATAAAGATGAGGAACTCCAACACGAAAAGGTCAAACCATACACCAGAAAATGGGAAACGAGTGTGATGGACACAATTGATGAATTAGATCTTATTGTGAAGACAGAAAATTTTAGGAATAACCATCATTGTGATGTCAAGCATGATGTACCGGCAGTGTTCTTTTCGACTGGAGGCTACACTGGTAATGTTTATCATGAATTCAATGATGGGCTTTTGCCTTTGTACATTACATCACAGCATTTCAATAAGAAGGTTGTGTTTGTAATTCTTGAGTATCATGATTGGTGGATAATGAAGTATGGAGATATTCTTTCACATCTTTCGGATTATCCTGCAATTGATTTTAGTGGAGACAAGAGAACTCATTGCTTTCCTGAAGCCATTGTCGGTCTTAGAATCCACGACGAGCTCACAGTGGATCCTTCGCTGATGCAAGGGAATAAAAGCGTTGTTGATTTTCGCAATGTTCTAGACCGAGCATACTTGCCTCGAGTTCAAAGTTTGCTTAAAGAAGAAGAACGGCTAGCTCAAGAAAAGCTAAAACAGAAAGTGCATTCATCATCATCGGAGATCAGAAAGGAAGTGCAAGATGCAACCTTGAAGAGACCTAAGCTGGTCATATTATCTAGAAATGGCTCTAGAGCTATAACGAATGAGGATTTATTGGTGAAGATGGCTGAAGAAATTGGATTCCGAGTTGAAGTAGTGAGGCCTGAACGAACAACAGAACTAGCCAGGATTTATGGGGCACTTAATTCAAGTGAAGTTATGATAGGTGTCCATGGCGCTGCCATGACTCATTTTCTGTTTATGAGGCCTGGCTCTGTTTTTATCCAAGTCATCCCTCTGGGAACAGAATGGGCAGCCGACGCTTATTACGGGGAACCTGCAAGGAAGCTTGGTTTAAAGTATATTGGCTACCAAATTCTTCCGAGAGAGAGTTCGTTGTATGACAAATATGATAGGAACGATCCTGTTCTTCGAGATCCCGAAAGTGTGTCCGAAAAGGGATGGCAATACACAAAGTCGATCTATCTTGACAACCAAAATGTGAGGCTAAACCTTGGAAGATTTCAAAAGAGGTTACTTCGTGCTTACAGTTACACTATCGCAAAAATGAACCGCAGATCTCATCTCTAATCACAGTGATATTCAGTACTTGTATGAAGTTGGATAAATGGTTTTTTCTTTTTCTTTACGTACATCATTGATTGATTCATCTCTGTACATTAGCAGGCACAAAAGGGCAACTAGGCGTATATGTTTGTATAAACTACAGAGTCTTTTATTATGTCCTCGCTACACAAGGCACCGAATAATAATAAGCTTCTTATGTGTAAATTACGCAATGTTACAAGTATTTTAGCTGGGCTGATAATGATATTTTTCATTTCGTTCACTCTCAGTCTCTCCAAATTGGTTATCTCAGCTTCTGCTGCTTCAAGCTTTTATCTTTTGCCCTTTTCCAATCCTGTTAATTTTGACGTCTGTTGCGTTTGAGTATGCGTTTTTCCTGACCAAAATAAAGCTAAAAATAAATGAAATCAAATTTGGAATGGAGGATGCTGTACGGCTAAGATTGACACGTATTGCAATTTTCCATAAAATTTGAGACCTCGTGAATGTTGGTCTGTATTTACTGATTTAGTCAACGATAACATGTGATCACATGATGTGCATAAGGTGCTCTATTATTGCCTCAGTCTTATCTCGCAAGGAACAACATCCACGTTCACTAAGGGCTGCAGCAGAAACAAGTATCTACCATTCTGCTCTTGACTCTAATTGATATCAATAGTTTAGAGATATGTTTTGTTTGTTTTTACGTTTTAAATTAATATGTTTTTGATGTTTTTAAATCATTTTGATGCATTGATATCAAAAATAATATTTTTTTTAAAAAAATTTAATATATATTTAATGAAAAGTATTTTGAAAAACAACCACAATTCCATTTCTATAAAAAAGAATCTTTAGAAAGAGAAGCAGCATGCCTAGTGCTGGAAAATTGAGGGGAAAAAAAAACCAGGCTTTGAGAACAAGCATTTCAATTATGAATCAGGTTACACTTCGTTCCCTCTCTGGCATTTTTTTATGGCATGTACATGTAATCCTGACACTCAGTCTATCAGCAAAACTCTCATTGACATGTAAGTGTGTCTCCCTCCTAACTTGAGATGGCAGTGTGCTTCGAGCCGAAGCATCATTGCTGTCTTCTTCAATTAGCTTGATAGAACAGCCATCAGTGTCAGTTGCATCTTGGCATTCCTTCTAGAGTTTTGTCAATCAGACGTGTTGACCTAAAGCCATCGTTTTGTCAACTTTGTTGAGGGATGGACTGGAGGGGGCGTCTTGGCATTCCTTCTAGGGTCATCTGCATCCCTTCTAGGGTCATCTGCATCAACAAAACGGAACATTACATGAAATGAGGTCCTTCTCTTATTATAGATGATGTTTTTTCTATATACACTTGCAGTGAGGTTGAGCAAATAATGCTCGAGTAGGTTTTACACTTGCCAGGTTCAATAGGCTTTCCTCCAAGAGAAGATCTGCGTGATGTTGATGTTTGAACTCCTGTAAGAGATTGCCTTCTTAGTGTCCTGGCATTGGCTGTAAGTGGTGTCTTTAGATCAGTGTCATTGCATATGCCAATGATAGGTGAGAATTCTTCCTTTGAAATCTGCTGATTCCTGTAATTTGAGACAATATGTTACTGCAAAGAAATTTCACTTTCACATTTCAGTGGATAATGATTTCATATTTTGACTTGATGAGCTGGTGGTTGAATACAACAGTCAAGAATTACCTTCCTAAGTCTGGAATCAACCAATCTTATTAATTACTATAATAGAAATATGAATCAAATTTTACAAATGTCTGCACATACACACCTCTTATCGGAGCCGTTAATCAGTTTTCCAATCGTACGAAGGGATTTCCTTATTTGAGATCCTTTTCCATGAGTGCTACGAACAAGATTGGCTGCCTGAGAATCTGTAGAAACACCAAGTTCACTCTGCACCAGAATCTTAACCTCATTTCTGGAAATTACTTGCGGTTCTGGTGTTATTGGTAGCTGAAGAGTTGGAATTTGCGTCCTACTATTATCTGTTTTGACCATTCTCTTCTGATACAAACTAGTAGGACTTCGAGTATTGAGGCGATAAACTTCAACGGTGGAACTGCCACTAGCAGAATGCCCTAATGATTTTGACACTGCCTCTGCATTTCTGGAAATTACTTGCGGCTCTGGTGTTATTGGTAGCTGAAGAGTTGGAATTTGCGTCCTACTATTATCTGTTTTGATCATTCTCTTCTGATACAAACTAGTAGGACTTCGAGAATTATTGAGGCGATAAACTTCCACCGAGGAACTGCCACTAGCAGAATGCCCAAATGGTTTTGACACTGCCTCTGCATCCTGAATAAAACCATGTTTCTGCAGTGTTACCGAGTCAAAACGTAGGGGCCTGCTTACATCATCTGCTCCGTTTGCCTGGAAATGCTCTTTCTTGTCATACTTTGGCCCTTCCAAGCTTAATCTTTTGGAACGAGTTGGTACAGAAGGGGTTTTTGATGCCTTTCTATCTTCAGTATTCGTGATTTTCTCAGACTTCCTGCTGCTGCCATTCTCAATACTCAGCCTCCGTGCACGTGGAGGAGTTCGCTCAGGCATCACTTTTGGTATCTCACATGGAGATCTTGGGTCCTTCAATTTATTAAACTGCACATTCTTCGCTTCCTTGCTGGCCAATGCTTTCTTGAGGTTCTCAACCTGAAAGTCGTCCGTGTTGAAACTGTTATGTAACCTGATATCCTTGAGTAGAATTTACATCCATTTGATTTGATAACAAAAGAGAATAGAAAAGGAACATGATCAACAATTGCTCTCAAAGCGTGCAATTTCAGTTCGTAAGGAAAAAATAACAAAAGTAAACTATAGTAGCCTCAATTCAAAGAAGAAGAAGAAGAAGAAAATACAACAGCACCAATAAGTGAGGAAAGAAGCCAACAGTATGATGGAATGTTTTACATTTTGGATATACTTGTGAGAAGCAACCAACTGATGCAACAAGTATAGACCATAGTGTTTTTGTTGTCAACAAGATAAGAATCCAAAAAACATCACATAGGCGACTTACTAGCCCACCGTTTGCAGGACTTGTAACAGGGAAAATTGGACCAAAAACAGATTCTGAAATCCAGATAAATAAAATTCAGATTTACCTGATCCTTGAGTTGCATAATCTCACCGCTCTCTTTGTTTGCACGAACAGCACCGAGTTCAATAGTTGATACCCTCTGAGCAAACTTCAAAGTACTGATGGTTTCACCAAAAGAATCTCCTTCTGGACTTAAATGGGCAAACATTAACGTTTTAGCGTGCCCCCCTGAAGTAAAAAACGCCAAGAAAAAAGTAAGTACATGCTAGGAATCAATACCAAATCAGAGAAAACAGTATAGAAAAGCTGGAATTTTTGAGAAACAAGTTCATTTGTCTTATTTGCACATCACAACCTAAGGAATCTTGTAGTAGAAGTGTGAGTTTGCTGTTTCTGTAAGGGATATGAGAATTCTTTTGAGCCAAGGCTGTGATTACATCTCCTAGACAGGAGAGAGACTTATTAATGTACTGCGCCTCTTTGAGCCTATCTCCCATAACTTCTGATTTATCCACTCTTTCACTTCCTGCAAGGTCTACCAAATGGAGGCAACTGTGGAGGGTGCTTCCAGATACATCTTTACCATGTACATGAACTGTCAGGATACTGCAGCAACATGTTAAACCACCCTATCAATAAAATGAAACAGATACTTTCATAGTTTCAGATTTCATCCTAGTTTGTATAAATCTACCAGAAAACTGACCTATGGGAACGACTGCTCCGGTTGTTGAGTGCAGTGGAACTGACAACACGATTCGCTTCACCGAGTTTCATCAGATTAAGAACGTCTGCAGTGGACTTCACAGAATGCATTTTAGCATCCGGAAGGCTCAAGCCATTTTCACCGGTACAACTCCGAATCTCTAATTTGTGCATGGTTAAGAATACAAAACTTGTTACATATGCATGGTTACTATGAAACGGTAGAGTAACAACCTTGACTCACCTACTATGAATGCTTATTTTTCACTGTTTTTATGATTTTCAAATAATAATAATAATAATAATAGCTAAAAGGATATTTGGTAGCTGTTGAATCTTCTGCAAGAAGGTCTCGTACTTGTTCATTGTAAATTTCAACCATTTGAACTTGAATGCTGTAATTTACGATGTCCTTCCTTTCATTAGACATCTGGAAGAGATCACTCAAAGCTAGATAATTAATCCCCATATCCTTGGTTGACCGGCCTGATGGACCACTCTGTTACCACAAAATATATATATATCAGCTGGGAGAATATTGGTTATTGTGCAGATAGCTAACATGTAAAGAGAAGAATTCCATGTTTCTATTCAAAAGGGAATAGACTAAAGTCAACTAAGATTAGAAAAACTTACCATGGTATATGTTTTTCCAGATCCAGTTTGACCATAAGCGAAAATGCATACATTATAACCATCCATCACAGACCTGATCAGTGGTTGAGTGTCCATAAATACCTCATCTGGAAATCAAGAGGCAATATGCAAAATCATCAGATTCAATACATAAGCTGCACTGGAAAAAAGTTGCTATTAGATAATAGTACCTTGAGTGGCAGTAGGTCCAAACACCCGGTTAAACTGAAAAACTTTCTTTCCATCCTTTTGGGGCTTTAGTGGATCCGAAATCACTAGCGAACCGTCATGTCCAATATAATCAATAACATTGCTTGTTCTATCACCGAAAGCAGGCCTGATTCTGCAGTAAACTCGGATATTTCCTGTGGGAAATAATAATTGGAACAGATCAGGATATTGAACATCAGTCGCTCATAATAAAAATTAACATTTTAAAGATTGAAACAAGATTCGGGAAATAAGTGAAATTCATGTTTTATAACAGCAAGCTAACCTTTCAAATCCTGAACCATGTTGTACAAGTTCCTGTTCTCTTTCAATACCCTATGGTATCCAAGAGCTGCAGTAGACATCTCTTGTACTTGAATTCCTGATCCGTATCAATTACAAGAGCATTTAGCTTGCAATTCTTTTTGTACAAATGTGAATGATATTGATGTGTCTAGAGAATGGTATTTACAGGAAAAATGATATTGATGTGTCTAGAGATTGGTATTTACAGGAAAAATGATATTTGACATCTAATTTATGAGATTGTCAACAAGCTGAGCTCGTCAGAATATCTCATGGAGCTTCCAAGATATCACAAGTAATAATGGAGTCGAGTCTGAAGAACAGAAATCTAAGACAGATAGCATTAATCGTAGCAGTGAAGATATTTAATTACACACATTGAGAAAGGGATGGTGACACTGTCAAAGTTAATGCATGGTTATTCTCGTACAATAAGTTATTTATAAAAGTAATATACCGAGTTCTCTCAAATCTGTCTGCAGTTGTGACTGTAAGCCCTGGAACTCCCTTTTTGTCAACGTCAACAAGGCCTTTATATCCTGAAAAAAAAAAAAACAACAACCAAAAGAATTCATAAAAAGTCTAATCCTCTGAAGTCTAAACAAAATTGTTAGCTTGATAAATGAGACTGAGGCCATTTTGTTTCTTCACATCTATCCTAATTAAACAAACTTTCTAGCCAAATTTTCTTAAGTGATTTTATGTCACTTGAGTAATAGCCTTTTACATGTCAAAACAAAACAATTACTGCTGCACTGCAACCTTTCAATCCACGTAGAGGAGAGGAGAATAACAAATAGGTACTAACCAGAAGTTCCTTTTCTTGCATTTGAATTAATTGTCTGTGGTTGCAGTTGCCCTTTCTTAAGCAAGCTTGGCAACACTGTAAAACATGAGTCACAGGCACATCAGAATATCTCGTCAGAGACTAATGGTTTGAATCATGAACGAAGAAAAGAGATGTAATTTCATCAAGGTAAGGTAATTGCAAATCCAATTAGAATGTTAACAACCAAGAAAAAATACGTAAAAAAAAAATATATTTTTAATCAACGTGCACTTATGATATGCTAACAGCAAATTAACTTTTTTCTTTTACTGTGAGAATCAACAGATTGAAGATGATCGCAAGACATGTATAGAGCAGCAACGATGACACTTAAAATCTTCAAATTGTATATTCCATGGCCAGAGGAGAAAGAGAAAAAATATTAAAGAAGTTGATGGAACTTTAACACAATTACAGCTTTCTACATGCTTATCTATCGACTACATTTGTAATAAACTAAAAAAAACTAACCTTAGAATCTCCTGGTTCAGACGAATCCTCCTTAGGCTTTATTGATGAATGAGCAGGTAAGCTACCACCTTTAGCTGTTGATTTCAACTGTTTGGACCAGAAGATGTAGAACATGTTCATAATAACTTCATATATGAAAACACAGTTCAATAAAGAAAGATTCGACAGGAAACGTGTAAGCGCTACTATCTTGTAACCAAAAGATTTCCATTTAAACATGCGATTTGAAATGGTGGCGAGATGATGCTTATATCTTTATAAATAGGTAAAAAAGTCAAATTATTTGGGAGGGTAAATCTAGGTATTTCTAAGGATTTGCACTTTTTGCTCTAGACTAAGCATTCTCATGTAACTCAGATGCTCCTGGCTAACTATTAAACAGTGAATATCCTCAAATCAGGGGTGCTTTTTTACTAGGAAATCTTTTTGCATGCAGGGAGCAACCGTAGAGGATTGTGTTGATTTAAATAAACTAACCTCTGGGAACTTGTTTTGAAGCTTATCCCCTAAACAGCTTAACAGGATATCACTGAACAACTTCATTGGATCCTGTAGCATTAGAAAAACATTGATAAGAACAATATGCTCTATATAACAGTAAATTGCATACGTCATATAGATTGATCATTACCATGTTGTTGCCAGTACGGAGGGACATGAGAAAGTTGCTATCCATGTTTTCCTTGGTATCAGCCATATGCTCAGCAAGTTTCTTGGCAATTAAATCTGCAAAATCCAATACATCACATCAAAGAGGGGAAGGATATACCAAGAAAAAGCAAAAACCATAGTACATGCTATGACTTACAGTTTCTGTTTAGCAGGTGTTTTGTATTCAAGTGATATGACACCATGAGATGTCTTGCTTCATTTATTACAACTACTAAAAAACTTTGAATGTATCCCAGAGATGCCTATCGACTTGTGCAGGGAAAGAGAGAGCTAATACCTTCAATTTTCTTCAATTCTGAACCTGTTGGTGGCTCTTTTTCACAGGCCGCAGACATGTCCAAACGCCTACATGAGTCTGATGAGATGGGTTGAGAATTGTTCCTGATAGCAGAATGAATAACCATAGGAGATCTAGCAGGCTTATAGAATCCATTAGGGTTCATCTGCTTGTACTCATGGTATGATTTAAGCGCTAAGATGCAATCAACCACATTAGTCCCCGACCCTGCCTCCAAAGAATCCTTTCAAGATTAAATCGAAAAACTCATTAGTCAATTGTTGGTGCTGACATTCATAAATAAATACATTTGCAAATGCTTATACAATCAGACACATAAATAAAGCCAAATTTACCCTTTCAAGATCAGAAGCTTCGAAGGCAGGCAGCCTCAACTCTTCAACAGCCACCAGAAAATTCTTTACATTCTCAAAATACTGATAGGCTGGTAATGGCTGGGATTCTCGGGTTAATGGTAGTAAAGGTGCGTGAATCTCCACCACCTTGATATAATTTTCAAAGCAAACAATTAAAACACTGAAATCACTTAAAATCTAGACCAGCTCTATGGTCAAAACAAAGAAAAAAAAGCTTTGTTAAAGAGACTATTTTCACATTTCATTGGGACTTTTAGCCAAATTTTCCTAATAATGATAAATGAATTAGAACTAGCAGTGAAAGTACCTTAGGCACTGCCCCTGGATGAACTTTATTTATAGCATTGCAAAGAACCAAGCCATTTCTCAAGCGAGAAATGAACTCTTTCTCTGATGGATTGTTTGATATGCCTATTGGACCCACGAGATTTTCAAGCCATGAAGCCGCTTGATATCTTCGCCATGCTGCAAATAAAAACAATAACATTAAAGATTATCACCATATTCTTCAAAAATTAACAATTGTATAAGATTTGATTTTTACTATAATAGAAAATAAAAATCATAAACACTATGTTTTCTCGGAAAGCAAACAAATGGGTAAAGTAGAAACAAGAAAGAGATAGTAAACAATAATCAAACCTGCTTCTTCAGCTTTTCTTGAAGCCAATATATCATATAATTCAGTTCCTGAAGAATCCTCCATTAACACCAACAAAAGACCCTTCTTGTTCCTTAAAGAAAACAATCAAAACAAACTACAGTAATTAGAAAACCAAAACCCCACATTTAAAAAACAAAAACCCATTTTACATTCATCTTCAAAACAACAAAAAAAATAACCACAGTAACCAATGAAACAGACATTGATGTTCAAGAAGAACCTACTTGTTTCACTTTTTTGGGTACCTTTCACTGCTTAGAAAGCCTAAAAGAATCCAAGAAGTGAAGAGAGAGAACGGGGGAGAAATTTAGAGAGAGAGAGGATCAGAGAATGCTATCAAAGTTTGGTTCTTTATCTCTTGGAAATGAGAAACTAAGCAAAATTTTGCTTCTTTTTGTTTATAGTTTGGTGTGGAGTGAGGTTCGGATCGGAACCTAGGGCTTTGAAATCGTAACGTTAACTGGTGGTTCTTTTGAATTCAAATCTGCAGAGGGAACAACGTGCAAGCATTTCGACCGTCGAGTTTGTCAAGAAGGTAATCAAATCAAACGGTTCATCTTGACAGATCTATGGTTCACAGTCTATATTGTGGAGAGTGAAGTGCACGCTTGATTGGGTATATAGCGAGTAAACCACACGCCTTGTATGCGCGTGGTATGAAGTGGGATAATTAGCTGTTTTCACTTTTGTAGCAAAAGCTTAGGGATTTGCTACTTTATGCAAAGGTAAAATTGGAGATCTGGCGCTTGATGATGTGATTTGTTTCCTAATTTGCATTATCATTTGAATGATTTCTGTGTTTTATTTTTAGAAATTATTTCAAAATATAATTCGAAGCTTGGTGACCATGCCGTAAATTCAAAGGTTGTTGAGGATCATGGGAGATATGATGTTAACTTCTGTCAAATTTATTTTTTTCAAAATGGAGAAATTAAAGTTTTTTATTTTCCCTCATGAGTTGTTTTTTTACAACCTGGTGATTATGGAGTAATTTTAATATTTTATGGTGATGAGGAATAATTAGTTGCATGATATCATCTATTTTTTATAATTTATTTATAAATTAAAAGATAAAGAAGAGAAATAAATTCTATTTTTATCATTTGTTTTTGTATTTGTTTTTTTTTTTTCAAATTGGATCCCAATAAACAGCTAATATAATAATATAATAATATATTTTTTATACATTATAAATTTTTTCATAATTATGTTTCTTGGTCATGAGAATTTGGTTAATTTTAATAATTTATGAAGTTAGTAATGATTGGTTTCAAATTTGGAGGCATCTTTAAGGGGGAAAAATGACTCACGTTAATCGACAGTAATTAAAAAAAAACTCTTACCGTTCTAAAAATTCTCTCTTTCTCTTCTTCTTCTTCTTCTTCTTTTCCTTTTCTTTTTCAAGACCTAGCTCTTCCTCTTCTTCTATCTATTTTATTGAATTAGAGAGGCATTTTATACTATAAAATGTTTGGGGATAATAAAAACTAAGAAAATGATGTACACACAACGAATCTAGTACCTATCATATAATAAACTGTTTGGAAGTGTGGTTACGGTTGCTTTTTAAAATGTTTTTCGTGCCGAAATGCATCAAAATAATGTTTTTTTATTTTTTAAAATTTATTTTTGAGATCAGCGCATCAAAACGATCCAAAACACATAAAAAATTAATTTTTAGCAAAAACAAAATTTGAATTTTAAAAAAACACGATAAAAAAAAGCTTTTATAGAGGTATTAAACGATTTGTTTTGTATGAAAAGAATTTTAGAAAAACCATTGCATAGATTTTATTTTTTTGGCAAGTAAAAGTCATTTTTCTTGGTTTTGTCATTAGGTATTTTTTTAATCTACTTTTTTTTTCTCAGTTAAAGAGACGTAATTTGTGCTATAAATAGGAGATTCACAATGAATTACTTTCTTACAATCTAGATATTTCCAAAAGGCTGGCATATTTTAATCACAGTTTTATCCATACAAAACATGATTCGATCAGTCAAATGAAGTTTTTGTGATGAAAGTTTTATACTATACTAACCAAATTATCTACAATTAATGTTTTAAAATAATTCTCAACAAATAAATAATGTTTAAAAGACAACCCAAAAACTTCAAAATATTTTTTTTATAATAGAATTTTTTTTTTGCTTCTAAGACATTTTTAAAAAAAGTGTTTATGAGAAACAACACATTTTTTTTTTTAAAAAAAAATCTATACAAAGTGACAATATCTCTTTCCTTAAAATTCTTATAATAGATGCAAAACATTTTTTCCGCCTCTAGGATTATCAGAAACATACTCCTAAACCGAATTTGCTTGATTTTAATCCATACTTTTAATGACTTTTATAACGTATTTTAAAGGCATCTTTTACCTCTAAATTATTACAAATAAATAAATAAATAAAAGGGCTCAACTTTTTCCAGTAGCAGGTGAGGAGGAGAAACTCCGAGGATTCAAGCAGTATATTAACCACTTTGTCCTTTCAATACATTAAATAATTGCCTTGATTTAGGGGGTAAAGTTTTTTTTTTTAAAGGATCAAAATATCATTTGTCAATTGATCGGGGTAATTTAATAAATTTATATTTTTATATATATAATGAAATTACTTTCTCACCCTTAAAAGTTAAAAAAATAGACCTTTTGTCCAGGGTTTTTTTGTGTATTTTTAACTTTATTTACAAAGTTAAAGGATGATAATACCCTTAAAAGCTTAAAAGTTTTGATCTTGTAGAGAGGGGGTTTTATCTTTGTATATTTTTTTTCTATAGTAAAATGACATGTCTAGCCTTTGACTTTAAAAAATCTAAGATTGGCAAGGGAGGATATTTTCATCTTTGCCAGATGTTTTTTTTTTTTTTTGTAATATTAGGATGCCTTCAAGTTTTTTTAGTAATTCGAATTATTAAAATATAAAAGGCTACACATGCGTCAGCGCGCTATTATCCCCCGCCAAATATGTGGCACGTGGGATGTACTATTATGGCCAAAATCCAACGATTGTCACCGTCATGTCATCTGACGTGTTAGGTGGCGGCATAACTATTGGTGTGGTATGTTTGACCTAGTTAGTGGCAGTTCGATATCGACAAAGGTTTTTCCTCTACCATTTCTTTTCTCTCTATTGTGCATTGATTTTCGTGTCGAGCCTTTAAAAATTCAGATGTGTCATCCGTTTCGTAATTGTTTAAAAGTTGATTTTTATTCTTTTGATTTCTATTTGTTTTTATTTTAAGGCTTCTTGAATTTTTTTTGTTTCAATTTCATCCGTTTGTATTTTATTTAATAGAATTTTTTTAATCTAATTTGGTTATTATTCTTTTGATTGTTATTGTTTTATCCTTGACATTGCTATTTTTTTATTTTATCCTTTAAAATTTAATTTAATTTTGTTTTGTTTCCAATTTTGATCCCTGTTTTTTTATTACTCTTTTTTTATCATTTTCTTCATTTTTTTTCAATTTAATCCCTAATTATTTTCTTTTAATTATTTTTTATGCATGATTTAGTCATCATTGTTTTTATTTTTTATTTTTTTTCAATTTTTCATGATTGAGAATTTTTCTTCGTTATTTTTTCGTATTTGTTTTCTACAATCATGACCCGGTTCACCAGTTTTGATAATTACCCCGGTTTAAGTTTTTTTTTAAATCCTTTTTAAAAATTAATTTTTTCCCATGTTCATCATTCGACATTAACTTATTGGACCTTGAGCTTCATTATTTGTTCTGAATTCTTTTTTATAAGGTTATCTCTATCTCATATCTCGGGTTGTGGGTAATTAAAGTTAAGTTGAGTTGGCTCGGGTTTTTTTGGTTTTATCTTCTAGTATTGCTTTCCACTTTTGAGGGGACTTTTCTAACTTTTTGAGAGTAACATGAGTTGCCTCAGTTTTTTTTTTTTACTGGATCTACCTTTTTTAAAATGATTTTTTTTAATTAGATTAAATTAATTTATTTCATCATTCAACATTAAATTGGTTTGGTATTGCCTCGTTTTTTTTTTTGTTCTCTTTGTGAAATCTTGCTTTTTTAACAAGGATGTTTTTAAATTAAATTAACTTATATCACCCTTAAAAGTTGAATTTGTTTTATATTGAGCTTCTTAGTTGAGCCTGGATTGGAATTTAATGTCTTGCAACTTTAGGAGATTAACCTGGATTTAGAAGGTTCACCCAGATTTGCTTGGTTTTTTCCTCTTTTACTAGTTTATTTTTTTCGATTTCATCCTCAAATATTTCTTTACTTTTTTTTTTCCAATTCCTATGGGATTTTTCATTCATTTTGAAAAAAACATGTATTACCTGGAGGGTTTTTTTTGGCTTTGTTCAATTTAGTTTTTTTATGAGAATTTTTGATTTTGAAATAAATATAAGCATCAAATATTTTTTTGTTCTTTGTTCCAATTACTTTTGAGACCTGAGCTAGCCTATGCTTCGGGTCCCTTAGATCATGAGTCAACTCGTCAGGCCAAACATTTTGAGCATTAAATGGTGTATTTTGATTTTGATTTTTTTAATTTTTTCCTTTTTTCAAATATGGTCCTCACTCACTTGATTTCTTTTTTGTTTTGGATTCTTTTATGAATTTGTAGACTTAGAAATTTTTAATTTAGCCTATCATTTCAATATTTCATGATATTTTATATTTTGACCCTCAATGTTTTGGTTTTAAATTTTTATTCTTGGCATCTTTATCAAATTTTAATTTGCTTTTTATTTCATCATTGGATCCATAATTTTGACTTTTTTTTGTTCATTGATTTTCTTTTTCAATTTTATCTTTCATCATTTGGATTCTTAGGGATTGACGGTTGATATTTTTTTTCCGTTCTCTTTCTATGATGTGGCGCTGTTAATTTTTTTTTTAAATACACTTACAACGCGTTGTCATTATTTTTTAAGCTTAAAAAAAATCAGGTTGGCCCGCATCAAAGCACAGACAAGTTATCTAGTACAAAAAACTAAATGGCCTTAATGATTTATTGTACACTAAAACAGAATTTACTGTGGACTAGAGCAATAAAAATATCATTTTCCCTTACTTGAAAAACTTTATTGTACACCAAGATAGAATTTACTGTGGATTAGAGCAATAAAATTATCATTTTCCCTTACTTGAAAAACTCAACACGTGATCTTTGGGGTATAAATGTATTTTCATTGGGGTTTATTTGTCATTTTCTTATTAATTAGGGTTAAATACGTTCTTCTACATTTTACATGAACAATTTAATAACTAACATACCCTTATAAGTAAAAAAAAAAAAAAAGCCGAGTATAAGGTTATTTTAGTATTTTTCACCTTTAAATGCAAAATTAAATGATCATATTGCCCTTGCATTTCTCAAAAATAAAGTTGATGGTTAGGTCTATTGGGGTATTTTCTATATGTTTTTTTTATATTGTCAATTGAAATGAGGGGCAGTTACGTCTTCGAATAGATATGAAAATATAAAAAAATAAACAGTTGTTGGTGTGTACACGTACTAGCAGGTGGGAGGCGATTGCGCTGTTTGGGTGGTGTGGGTGATGCCTCCCGATGTTCAAATGTCATCGCCAACGACCTCTATATGGTGGTTTGACGCGTGTCAACGACAAATGTGTGGTTGGTCTCCGATGAACATTTTTTTCTCTCACTCTTTTCTCTTTCCACATCTTGGTTTTTCGTGTCAGCCGTGCTAAAAATCAAATTCTCTTGTTGTTGTTAGCTTCAATTTTGATCTTTATTCTTGTGATTGCTATTTGCTTTGTTTTTAATGCTTTTTGAAGTTTCTTTTATTTTCGATTTCATCCCATATATTGTATTTTATTTAATTTTTTTATCCAATTTGATCATCATTCTGTTGATTGATTCTTTTTTAATCCTTTTCTTGATTTTTTTTTGTTTCAATTTCATTCCCAAATATTTTATTTCATTTAATTTTTTATTCGATCAATTGTCCTCATTCTTTTTATTGCCAATTTTTTTTATCTATTATGAAACTTATTTTATTTTCTAATTTAGTCCCTGATTATTTTCTTTGGTTTAGTTTTTATAATAGGATTGGTCCCATGACTCGGGCCATTGATTTCGAAGATTATCTTGATTTAACACCGGTCTTTTTTATTTTTTTCTTGCAATTGTTAAACTTTTTTTTGTGGGGTTATCCCGATCTTATATCCCTGGTTGCGGGATAATGGAGTTAACCTGAGTTTACTCAAGTTTTTTTTTCAGCGTTTTTTTTTAATGTCATCATTTGACATTAGGTTATTGGACCTTAAACTTTGTTATTTTTTTTGTTTTTCTTTATGTGGGTTTATCACGGGTCGTGGGTTGGTCAAGTTTGACTACAGTTGAATTACTACTCTTTTACTCATTTAACTTTGGTTTCTCTTTAATAATTAAATGAATAATACTTTTTAATAATTAAAATAACTTTCTTATTTTTAATTATAATACATTTAGTTTTTCATTTAGTTCACAGGGTAAAATGAAATGCCAACATTAAAAAATGTCATCATCAAGAACTTTTTTTTTTCACCCCTACACTAGCAAAAAAACATAAAAGGTATTTCTAATAAAAAATCTATTGTAATTAATTAAAATAATATTTCCATGAATTTTCTCACCTTGTAAACTAAATAAAGAATGTTTGAAAAAGAAATAAAAAAAATAAGCAAAGTATTTTCATAAAATATAATAGCAATTCACAATACATCTTGTACGTTAGTTTTTCTTTCTTCTATTTATTTTCACTGAAAAAAAATTCACTACTTTTCTTTCAATTAATCAATTAGTATTATGATTAAAAAAGATTTATTTTATTTGTTTAAATGCAATGATCTCTAGAGTTCCAACACATACTGCACAGACCACTTTAATTCAAAATTTACATCTAAATAAAATCACTATATATATAGTTAAATCTCAGTAAATTAATAATACAATAGAACCATGGAGATTTATTTAAACTTGGGATCGAATAAAAATATTATTTAATTAGAATTATTAATTTATCAAGATTATACTGTGCTAAAATTAGAATGCCTCAGATATAAACTTTCCATTAAACCCTAAATAATATATATAGATAGAGCAGAACACAATCTTTGCAAACAACAGGTTAGGACAACTTCCCATATTAATCCAGCAGGAAAGCCAAAAAAGTGATATAAAAACCTTCCCTCTTAAGGTTCCCTATGTATAGTAATATCCATTATTATTCATTGAGAGTTTTATCTTCTTAAAAATAAACTGTTCCATTTTACAATACTACAAATACTAATCTCATTGGTCCACTGATTTTCATTTTTTAGGGTTTCCATGTTGGCATCAAACACCCATTTACCAAAAATTCTAAAAGAGGTAAATAACCACCTCATAAGTAATTAAAAGTTAACCAAAATTGGATAATTGCTACATATAGTATCCTATCTGTCACCTTTCCTACGAGTATACTAATTCTGGTCACACTTTCCTTCATTAGTCCTTCACAATCCTTATCAATTCAAGCAACATAGTTATTGTAAATCAAGATTTGGTTCTTCTTCTCTCTTTATATATTCAAACACACATCTGTTGTTTCATATTCTTGTTGGTTGCACAGAGTTCTGGGTTAGAGGAGAGACTAGGAGAGACCATTAGCATACATGACTGAAGAGAGGAAAAAAATGGGGAGAGGGAAGATTGAGATAAAGAGGATAGAAAACTTGAATAGCAGGCAGGTCACCTTCTCCAAACGCAGGAATGGGTTGCTGAAGAAAGCTAGAGAATTATCAGTTTTGTGTGATGCTGAGGTTGCTGTCATAGTCTTCTCTAGCACAGGAAAGCTTTATGAATTTTCAAGCACAAGGTAGGTTATGCTTTTCCTTTTTTATAGAATTACCATGTGATCTGAATCTAAAATCGTTTTACTTGTTTTAACAGAGTCAAGATTTGATATCATGTAAAGGGGTTTTCCCTATCTTTCTTTCTTGTTTTGTTCTTGATCTCTTGTGCATCGCATCCATGGCAGCTGCTGTGTTTTTTGAATTTTTGATGGCCAGGTCTTGGTGAAACTCGTGTCCAAGTGACTTGTGACTTAAAAGGCAGAACAAGTCAATGGGCCACTGAAAACAAAATTATAAAACATAAATTCAAAAGTAAAGGGGCCATCGAGAGATGAAGGGGATGGCTTCTAGGATATATAGATAAATCGAGGTTGTTCAAACAGGATATTAGCACAAACCCTAGAAAATTAACAATTGGAAGCTACTTTAGTTTTTTCTTTTCTTTTCCCCTTTCCTTTTATCTTTTTTTTGGATAGTAAAGTTGCATGGAAAGAAAAGGAATAGTACTTCTCGGGGTAAAAATAAAAATCATAACCATCTAGTAGGTGACTTAAAAATAATAGTTTAGAATTAAAAGATTTGCTTCCCTGTAATATCAGGTTCGAGCCATGTGGTCGCTAATATAATGACCACTAAAAACTTATATGATCATTAATTTCAGGGTCCGTGGGATTAGTCCAGATACGCACAAACTGACCCGGATATTCATGTTAATAAAAAAATTAAAAAAAAAGTTCATATAAAAAACTTTAAGTTATTCCTATTTTTAAAGGTTACAAAGAAAACTTCAAGTTGTTCGACGTGCCATTGGTTTTGGGCTAGAGTTGGATAGATGGTGGTGTTTTTGGGCCATTTTCAGAAGCCTAGAACTGGTTCAAGAGAGTGAACTAAATCATTGATAAGCCTTGCATAAGAGCCCTATTTCCTATAAGCTATGTAGCGCATAGATTTTAACATTGCTATGCCAGTCAATGTGTGTAATTAGCAGATTTCCACACATACCAATAGAGAAAATTTTCAGTAATGCATGTGTTGAATAACAAGGAAGAGCAAATTAATTCTTATCACAATCTCTTTCAATTCTTGAATTGCAGCATGGAACACACACTTTCAAGATATGGCAGTGGCCTGGATTTGGATTATAATGACCATCCTTCTGATGACCATGGGGCAGAGGTATGCTACCGTTAAAAACAATATCTTATTGTCAGTTTATCTCCAAACTATATTAAATAAGCGCTTAACAATCTTTGTGAAAACAGCATTCAAATAGTGCAGAGGTTAATGCAGTGAAAGATGAACTCTCAAAGTTACGGTTGACATGCTTGTAAGTCATCATGAATTGATCTCAATTCCAGGCTAAATTTTTCTTCAGAATCGAGAATTCTATTTTGATGCCGCCCTTATGATTTTTGCAGGCAGATGATGGGTCAACAACTTGATGGCTTGAGTTTCAAGGAGCTGCAACACCTAGAACATCAATTAAGTGCAGGCATTCTGTCTGTTAAGGACAAGAAGGTAAACAAATTCTATAATGAGCAGCTTCTCTTTGTATTTGATCATATCCTGCTGAGACTTTGCCGAACCTTTGCTTTCGAATGCCTTGTAACTCATTGTTAATTGTTACAGGAACAAATGCTGATGGATCAGCTTAAGAAATCCAAAATGCAGGTAAAGAAGGCATTTCATTATAACTTGCATGCCCTTGTCAAAGTACCTTTCCCTTTCCAATTAAGTATCTTTGATACAAATTTTTTTTTCTGCTTTTATTTTCAGGAGCAAAAGGCCACTCTAGAGAACGAATCTCTGCGTAAACAGGTTCGATCATGTACAGTTCCGATAATTTTTTTAAGTGTCAATCTTCATGATTGATTAATTGTTTCTTTTGTCTCCAAATGTACATAGATTGAGGAACTCAAACGAGGATCCCGGCCAAAGTCTGCTTTCCTGGAATTAAGTCCTTTGGACAGGAGATTTGCCGTAGCAAGTTCGAAACCTGATAGTAATCGCAAACCACAGGAAGAAGAAGATCTTTCCGACACTTCATTGCACTTGGGGTATATAACCTATTTACACACGCTCGGGTTTAATTTCCTGTAATCCATGCTTAAAGAAATCTCCTAGTTTTCTATCATCCTATAATTGTTTAGTTGCAGAAAAACAGAAGACACGAAAACTTAGCTATTTTGAGATTCAGCTAAATGTAGAATGACAGAGATTCTAGGTTTAAGAGGCAATTAACAAGCTGCAAGATGCACATATAAAATTTTATACTTGGTTAGACAATTCTGCTTCCTAGCATAATGCAAATGAATATTTTTCTTGTTTTTTTACAAGATTCTCATACTTTTCTCTGTTTTCTCAGGTTGTCATCTGATGTTTGTCACAAGAGGAAAGCTGACAAGATTGAATCTGTCTCCAATGATTCAGGAAGTCAGGTGGCTTCAGGGTGATGAAGCATGACATAGATCCTCTTATAATAGGAGGGTTTGTACTAGATTAGTTGATGAAATTTTTGAGTAAATTTTCAGTCACAGACAGATGTTTTTGGTATATCAGTAGTTTTAACTGATTTTCAGAGATAACACCCAATGTCTGGCACAGTTTATAAATTGCTATATGAATAATGCTAATCTTTTCCGAATTCACTGATGAATTTTCAACGATTGATTTGTTCGGTCAACAAGAAGTGAAATCCACCTATTCAATGGACTAGATTTTTCAAAAAAGTGATTTCAGAATGATGAAACAAGTTTTTATCAGTACATCTTTATCAAAAAACACCGAATCAAAAAAGATTTACGGGTATAAATTTTCAGGAAAACAAACACGTTTCAGTAAAGACGCTTTGGGCTTGGTAGTGTGTTAAGTCCAGACATGTTGGGCTTGACAGTGTGCCAAGCCCCGGGCACGTCCAAAGAAATGCAGATCCTCCCTTGGGTGTGCCAAATGTGAGAGGATAGTCGTTACTTTAGGCATGTAAAGGAAGGATAATCGTTACCTTAGACTTGGCTAATTGCCAAGTCCAAGTGCCTTGAGTCTAACATGTTTGTTAGATCCATGTTATCTTGTATTTGACTGACTACCGAGTCCAAGTGTTTTAGATCTGACATGTTCGTCAGACCCACAACATTACCGGCTTATTTTCTTGGGCGTGCCAAAAAATAATGGTCATTCCCTCAGGCGTGCCAAAAAAAGATGGTCGTTACCTTGGACCTGTTAGAATGTCAAGTCTAAGTGCCTTGAGTTTATTATGTTTGTCAGACCCACGTTATCATGAACTTGGCTGATTACTAAGTCTAAGTTTAAAAACATTGGGTCTGACATGTTCACTAGACCCACATTATCTCATTCCCTTGGGGATGCCAAGGGAGGATGATCATTTTCTTGGACTTGTCAAACTATCAAGTCCAAGTACCTTGGATCAAACATGTTTATTATACCTATATTATCTTGAACTTGAGTACTTGCTCATAAGCTATTTGAATTTTTTAGAACATCATCAATCATCAATGACCGATTTCTATATAAGCAACCAGGATTTAGGTATTTCAAAGGATTTTTTTTATCATCAAAATCATTGAATTAATGGCCAAGCAAGAACTTCATGTGAGGGGGGACGTTAAAAAAAAATTATCCACGTAAGAAATATACTGCTAATTGGTTTTTATAATTATGTTTGAAACAAAAATATTCATAAAATGAAGTATAAAATTCAAGTAAGCTATTTTATTGTTAAAGTTAATTAAAACTAAGTTTTTGAACCAAGAATATTCATAAAATGAAGTATAAAATCCAAGTAAGCTATTTTCTTGTTAAATTTAATTAAAATTAAGTTTTTGAACCTAAGAATATTCATAAAATGAAGTTATTCGACTGCAAAATCATGTAGTAACTAATAGCCAATAACATGGCTAACAAAAGAGGCTTTTAAAGAGAGAGAGATCTTTGATTGTCTATATCTCCATCCGTTCTTAATTAGAATAATCACAAAATTTTGTTATCTCTCATTCCAAAATAATTAATGCTTAATTAATGCTTAAAACTCTAGTTTATTCCTTAAACATGAGTCCAATTATACTTAAAGCTAAAACGTGTGGTGTTTTTATTGTTCACAAAAACAATATTCGCCCTCTCATATTTTACTACGGATTATAATAGTGTAATTTTTATCAATTTTCAATTTGATTCTCAAACTTTTCTCTCTCACAATTAAGTCCTTTTGAGATTAAATTAGAGCTCAATTGCATGTTTTTTTAAGGAAGAGTTGAATTAAAAAAAAAGGGACCGACGTTAAAAAAAAAGGGTAACATAAATGGTGGATTGAAAATTTCCATCAAAAAATCATTTGAGTCCTCTATTTATTTTAGCTATTAGGTGACCGGTCCCTTGAATTTTACAAAATTCAATTTGGATATCAAAATTTATTTTATTTATTTTTAGTTTTTTGTTGTTGGAGAAGATAGAAGAGATTGCCGGATTCTAGCTTAGATAGATAAAGTGTCCGTTGGTGAGAAATTCGACCACCAAAACGATTGTTTTTTATATCAAATGGTTCTATATGATAATAAGAGTTAAGATGAAGTGTTTTTCTACCTTGAAAACACCTAAAATACTCATATATGAGCTCGAGAAGATTTTTTTTGTTTCGGGTGGATTTCGGGTTTTAAGACGGTTTTTAAGTTTTTTATGGTCATGGATTGATTTAACTAGGTCTTGAGGGTGTATCCTAGGTGTTTTGGACTAAAAATAGGTTTTTGGGGGAAAAAAAAGGACTCTATTTTTCCAGCATATAATTTTATGTGTGTGTCGGTTTCTATCATAAATTTTATGTGTTTTTCTGTTACAAATTTATTTTGATAGAGAAATTCATTAAACATAACAATGTAAATTACTCATGTTGCAATGTTAAATATTTTGATCTTCATTTGTCTCTTATTGTTTTTACAACATCTCAGTATTAGGTTGATGTTTTATTAAAAAAAAAAATTATAAAAAAATTATTAAACTCAACGGAGTCCATGACACGGTTTGCTTGGGGACTAAAATCGATTTAATATTTCATTGTCTCAATAATTTTTGTGAAAGAAGTTATCAACTTGAGGTTTTGTTAAAAATTAAGTCATGTTTTTACCGGTAATCGGAATTGCATTTTGATTTATGAAATCAATCAATTTAATTTAGGTCAACTCTCGTGTGATTTAATTTGAAACTCGAGTTAGACAAAAAAATTAAATTTCAAGATAAACATATTAAGTTAGGTTTGATAACACAAGAAAAAAATTCTTCAAACTCTTAATATTTTTTTATATTTTAAAATTTTTATTTGAACCCTAGCGAAATAAGTGGCATTTTACTAGTTTTCTTCTAATTTTAATCTAGAAATCAATTCTAAACGAGCGTCAACTTCTTCTCGGCACCGTTTGAGAATGCGGTGCAAACCGTGTTCCACAAAAATTTAATTTTTTTTGCTAAAAATTAAATTTTTTGTATGTTTTGGATCGTTTTGATGCGCTGATCTTAAAAATAATTTTTTTAAATAAAAAAAATATTATTTTAATATATTTCAACACGAAAAATACTTTAAAAAAAAACCACAACCATACTCCCAAACAGAATTAAAAACGAGGACATTACATATAAAATGCCAGAGAGCAAGACAACGCCCAGTTTTCCAATAGAATTGGTCACTTGAGAATAGAGCACACATAAAATATTGTAGGTCCTTTTCTATCCATTAAAAAAACACCCTAAATAATCTTTAACATTATATTTTGGTGGTTAATTAATAAAATCCAAACCATAATTTATTAAAGTAAGATACGGGATTCTTTATTATGAAAACCAATCCTAGACTCCCCCATCCCTTCTAGAATTAATTAATTAATTAATTAATTAATGGTGACGTTAAATTGAAGAAGACATGTTATGCATGCATTATACATGAAAAGGAAAGAAACGTCAGCTACTGGTGCCACTATTGGCCAAGTGGCGTGCGCAAAATTGTCATTGATCATAGGGCAGCCCTCTATGATGCATGGGTTAGGCCACCAATGAGATTAGTCATATAATTAATTAAATAGAGCATGGAAAAGGTTGGAACCGTCCAAAATGTTTATTTTTAAATCTGAATAAAGTAATTAATGATGGTTTATATGTTATATAAAGCCGTATTAATCTGTGTTTTGTACAAGAGATTCCAAAGGGGGAAAAAAAAGAAAAAAAAAAGAATTATGCATAGTTTATTAAGTGGCTTTCCAAAGGACGGGGACAAAGTGGCCTCTCACAAACATAATCTTGTATTGACCTTCAACATCATGCTCGTCACCCTCCTGTCACCTCCCCTTCTATCTCTCTATATATATTTTTATACATAGAGCTGTATGAATATATGGCTGGAATCCATGCAGGTCGTTTACATACTTTTTGGCTACAATTTACCCTTTAAAGCCTGTGTTTTTCTTGAGTAATGAAAAACGTTGTAAATCTCCAAGGTAATATTGAAGAATATATATTGCAAATATTTAAAGGTTTGTCTGTTCATACATGATCTATAGTGTTGTACTTGACAGAATCTCGAGAAAATAAAGTCGAAAACAAAAGGTCTTAGCTCCCACCACGTGTGAAGGGTTTCAACTCTCCTAATGTACTTTCCTTTCACCGATTTGGGTGTTAAAAAAAAGAGAAATTAACAAAAAATAAATAAATAAATTCATTGCAAGGTAATTTTATAGAATATTGATTACTATGATTTGAATGTTTTCTTCAACTTGAGCAAAATAATACACGTCGATCTTCAAGCACATATATATATATATATATATATATATATATATATATATATATATCAGTTAATTCTTCCAAGGAAACAGATTGTTGACAAATACTTTTTATATGGACCAATTTAATTTAAAGATTTAACCCAATACCATTTTAGAAATTAAAGAAAGTGGTCCTCTACATGAAATAATTCAATATTGCAAGGCCTCTATCAAAGCTAGAGGTGTAAAGCATACACCAATCTTGAAATCATGAAATAGAGCAGTAATTTTGGTCAATGACAGACGAGAGAGAGAGGAAATGGGCTATAAAGAATTCAATTGCAGATGCAACCGGCATATCTCAAGTGCCTCTTCCAACTACTAGTATTTTTATAGTATTTTGACTCTATAATTAATTTTTTTTTATGTGGATGTATAATCAATTCAAATATAAATAATAGATGTAAGATGTGATTGGAAAAGGAATTGATATTAATACGTGGAAATTAGTATGAGATATTGTCATCATTAAAACCCCAAAAAACACAGAGATTTATGTGATCCTCAATAAGATTTTCATCGGGCTGGACGGTACCTGGCCATCAAACGTGTGTGATTGTTGAATTGATGGTGGAGATGAAGTGTTTGAAGAAAATAAGGGGGACCCACAAGCATAATGAAGGGTGGAGATCATCGATGACTATAGTGTAAAGCACCTAGAGAATGAGGGGCCATAATGATGCTTTGCAAGGAAACATATGAAAATGTTAAAACACACCAAGTATACGTAGGAGTCCAAGAAATCATCACCACCACACCGCAAAACTCCACAGTCTCCCTTTATATTGGCCACCTCCAAACACTATCATCACCTTGTCGGCCTCTTTCATCTCCCATTTCTCCTCTCCTCCCTCAATCCCACACCTCTCTCTCTCTCTCTCCCCCTCTGCCAATTCTCTCTATGCAAAACCAATCAATCTATCCATCCTCTTCTCTTTGATTCGACATCGATCCCCTCTAACCCTTCTTCAATTAAACCTAGCTTGTTCAAGCTCCTTGGCTTCAAATACCGACTAGTTTCCCTTTCTTTCTGTCTTTCTTTCTTTTTAACTTCTCTTTGTGACACTGAACATTAATTAACCATGAAACACCAACAGATTACCCTTCAAAGAAGCAGTAGCTGTAGCAGAAGCACAAGAAAAATAATCCCATCTAACTACATGAGATCAATCCCTGAACAAGAAGATCATCACTCTCCACTCTCTTCACAACGCCTTGATGATACCAAAATCTATTCAAGATTCACTTGTTTCTTTCGTTCAATCCTCAAGATTATATCTTTCCCCAATATAATCATCCCCAAAACCTGTAAATGGCTATCAACCCCAACCCAGTACCTCTCCTTAACCCCTTCTCTTGGCCGGAAAGTCACCGGAACCCTCTTCGGAAACCGCCATGGTCATGTCAGTTTCGCAGTCCAGGATGATCCTGGCTCTGAACCGGTCCTTTTACTCGAGCTTTCGATTTCTACGGCAATGTTAGTTAAGGAAATGTCATCGGGTTTGGTCAGGATCGCCCTGGAATGCGATAAGGTTCGTGCTCCTCAGGTTCAGACAGGCCGGCCAGGGAAGCTGTTTAATGAACCCACATGGACTATGTATTGTAATGGAAGGAAGTGTGGATACGCCGTGTCGAGGAGGTGCACATATTCTGATTGGTACGTGCTTGGAACTGTGCAGAGTGTTTCAGTCGGTGCTGGGGTGATTCCGGTGGTGGAGGATGGGCGGAAGAGCGGTGGTGGGGAAGGTGAGTTGCTGTATATGAGGGCTAAGTTCGAGCGAGTTGTAGGGAGCCGTGACTCAGAGGCGTTTTATATGATGAATCCTGAAGGAAATGGAGGGCCTGAACTCAGTATATTTTTACTTAGAATATGAGAAGAAATAAAACAAAGGGATCAAAGACTTTGCGATTTATTGTTACTGGGTAATGTAAGGTGGATATGCTTGTTTAATTAATTAATTAGTAACATGTATGGTGATGTAATTTTTTATTGATTTATGTTTTCTATTTTTATGTGATTCTCTTGTTTGTATTTTGTTTAGATTTTAGATGTTAGATAGTTTGCCTTGTTTATGGAATAAAGCACAGTAATGGAGAAAAAAACAGATCAACGATTTTTTTCTTCCTGTCTCAGGGTTGGATCTTACAAGGAAATTTAACTTTCCTGTTCTACATTTAAGTGAAAGAAGATTCAGATATCTACTTTGTTAAAAAATAACTTTCTTTAGAGTTAATAAACTGATTAATTAGAGTTGCTGAAGCAATTAATTTATCCTTGGATGACCTCGTTAACTAAATTATTTGACTTGACATGTAATAAAGTTGTCTTCGCTCACTAGTTGTCTTTTTTATATATATTTTTTAAAAATATATATATAAAAACATGTCTTTTTTCGCTCGTTATCTTTTAAATTTAAACTGCTCTATATTTTGCAAGATCTTTAATGATTTTCAGTGAATTTAAATTAAAAATGATAATATAAGAACGAAACCTACTCATCACTTGAATGTATAGAGGGAGGGGGGGTGAAAACGGGTTATTGCCCTAATTTTATATATTTCATCACTTAAATCTACTCATCTGTTAACGTGCACGCGTGCATGCCACGGCTAAAGAAGAAATGATCGGCATGCTTATTGCCCTGGCCCAAGACCATGAATTTTCACAATAATTCTACTACAGTTGGTATTATTCTAGCAAACAGGACTGCCTCGACTGTCAACTTGGGAAATTGTAGAGGCATTTATACATATATTTATCTGTCTGCTAAAGGCAACATTAACTTCAAGAAATTTAAGGTTAGCTTTTTGTTTAGATGTAAGTGCGCTTGATATATATGACTATGAGAGTTTGATTGCCTTATAAGTTGATTGATTAGGATACCCATGGCCAAATTATCCGAAAGGAATATTAATGTTATTTATTTATTTATCTTGAGAAAACCGAGCCAAACCGATTTGAACCGGTTTTTATTCTAAAAAACCGAACCGAGCCGAAACCGGTCGGTTTGAACTGGTTTCGGTTTTTTTTTAAATTTCGGTTTGGTTATTGTTTTTTATAAAAACCAAACTGAATCGAAAATAACCATCCTTATCTCTAATATATTAGTAGCGAGGGAGAATTGTTGAATAATAGGAGAAAAATTTAAGAAAATTATGAGTTATTTCACCACGATAATCTAATGATTCATATATACATTTTTTTTTTTTAGCATTACTCGAAGTTAGGTAACCTCATTTTATTTGAAAGAATTTTAGTGTTGATTTTATTGGAAGATTTCTTTTACAATCCACTTTTCAAAACATTTTAATCATGGATGAGTACATTCAATATATACATGGGTTTTTTTCTCATTCGAAAAATACTCTAAAAATTAGCACTACTCAATTTAAAATGTTGTAATTTGGACTAAGCATTGAAAAAATAGCATTAGTCAAAAAAAAATTGCAGATTAATTAATTAATTAATTTCAAAAGTACGTAATTGAGTTTGGCAAAGAAATAAAACCTAGGTCTGCCCTCACTACTGTGTCGACCCACTTCCCTACAAGTTGGCACATCGCGGCCATAAATCACTTAAAGGAAACACTACTCTTTGTCCCCAAGCAGAATCTTTATTAAGAATTCGTCATTTTATGCAAAAGTCATAATCTCTTCCAGTATTTGGGGAAGGTTATCGTCTATCCATGGATAAAATGACGTGCATTGATTTGTGATGAGAAAAGCCAAGCTTGATGGGACGAGATATTATGCTGTTAATTGTTGATCATTGGATAATTCTGTAATGATAAATGTTAATTTGGAATTAGTAAGTATACTATTCAATTTTTTTTAACATGAAAAAATAATTAGCATTATTAACATGTTTTCTAGGAGAAAAAGTTTTAAATTATACAGAAGTTGATCCGATTTAATGTAGTTGACCTGACATGTCTAAAAATAATTTGAATAATCGATATAAACATAAATAGATCGACTAAGAAATTTTTTTTAGATAATAATATATTGGATCGACACGGATCAATCCGAGTTAAATTATTAAATCTATGACTTGGATCATATATAACCATATAGAAAATAAATTAAAATAAATTATGAAATTTAATCTCTAATAAAATATTTAATATTAAAAAATAAAATTGAAAATAAAAAAAATTAAATTAAACAGTTATTTGTGCTTCTATGGTAAATTTAATATTAAAAAATAAAATTAAAATTAAAAAAAAGTTAAAGCACTGTTCATGTCAAAGGTGCTTTGCAAGTTTAATTCCTCTTTTAGTTTTTAGTTTTTGTTAATAACTATTAGCTAGGGTTGTTTTTGTTAAAGTCAAACTTACGAGCTTAACAAGTACATGTGACGCGCGGTGATTGGTGGAAATTTCGATCAATGCTCATGATTGACTAAATTGCATTATGTTTGATTGTTATTGTTATTCTTTTAATTTCACTAAATACGCATGTTCAAGTCAAAGGGGCGTTTAATTCCTTTTTTAAGTTTTTTTTTTTAGTTTAACGTAGGTGTCTGGGCTAGCTTGCGTGTACCTCGACTAATCCCACGAGCCTTGAAATTAACGACCATATAAGTTTTCAGTGACCATCATATGAGCAACCACAGGGCTCGAACCTGAAACCACAGAGGAAGCAAATCTCTTGGTCCCAAACTTTTACCACTGGACCACCACCTAGATGATTCTTGTTTAAGTTTTTGTTAATAACAAGCAGTGGTTGTTTTTGTTAAAGTCAAACTTACTAGCTTAACAATTACATGTGACGCACTGTGATTGGTGGAAATTTTGATCAAAGCTGATCATTGACTAAATTTCACTATGTGTGGTTGTTATTGTTATATTCTTCTAAAGTTCTATTTTATCTAAAATTAATATTTAATTAATGTATGTTTTCTTGTGAAATTAAAGCATTTATCATTTAAAAAAATATTATTTTGTTTTTGAAATAAAACAAGTACCTCTTACTTTTAATTAAAATCATAGTTATTTATTGTGAAATCTAGTTTTTATAATTAAAATGACAACTTTATTTATTATTTTTTTAAATTAAGCATGATAAAAATAATAGTTCTTTACTAACTCTATTTTAAAAAAAAATCTGTCAAAATGATGTGACCATACATATTGTTATCGATTTTTTTTTTAAATTATTTGAACTTGTGAATTATTTTCATAAAAAAATATTGATACATTTCATGTGATTTTAAAAATTTAAAAATCATTTAATATAAATAAAATATTTTTAGTACTTTACAGTCCTTATCAATCATTTTATATCTAAAAAACACAACAATAAGATTTAACCAAATACCATCTACCTGCTTTGAAGACTTGGAATTTTCATCAGAAAACTCAAAACATAGAAATGCTAAAGTGAAAGTGGAATTTAAAAATTGAAAAAGGCTGCTTCTATAATATATTTCAAGACCCACCACCTTACCTTCCATTAGAAGAAGAAAGAAAGAAAGAAAGAAAGAACTACAGATGGATTTTGACGAGGGTTTTCCTTAATTAACAACAATAATTGACGATGTCGTATCGCAAACGGATCAAGATCACATGGGAAAAAATATCTTGGTCTGGTTGAATCCATGAACACCCAAAGATGCAAGATATGGTATTACAGAAGAGGAATGAAAGTACAGCCAAGATAACATATATATGGACAATGTAATTAAACGTGTCGTAGCTGTGTCCCATAATCGAGAAAGGACCTCAAGATCTATAGGTTTTTGAGTCAACAATTCATAAAGATAAGTTATCTTCAGAGGTCCAGTTCGGAGTTTGGACATCTGCTTCTGTATTTAATTACGTTTCGGATATCTATCTTTGTCTAGCATTAGACAATAGTTTTTGAAGGGAACAATTATGTGGGGTTTTATTTTTGTTTATCTGAAAAATTAACGTGTATGGTATAAAATAAATTAATGTATAAAATTTATACCTAACAAATAGGAAATAGATCATAGATTACTCACACAAGTTTTTGTTTAAGATTTAAATAATTCTTGCTGTACTTTCAAAGAATTAATTATTTTGTTTTTTTAATATGGTATGTTGATTATTATTGAATTGGCTAATTAAGTATGCCCCAGGTACTCCTACAAAGTGCAATTAATGAAAAACAATATCAAAATCGTTATGTCGACTTCTCTAACCGCTGATCCCTAACTCAAAATATTTTAAGGTTAATTTGTAATAAGGCTTTGAGTCAGAGTTTTTGGTTATATATATTGAGGTTAGAAATTTTGAGAAAACTTGTGCTGCCAATCTACAAGTAAAGGCCGGCCCTTTTAGTTTCAACCCAATTGGTTCTTCCATTTTTTTGCCAAAAAAAAACAATTCTTTGATCTCTTTAATTGATATTCTATTTTTGTTTTCACCTTAATTTTTTTTTTAAAATTCAGGTATCTTAGACATCTTACGCATACCAGGCTAAAATTTTACAGTCTAGAACTAGTCTTTATACAGGGTTAAGCCCTGTAACCTCTGTGACTCAAAGAGATTTGATGTTGCTGGATTTAAACTTGAGATCTTAAAGAGAAAAAACCCTTAAAACCCCTAGCTAAATACCGCTCGACCAACCCTGGGGGATTTTTAATCTTAATTTAATACTTGGTAACTAATGATTTTGAATTCCATAAGAGAAAGTGAGAGAAGAAATTATTATGAAAAAACAATTAAATGTGAATAAAATAAACCCGATCAATGAGAGATTTAGTCTCAATCCATAAAAACCATATTAAAAATAGATGACCTCTAAAAAAAAAAAACATAATTGACCATAATTAAGCATTAGCTAGAAACAACTAATAACCAGAGGGTCAATGAGGGCCCGAGCGAGAACATGTGGAAACTGCATGGCATTGCTTTCTTGAACAAGATAGTTTTGGATGAGATCGTCTCTAAGCATTAGAAGAGAACACAAACACACCCTCCCAATCTCTTCTACCAGAAGGATATTTTTGTAGGTGTAACTAATTGATGCAGCTAGCTATTTCATATAAATATATTTCAATTTTGAGCTTCTCTCACTCCTCTTATTCAAAGGCATCAGTTCATGATAGAGACTTTAGCACCAACAATATGGTGCTGCTGGCTTAAAATGGTGGAACATGGAATAGAGACAAACCCAAAAGAAAATAAATTGAAGAAAGTAACGTGGCTCTTATTCATCAAGAATGTAAACAGCAGCACTCATTGAGCTGATCCAAAATATAAAAGATCGAGGTAAATTAAGAGTATCAGCAGAAGGCCGGTCACATGGGAAATTAAATTGTCTTGAGGATCTAAGAGAACGTGAACAAAAAAACAAGTCAACTATAGAATGGATTGCTGAAAAGAAAGCAGGGCAAGATAGTTGTTCTTGATAAGAGATAGATATATCTTGAATAAATATTATGCATGCTTACAGACACTAGCTAGCTAGCTACCTTGTATATTAAAAGAAACTACAACAGCTCCTGAGTTTAATGTGAATTTATACACTTATCGTCATCGTAGATTGTAATAGTCAAGTGATAATAATACCTTAATTATAAACAGAACACAACTGGCTTTGAGAATAGGGATATAATAGGTTTTTTTTTTTTTTTTTTGTTATTTGAACAATGAAATCTCCTATATGCTCTTGGAGGAAAAAAATTAAAACTAGAGGGGAGGGACACTTTTAGCATTTTTCATTTTGGTTGTATTATTAAATTAATCTTGAATTACAATTGTCTTTGTATTGTGTTAAGGGGTGTTTTTATCTTTTCACTTTGATATATTTTTTTGTAGTTATCGTGTTTGAACAATAATGTTTTCATCGTCAAGGTGTCGCTTCCATTATGTTAATGAACCAACTCAACCCAATAGTTTAAGCTGTTAGGTAAGGTCCTAGGATATGATTTATATTATGCTCACATTACCCTATGCTTAATTTTTATCAAATAAATAGGGATGGTGAGATTCGAACTCATGACCGCTTGGTCATCAAGGCTCTGATACCATGTCAAAGAACCATCTCAACCCACTAACTTAAACTTTTAGGTGAGGATCCAGGATATAATTTATATTATTCTCTAACACATTCTTGAGCAGTACTTGTGACATATATATATAAGGTTTTGTGTTGGTGGTTTTTTTTTCTTTTCTTTTTTTTTATTGGTTTCAGAGCCAACCCTTGTATATATTATCTGAAAATTATTTGAAAATTATCTAAAGAGAAAACTATCTGAAACTTATTTTGGATTTAATTTAAGTAAAATGAAGAAAATCAGGAAATCTGAAATGCTCAAATTATATTTTTTGTTTGTTCATAATTTTTTAAAACTAACAGATTTCGTAATTCGTTCAAATCTTTCTTAGAGCTTAATTTTATCAACCGAGATATTTAAGATAAAAATTGGTAAAAAAAAAAAAGGGATAATCGGTCCTATCCAAGTTACTTGAAATATAATTTAGGTAAAATATAATTGGAAGGATCAAAACTTTATTTTATATATATAGGAAGATTTGAAAAAACAATTGGGCAATTCAAAAAATTCTTCAAAATGGTTATTTTTTATTCGAACTGCCTGAATGCTCACCTCCACACTGCCACCAGCTGACCCGTGATATTTTCAGAATTTTTTTTTATATAAATACGTGGCCTAAGGAACACCTAGACGTTTATTCAAGTTAAACAGACCTTGCCGTCGCCAAAAAGTGTTTATAGATATGGTCCATATGGACTTGGTTAATTCCTATAAATGACCTGTAGTGGTCGAGTATATAAAAATGGTTCATCAGTATCTTAACGACGTGGCTCGGTCCAGGGCCATAACCATGAATCTCTGTGATTGTTTCCTCAGTCATTATCACCGTGCCCGTCTTTCTGGGAGCGATAGCAGGGCTTAACATGGGAAGATTATGTGTCGTTGCTAATTACAGTATGATTATGTATCAAGAGATGATTACTGATTAATTTGGATTAAGTGCTAGCTACTACGTACGCAGTAGCCCGTCTTTCTCTATGGGGGAAAGGAAGATAAATTTCAATTTCTCCAGTTCCAGTTCGGACCTCTGCCTAACTTAATCAAGTTTCCAGATATCTGTCTCATGCTAGCCCTAAATGTACTGTAGGACTGACGAAGAATGAAAAGCTGATGAATTCCAGGATGACATAAATATGAAGACTATAGAGAGCCTCGCGCGCAGATAGCAGTTAAGCTCCTAGCTAGGAGGTCTCGTATTTAAACCCTGTAAGGAAAATCCCCATGCACATTACGTATTTCAAGACTCATTGAGCTAGCATCCAATTAACATGGAAGAGAGACAATTTCAGATGAAAAAGAAAAGAAAGCAACGTGATTCATCAAGAGCATGAACAGCAGTTATATAGCGATGAGTTCAAGCACGAGTTCACGTGGAATGCAAACATGCAAAATACAGTAACGTTGGTGATTAATAAAAGAGGGCAACGTTGTGTTGGATCAGATATCTTGAACAAATATATTATATATACTGCATTAACTATTATTTTTAGATGGTTTTTTTTTAAATGGTTTTGGTTTGAAAAGATATTAACAAAACACTTTTATATGTTAATATTAAAAATAAAAAAATCTGATAAAAATTATTTTGATTCATTTAAAATAATAAAATTATTTACAAAGTATATGGATGAAGTCATGAAAGCTAACATGTGTTTCACATTATAGGAGTCACAAGACTTGAACTAATGTCTTTAGGTAGAGATAACAAATTTATCATGTTTTTAATGATTATATTTTTAATGAAAAATAGTAATTTGTATTTTTTTTCACATATCAAGACAAAATATTTCACCATAATATTTTTTAAAAAATTCAAGATTATCAATCAAATTAATCTTTCTATATTGTTAACTAACTTATAACTCTAATGTAATGATAGTTACCACCACTCTAAAAAATTATAATTAAAATGCATGCTAAACATTATATTTATCCAATCTTTGAAAAAAGAATTAGCATATATTTGGAAAGAAGAAAATATCTCTTTTTATAAGTCAATTTATTTTGTTGGTCCATGAACATTGCAAATTTGCAATACCCTTCTCATTTTCAATTTGGGCCTTTTAAAATCAAAACTCAGACATGGCTCGAAACATCATGGGCCCGTATTGTTGGATTCTAGAACAACAAGCACAAGCCCAAATGTCCTTACCCTTCGGGAAGAAATGGGCTCAAAACATTGTCCTTCAGAGGTTTTGGAAACAGAGGTAGCATAAGGGTTTAAGCTAATCTGCAGCAGAGAGAGAGACTGAAAGAGAAAGAAAGAAATTTGATCGAACAATTTGATAAAAATAGTAGGAAAATGCGTTCAGGGTTAAAGGGAATAGTAAAGAAAGGAATAGGAGAGATGGGTTTCAACGCAGGTGGTGGAGCCATTAACTGGTTCCCTGGCCACATGGCTGCTGCCACCCGCGCCATCCGAGACCGCCTGAAACTTGCCGACCTAGTCATAGAAGTCCGTGACTCTCGTGTAAGTATACGGGTTTCATTTCTTTTATTTTTTCCTAGGTAAAGAGCAACTTTTTTTACTTGTTTTTGTTTTTGTGTTTGGTAATTAATGTACAGATTCCATTATCGTCAACAAATGAAGACTTACAACCTCAACTTGCTGCAAAAAGACGTGTTATTGCTCTTAATAAGAAGGATTTGGCTAATCCTAATATTATGCATGTAAATTGTCTGTTTCTTGCTTCTTCGTTTTTTTTTTTTATTGGAAAGGTTGAATTTTTAGAGTTGTTTGTTTTTTAAATACTTTTGTAAAGTTTAGAAAAGGGAAAATAAAATTTGGGTTTTGTTTGTCATGTTGAATTTTGTTTGGAGATTTGTGAAAGATTTCAATTTCAATTGATTATGTTACTTAAATTGGGATTTGACTGGAAATGTAGGTATTTTGTACCCTTTTGATCGTGTGAATGATAAGAATTTTGGGGATTTTTATAGTTTCGAAAATTTGTTAACAAAATAATTTGTCTCTGTGTTTGCATAAATTAATTGCATGATCGTTTGATTCCGGGAATTTGAATAGTTGTGCTGGGGATGCTATGTTTAATATGAGTGTGATGTTTTTATGTTTAATTGTTGTAGAAATGGATTCGTTATTTTGACTCGTGCAAGCAAGATTGCATTCCGATAAGTGCACACAGCAAGAGTTCTGTTCAGAAGGTTAGTTGATAAGCTAGATAAAGTGCCGTTAAAATTTAGTTTTCAATTTTGGTTCAAATATATTTATAGTTGCTGATGAAATACTGAAAAATAAATTTGCTTTCATCATAAGAAAACCTTAAATCTATGCTAATTGATCGAAAATGTTGTGTTTATTACCATTTCTCAGCAGTACAAAAAGAAATACTTGCATTTGCATTAATGTTTTCTTTTTCATTGGCTGAAAGAAAGCAGGTGGCCAGCCTATGCAATATTTAAAGTAAAATAGCTAGCTATCTAAAGAAAAGAAAACAAATGAAATCAAACACGAAACTGACTTGTGCTACAATTGCTTGACTTTCATTTGGTCAATTTTATTTGATTGACTCCATGTGCCTGTGTGTTCAATTAAATTTGAGTTTTTAATCTAATATTCCTGTAATATTTTCAAGTTTGTTCATAATGCTGTTTGTGATTCGTGTGCTGAAGCTTCTTGAAGTTGTGGAGTTCAAACTCAAGGAGGTGATATCGAGGGAACCTACTCTCCTTGTTATGGTGGTTGGTGTTCCTAATGTTGGGAAATCAGCTTTGATAAACTCAATCCATCAAATTGCATTGTCTCGCTTTGCTGGTAAGATGTTACCATATTTTGTGTAAACCATTGTTATGAACTATAATTTGGCTTGCATGTTAACTACCTGTCTTTATGTTCAAGTCATGTGTTGGGCAATGATGATTTGAGTTTTCTACATAGTGCAGGGGAAAAAGAAACGAGCTACAGTGGGCCCTTTGCCTGGTGTAACTCAAGATATTGCAGGATACAAGGTGAAGTATCTTGGTTGCCTCATTTTTTTCAGGCCCTGGATTATGTGATAAGTATTTCTGTCCGTCAACCTGCCTATCTGCATGCAAATGCTCAGTATGCTGTTGCACACCCATATACTCTCTTGCCATCCCCTACAAAACATGATAATGCACTGGATTTGCCATGTATAAATTCAATAGCATCACTTTCATATTGTCACATAAAAGCCTTTCTTTTCCAATTCCTTTTATTTATTTTTTCTCTTTAGTTCTTGCTGTGAACCTCAAAGACATTGTTTAGAGATCCATGTGTCTTTGCTCAGATGCTTTTTTTTCTCACTTAAAAATATATTTTATTTCTCTGCCAAGCTGCTTTTGATACCTTTATCAAACTAGAAAAAATTGATCCTCTCAAAATTCTGAATTATTTCTTTTATCTTTGTCTATTTCTGCCTATCGCTTTTTATTGTTTTCTTGATGAAATATTTTCAGGCACCATCCTTTTGTTTTGTTTGTGCTGTTGTTGATATCCTTTATCAAATGTTGATTACTTTGAATATGATTTGCAGATTGCTCATAAGCCTAGCATATACGTGCTGGACACCCCGGGCGTGTTGGTTCCCAGTATCCCAGATATTGAAACAGGATTAAAGTTATCTCTTGCAGGTTTAGACCTCTTTGTTTCCTTTTTAATTACTTGAGCCTGGCATTTCCAAAAATTGCCATATGCATATGCCCCAACAAGTTCAATACACTTGCATTAATTAATTGCTACCGTCCAATAACTATCGTCCCCTCTGCTGCATGTTCGCGTACACCTAGCAAAAATTATGTGTTTGAATGTATGAGCAGGATCTGTGAAAGATTCTGTTGTAGGTGAGGAGCGTATTGCCCGATACTTACTAGCAGTTTTAAATACTCGAGGCACTCCACTTCACTGGAAACACTGGAATAACAGAAAAATGGATGGGATTCGATATGAATCTGAGGAAAAACACAAATATGATCCTAAAGATCTTCGGCCAAATATGAGGAAGCCGCCTAGTGTGTCTGATGTGGTGTATGTTGAGGTAACAAAATCATGCTGCCTCTCTGCTTCTCTCTCTATGTATATGTGTGTGTTTGTGGAATCCAGAATCTGAGGCTGTTACAAATTTTATTTGAAGAGATTCATTCAATTATCTTGATTAAATTATGATTGGGTGACAATTTGCAATTCAGATGTTTAGAATTCATCGGATCTTCATTCATTGAGTATATATAACTTCATAACTTATTCTGTCGACATTGGTATCGTTTCTAATTTTTTTGTCTCTGTTCTTGTTCACCTACAGAATCTTGTCACAGAAGTCCAATGTGCAATGTACAAAACACTGGCAGAATTCAATGGTAATGTGGAGGATGAGAATGATTTGGAGAATCTTATAGAGCAACAATTTGAGGTGCTGCAGAAGGCACTGAAGATACCTCATAAGGCATCCGAAGCTCGCTTGATGGTATCAAAGAAGTTTCTCACTCTTTTTAGGACAGGTAAACTTGGTTGTTTCATCCTTGATGATGTCCCTGAGACCAACACTGTATCATAAGATCTGGAATTTCAAAAAATTTCTTCTTTCTTTTCTCTCGGAGATATCCAAAGCTGCAACACCGCATATACTGCACTATCACCTGTAACCATGTGCTGTATTTTAATTTTGAATTCATTTTTCTTGTGAAAAAACTTGAGATGCCCATGTTCGAGTTGGTAATGAGCTTTCTGTTAACCTGTTATTGTTCCCTCTATTAGCCTCCGGTGATGCTGTTTGGATGTATGGTATTGGATGGTATCTCTTACTACCTTGGTGTCCTCTTCTGGTTCAAGTCTCAATTAAGCAAGTATAAAAATGGATTAGATCATAATCTGTGAAAATTGCACCGAGTCCAGGACTTCAGGCGGGGGCTTGATGAACCATATTCTTCTTCTAGGCAGTGGCATCGGCTAGGAGGAAACACGACAGAATTGAGAAACTAAGTTTGCAGAATGGTTTATGTACAGATGATGGGAATGTCTCGTAACGAAGTCCTTGTGTATTTACATGAATAATTCTCAGCTCAAAATGTTTTTTTAAATAACCAATTTTAAAAATATTATTAATTTAAACCAGTTTATTTTAAATTTCTGGAAAAAACAAATATAAAACAGGTATCAATAAAGTAATAGATCAGTTACCATTAGATGTCGGGTGGATGATTAACGAGTTATGCTCTCTTCTTGGTTGTCGGCGTTCAAACCTTAAAATCAGACACGGAAATAAAAAATCTGTAAGTCTTAAAGACGAAGTGAGTTTGGTGTGTTAAAGCTGACCCGAAGGAAGCTCCAATCTGAAAACCAGATTGGACTCGCTAGGACACTCAGTTGGGAAGAACATGGAAGCTGCTTAGGATATCTGTTTGCGAAATGCCAAGGTTTTCTTATTGTAAAGAGGCAGTGAGAAAACGAAATGCAGAAATCAGTGGCTTTTCCTTGCCGTGTACTTTTGAGAAATAACCAAAAATCATCTAATTTCCTCCATCATCTTAGTAGTAGTCTATCTTACACAATATCAACATTTTTTTGTTAAAACTATTTGATGTGTGGTGATCATATATATTTGGAAGTGATGGAAGAATCTCTCTCTCTCTCTCTCTCTCTCTCTCTCTATATATATATATATATATATATATATATTTGGCTCTGGCCGGCGGCACAAAGACAAGGCCAAATAAACTTTATGACTAATTTATGCAGACAATACCCTTGGCAGAGACACCAAGTTAGCAGGGTCAATGGCTATAGAGGGACCAGCATTGTCCACAAGTAAAACGCAGGGCCTCAAAACTGGTTATGAACAATAATATTGTCCATCTATCAAGATGAAGATTCAAGAGAGGGAGAAGGAAGAGCAGTCGGAGTCCAGTAGTATTAGAGAAAAGAAAGCAATGCATACATCTGATATGGGAAGATGGAACCGTAGTACTGGTGGCTATCAACTTGAAAAGAAAAGTGGTGGTGCGCCTAGGAAGTTGCTAAATAGGCAAGGTGGTTATGCTGTACCTGATCGGATCACGGCCATTATGGGTCCTTCTGGCTCAGGCAAATCCACCTTACTTGATGCATTTGCAGGTGCCTCTCCCTCTCCATACATGTTAGCTTCTCCTTTATTTGTGAAAAGTTATAGTAAACTTACTTACTTTTACAGTTCAAAAGATCGCACATATATTAATGGAAGATAAATGAGTATTTCCTTCCATCATCAAGCAGAAAGCACTTTTACTGCAAGTATTAAAAAAAAACATTGAAGTGGAGATGCGGGGTATCGATCCCCGTACCTCTCGCATGCTAAGCGAGCGCTCTACCATCTGAGCTACATCCCCTTGTTGAGACGTTCCGTTCTTTTTATATATTTGTAGTTTATTATATCTTGTTTTCTTCCCTGTTTTTGGATGGGATGGCATGGCATGTACAGCAGATGAAGAAATATAGATCTGGGAACAACTTTGATATTGTCATGTTAAATAATTAGTTTTAACTTTAGAATTTAAATCGTAGACATGAAAATATAACTTATATTATTTTTTTAACATGAAAAATATAAGATTGTGTTGAAGAATTCATATTAAAAATGAAATATGCATGATTTTTTATTTCAAGATGACGGGGATAATCTCACATTGTTAGTCACTACATCTATCATAAATTTTTATTTCAGTTAATTCTAATTTTTTAGACTAAATTTATCTACTTTGAACAATTTCTGGATTTTTGGTAATAAAAAAAAAAGTAGTGTTTTATTTGAATTTAGCATTCTAATTTTGCGGAGGTAAGCAAAATCCTTACCACCTTTTCTCAATCCTCATTATTTCATGTTTTGCAGGTGTTTTAGTGAACTCAAATATTACTGTTCTTCACCGTTAATGACTTCAATTTAGCCTTATGAAGAGCTATCTCATCATAGTAGGTTTTCAACCTCACCACATACACTTCACAAACATGAAAGAAGTCGGAGACGTTGAGATATTACCTATAATAATATTCTGGTGCAAGACTCTTAATGAGCTCGGCAAGAGAAAGATGATAACGAATTACATGATAGGAATTAAATAAATTCGAATATCTTTTAACTGGAAGTCTAGTGGAATTTAGGTATTTTGCTTTCTCACTTGTGGTACTTCTGCATCAACTTATTCTGCTACGTTGCTGGTTCAGAAGCATGCATATTGGTGGTTGGGAACTTGGGACACTGATATCCAATCCCTTTATTGCCATGGCAGCGGCAACTGCTGGTGCTGCAAGTTAATTCACGTCTCAGCATTGCATGGCTTAATTAAGTTATACCATAATCAAATAACAGACTAGAATATTGTCGTTCATAAAGTATTGAATCTGATGGCATCTAATGTATTCCAACGGCTACCTGACCTCCCCAAGATCTTTTGGCGCTACCTGGTGTGTTACATCAGTTATGCAACAAGAGGAATGCAGGTAATAGTATCATTGCAGGTAGAAGATCTCCAAGCGCGCAGTTCAACCAAATAGCTCATGCACGTCTAAAGATAGGAATACATCTGTACACGTTTTCATGTGTTTAACAGGGTCACTTCAAGAATGACATGATTGCACTTGAATTTGAACCTTTGTGCCTTGACATCAGAAGTTGAAGGGTGAGATGATCCTTCAGACAATTTTGGGGATCAACCCAGGTAGTTCCAAGTCGTGGGATGTGGCTGTTCTATTTTGCCTGCTGATATCGTACAGACTACTTTTCTTCATGGCACTTGAGTAAAGGGAGAGCTTGTCATCAGCACTGCACGGGCTTTATGCCAAAGGAATTCTCCGAAACACTATTTTCTGGATGATTGGTCATAATTGTTCACATGGAATTAAATAGAGAAAAAACCAAACTTCGAGGATCTAGGTCAAACTCGAGTTTGAACTTTGAATACATTTGATGCTTTGGGTAGACGACATTTTCTTCTTTCTAGAGCACCCATGTTTCAGGTCCTGGATTTGATATATCAACAAGCTTAAATTTTATGATCCGTAATTCCAAATTAATTGTATGAGAAAGTGGCTCTTTTCTCCTTTGGATGTAAGAATTCAACAAATGAAGCTGCAAAGGATTTTATATAATCAGAGGAAAACAGCTTTGTTTCTACCTTGCAATTCCAGTGTGTCCATTATGAATATCCAAAGTTTTATCCTGTTCCATGGGTGATTTTATTCCATATGATGCAGCAAAACAAGCACCTCGATGAAGGGTTTGGTGGAGGATGGCTACGGAATATATAACCTGCTTGCATCAGTTTGTAACCAAAAGATTACATTGGTTCAACTCCGCCAATCATACAGGTTGAAGGAAATAAAAGATTGGAGAGCGTAAATCAGTAAAAATTGCTTGGGAACTCTGCATGATAATCTGCAATGTGGTGGATCAAATACAGTATACCATTCTGTAAAAATATAGGGTATATTATTTGACTAACCAGTTTAATGGGGAACAAAATTGAATTACAAAATGATCACAACCGCCAGATGAATGCTCGATTATGCGCTCATTTATTTTCTTCAATGAACTCTTTGTACTCTTTCTTCATTTTGACCCCTGATACAGTCCTGCATGGCAAGTACAGGAAATTTGACATCAGAAAACTACCATGTGGACAACAGCTGCATGATCATTCATGCATCATAGAGAGAGAAAGTAGAAAAAATGAAATTTTCCAAACCTGATCATCTCCTTGTTCTTGAAGAACTGCACACATGGTGTGCCCATAATTCCAGCTGCTTCTGCTATCTCTGGATCCTCCTCGATATCAATTTCGACAAAATGGACATTCTGATCAAACTCATCAATCACCTGCCATTAACCATTGAAAAAAAAAAACAAGAAGAAGAAGAGGTGGTGGGGTGGGGTCAGATACACAGAAAGATGGATTCCCCAAAATGCAAACATATGAATATTATATAAATTATGCAAGAGAACCTCCAGTAATTCTCCTAATTATACAATGCAATATAAGCTAGCATGGAACCTACCTTGCTGAGAATTGGCTTCAATGTCCTACATGGACCACAAGTTGGTGATGTATATAGCACACATATAAGCCGTGGACTTTCATGATACAACTTTCGCAGAGAATACTGAGGAAGGTAAATCGAGGAAATAACATAAGCTTTGAGCTAAGGACATAAAAACCTTATACACAACAACTTGACTGAAAACTGTTGATGCATTGCAATATTTCATCATAATAAGAACATGCACCTGGCCCTTATGCTTTGTGATGGTAATGTCAAAGCCCTCGTGAACATCTCTGTCAGTGAGTTCCTTCTTAACCTCTTCAGTTTGACGCTGTCAAAGAAAGAATCATGAAAAGCAAGCAAGTTTAGGTGGAGTAGTTTAGATATGCTATCACATACAAGTAAAGATCTGCATAAAATTCCACAACAAAATACTAGAATATGGATGATCAAACTGTATTTCGAGAAAACTTACAATCTTATGCATCTCACTTTAACTAATTCATTTAACTTCCATAGATTGATCCAATATTAGAGATGTGAGTTTTAACCAAAAATTGAAGTCCATGATCATGCTTGGTGAAGATATTCTTAAAAAAATGTTCTAATTTCAGAAGTGATGAGACATTGAAAGAGGAGCTCCTCCATATGTAAGATTGCAACCAAACAAGTGATGATAGAGAAAGACATGTTCCACGGATGGAAATCAATGCTTGAGAACAACAAGAGTACATGACACATGAGACTGTGAAATAGCTGAGGGATGAGTAAAACAGAAAAAGTTGGACTTCAGTAGTACGTTAATTTCCCTCCCTTTTCTATAAAATGAATAGCAAGAGGAGAAAGAAATACCTGGTGAAACTCTATAAGTAGGTTGTTGCTCACAAGGTATCTCTCAACTGATAGAGCAGCAATACATCCAGATCCAGCGGCTGTTATGGCTTGCCTCCACTCATGGTCCTTTTAAATAAACAGGATACCAAATCACAAAACCTTTACAGATTTCCCAAACAAAAGACAAGTTTTGATCACAAGTTTGAATCTATGCATCAAGATAGTTGAAGGTTAATGAACATGCCTAGAGGACATGGAAGACATTATCTCAAACAATTTGTGCTGATCACGAAATTCAACCCATGTGTTATACTTTAATATTAAACTCTGCAATCATCAGGGGATGAACATAACTATAAGAGGATACCAGGAACAATGCAGTGCCAGGAATGGGGGTAGCAGACACTAGATGGGGAATATTGTTTAAGATATAATCACTGTGTCAAAGTTCTTAGATTCTAGGAAAATCAACTTACACCAAATTTTTGCAGTGCATCAGACAACTTTAAAATAAAACAAAATATTTTTATTTTTGCAGCATCACTTCCGCAAAGTTTATACTCTCCAATTGACTAACACATAAACAGCAATTATTTAATTATCATATTTTGCTCAAAAATCAATCACAAACTTTATCTTTGTTGAATGAGAATTACTCAATTACTCCCATTAACATGCTTTGCTGTTACACATGCCATCAACATATTTCTAAGCCTTGGCATCGCCAGAGAAGCAAGAATGATGACAGAATCTTAAGTACAGTAATGAGATTAGAATGAAAATTGAAAGGTCTTAAGCCTATCCAAATGACAGTTTTTTACAGGATTACCTGAACATCTCCAGCAGCAAATACACCTTCAACAGAAGTTTTCCCAGAACCATCCTGAACTAACACATAGCCTGCACTATCAAGTTCAACTTGGCCTTCCAACAGCTGGCTATTCGGAGAATGACCAATACCATAGAACAAGCCTTTTGCCTCAAGCACGGATTCCTCCCCGGTATCAGTTTTTCTAGTCAAAATACCAGACATCTGGCCCTTTGTATTGCTAACGATATCTAGAGTCTCTGTATTGAAGTGCACGGTGACATTTGGATTGTTGATCACTCTGAAACATTTGCGATAATCAACCTGTTAAACAAACATTTCAGGGAGTTGAAACTCAACATACAAATTGTTCATTAGTGTATAACTCGGGAATCATGAAATCATGGCAGCTAAATCACAAAAGACAAGAAAATAATGCCATGAAATAAATTGTTTGCAACATTTAAGAAGCTGATGTGATTGCCTGCAATTTAAAGACCTCCAGAATTGCAAGGATAAGCGACTGCATTTTTGTTGGAGTTATCTTAAACATTAGCACATAATGAGAGAATTTGTTTTCTTTCTAATAGTATAATTAGTCAAGGAGAGATATTTTTACACTGAAAGGGGTTTTGCAGAAAAACTAATGACCGCTCAGAAATAAACATAACACCAGAGATCACATACTACACAATGTTGATGAAATTAAACCTGTTAAAAAGGTCTGAAACACCTGACTTTACAAGAAAGATATGATGAAGATGGCAAAGCAGGAATTTGCTTAAGAACATATCAAAATGCAAACATGTTTAACTTGACATATAGAAGATAGTTTTGTGAAACGTTAAATATGCACTTTTATATGTTTTATATTTAGGAGCAGCCTAAAGTAATTAATAAAGAAAGTGCAGCAAAACAATCATTGCTGATAACTGCAACGGAACAACACAAATAAGGGTGCATTAAAACTCACCTATCTTGCATTGCTTTAGATGCCCTAAGTTGATCCTTGCGTACAAGTAAATGGACATGACGAGCATATTTAGTTAAGTACAATGCTTCCTCTGTGGCTGTATCACCTCCCCCTACGACAGCAAGAACTTGCCTTTTAAAAAGTGGTGATGCTCCATCACAAATTGCACAAGCACTAATTCCCCTACTCCAAAATTCATCTTCACGGGGTAATTTGAGTCTTCTGGCAGTAGCTCCTGTGGCATAAATGATGCTGTGGCACTTAACCTGAAATATTAATTTAAAACAAATTTAGTATCATAAGCATGAACTTGGATTTGCTTCCAAACTCCAATTAATTAAGAATCCACAGCTTATGGCATAACAAATACATAAACAATTGCATGTGGTCACGGCACATCACTCATGCATAAAAACGGTGCATTTCAAACAATTTCCAAGAAAAAGTTGGTATCACATACAGGGAGCGTGTTTTTTTTATAAAGAATACTCGCTAAAATAGGTCATCTCCAAGCAGAGTTCAAAGAAAAATTTTCATCCATAAAACAAATGTGTTTAAATGATTTGATACTTTAATAGTTGAAATTAATGAAACCACTCCAACATATGTACAGAACAGAATGCTAGAAAACTATATATCACCTTACGTTCACTACTCTTCACGGTGAAAGGACTGCTTTTAACATCAAGAGATTCCACATCTTCTTGGAACAGTTCTGCCCCCCAACGTTCAGCTTGCCGTCGCATCCTAATCAACAAACTAAGTCAAAGTTCTGTCCAATAATTTAGTTGGAAATAATTATGTGTGTTCCTTTCAAGAACAAGAATAAATTTAAAACAAAATCAACTTTGTTTTTTGTTACCTATCCATCAAATCCGGACCGGTTATTCCATCAGGAAACCCTGGGAAGTTCTCCACTTCAGTGGTAGTCATCAACTGCCCACCAGGCACACCACCAACTTGATACCCCTCAAACACTACAGGCTTCAAATTGGCACGAGCAGCATATATTGCTGCTGTGTATCCAGCAGGACCTGAACCTATAATTACCACATTCTCAATACCTTTGCCTGCAGGAAACAAACACCAAATTAACAACCATGGCATGGTTGTTTTGAGGAAGCAAAACACAATTATATACCAAAATCAAAACTTGAAAATCAGTCATATAATCATTTCCAGAGAAAGAGATTGCTAGAGATAAAAGGTTCTAAATACATTGTATCAAAATCAGTTGCTTCCAAATTAAAGATGAGACCCCAAACTGAAAGTAAAAACTAACATACAAAACAGCCATATTAGATTTAAGTTAAAATAGATACTTCTACCCAAATTAACAATACGGGCATCACTTAAGAAAAGTTTGACTTCTTTTTCTAAATCATTCAAAGTCCATATCTTTAATGGTACTAAAGGCATCTTCTTGAAAACCATATAAAATGAACAAGATTCTCACACTACAATTTTCGAAGTATCAAACACAAAAAGGGTCTTCAACCAGCACAGAAATTAATAAATACAAGCTAAAGCAACACATCAACATCTAAAAATCCACCAATCAACAAGATATATCAAAATCACTCCCATCTCTCACACACTAAAAAACCATGTACACAGAGAAAGAAAGGAGGGGACCTGGAGAAGGAGAGGGCTCAGCAGAGGAAGCTTTGACACGGAGAGGAGAATGAGAGGTGGGAGTTGGTGTAGAGGGCGAGTTGAGACAGAAAGAGCGACGGAGGGAAGGAAAAGGAGTACTCTTTATGAATATAAGAGAGTGGGAAGGAAGCGAAAGAGTGGCGGCGGCGGTGGTTGTCATGGTGAGACGGTGAGTGGACACGGTGCCGGTTCCGATTCTTATCTTCGGACTAGCAGACGTATTGGTTGCCCACCATACAATATATACAAAAAAAAAAAAAAGAGTTTTTAGTACAGAAGAGGGTGGGGAGAGAGAGAGTGAGGCAAGGAATCGTGTTTTTCTGTGTGTTTCTCTTTTGGGTTATTTTGGGCTGTTACTTGAGCATCAATCATCGAGGTTATCTGTACTCGCGCGTGTACATTGTATTGCTAACAAAACCATTTGTCTTGCCATATTAATCGACATTTTCTTCTCTCTTTTTTCTTTATAATTCAAGAATATTTTAAATATTGGTGTAACATAATCGTTATGTATTTCAATAGAAAAATCATAAAATATCTGCTATATGTTCAGACTTTATAATATTGTTAAATAATTTAAATATATTTATAGTCAAATACGTGAAAAATATTATAGAGTTTCATATAATAAAGGTTAATTAAAAAAAAATTAGAATAGTTAAACTTAAATATAATCCGATCACGTGCATATTAAAATTAGCAATTTTTCAACTAAAATTAGATGTCAATTGCTATGATAAAATTCGAAAGGTTATAATTCATTGATTTATTATTATATAAAATATTGAAATTCTTGATTGATTTATGATTTGTAAATGAGATGATACATGTTTAAATTTTTTAATATAATTATATATCATTCAATAAGTACTTAAATATATTTTGAATAAAAAGAAAGTTAAGAACAATTAAATCTGATTTTAATAATTATGTGGTTCTTTTCCTCATTCATATATGATTTACACATGAAATCTTGTATGTCTAAACTTCTTGGTATAATTAAATATTTTTTAATGATTTAGATATGTTTTTAATCACTTGTCATATGAAAAACAACAGTTTTGTTTTATATAACTTGAAGTTAGTTAAAAGAAACTTAGAAACAACTAATTCTGTATATAGAAATTTTCTTTACATTCAAATCATGTATATATTAAAATTAAAAAATACTTTTAATTAAAAATTATGCATAATATAAAAAGTCATATCCTATTGGTTCATGATTAGATAGAGTATCGAGATTGATTAAAAACAAATGATATTTTTTTCATTTTATTTAATCTCTACTACTTAAAAATAAAATTAGATTATGTAATTTATAAGTAAACTTTATTACAACTTCAAATGAAATTAATATTATATGATTCGATGAGATGAAATGATAAGTTTAAGAGAACATTAAAACCTTTGCATGAATAACAAAGATATAGATCACATTAAATGACTCAAATTTATAGTAATAATTATTAAGCAAGTCAATATAATTTACATCAAATTAACTGCTATTTTGAGAAAGAAATGTGGAAACGTGTCCAACCTATCTGAGCGAGTAAATGGCAATATGGCAAGCAAGCGAGTGTTCTTACCCGCATGCAGTTTTTGTCCGTTCTCTTCTCCAAAACCCATAAATCACCAACTCCGTTGCTGCGGAGCTTGTAATATTGGAACCTCGAAGAGTCCGGTGTCAGTGATTTATACACCGTTGGATTGAAAACAGAATCTAATCAACGGCTAGGAAGGCAACTGGCTGTTGTTCAGTGACGTTGGCAGTTTAATGGCCTTATGAGCCACGTGGCCTTCAGATAGGATAACGCCAGTTGTCCTGAGCCACACCAGATAACCAAGCCTCATTTCCAAACAGCCAATTAGTGATCGCCACGTAGGAAAAAGATGCACATTGTATTTCCCTTTTCGGAATTCTCTTTTCAGAAACTGAATCGGTCAGGCTTTGAATGGAAGGCCTATTTGGGTGTGGGCCTGGACCAAACCAAGTAATGATAAAAATTGTGACGGGGTAAATAACACGAATGAGATTAGGTATTCTCTGGTGAAGTGATTCTCCACACACACACAAAAAAAAAAAAAAAAAAAAAACAATGAATAAGATTTTATTTTTAAAAAATAATAATACCATTTTAATTTATTTAAAAAAATTAAAAAAAAATCTGAAACAATATTGTTTTAAGAGTTGCTAAAAAAACACTTGAATTGATGTAGACCAACTCACTAACTAACAACTCGAACATTGAACCAGATTGATTCTTTAATCATGCAATGCTATCAAGATAGATTTTATTTCTACATTAAGAAAAGGTATTACATTGAAATCTCAAATAGGTAATTCTATTGAAAAACATGGACCATTAAACAAAAAAAAATGCATAATAAATCTTTTATGAATGGAGTTGCCATGACAAGGATCAATTATCCATGATCTTTTTAGGTTGTTTTTTTTTTTACACAATCCGTCTTGTATATTTTTTATTTTTTTATTACTGTGGGTGTCCGAGTCAGCTTGCATGCATCTCGACTAATCCTACAGGCCCTGAAGTTAACGACCATATAAGCTTCCAATGGTCCCGAGATTTGTGGGATTCGAACTGATGACATTCAGAGAACAAATTTAAAACTTGACCAGTTGAATTACAACCTTCAGAATTACATAGGATGTTGAATGTTGTAGGGTTTTATTAGCAGAACAGGCAATATTACCGCAGAAAGATGGAGACAAAAGGCCAAGAATAAATCTGAAGATTAAACGGATAGATAAGGAGAAATGGATAAGAAAAAATCAAAAGAAGAGTATAGTGGCAAGGTCAAATCGAGATTTAAAATTATAGAAAAATTAACGTGGGTATCCGAGCTAACTTACATATACCTCAACTAATTTCACAGGCCCTGAAGTTAATGACCATGTAAACTTCCAGTAGCCCTGAAGTTCATGGGACTCGAATTGATGATCTCTAAAAAATAAATTCAGGGTCTGATTAGTTGAATTACACATCTTATAATTACATGAGATGTTGGATGTTGTAGGGTTTTATCAGCAGAACAGGCAATATTACTGCATAAGGTTGGAGAAAAAAGGCCAAGAATAAATCTGAAGATTAAACGGATAGAACAGGTGAAATGGATCAGAAAAATCTAAAGAAGAGTATGGTGGCAAGGTGAAATCGAGATTTAAAATTGTAGAAAAATTATTGGATGTCCCGAAGAAAAAAGGGAATTTAGTTTGGATCAAACAGTGGGTTGCTCCTGATTTATGCATCCAATTGCTTTCAAAGGAGCAGCATCCCACTGTTATCGAAATGAAAGAAACAAAAAAACACTCCATGCGGACCAAGTAATTGAGTATCCACGTAAGCAACGAGGTAAGATTCCAAAAGGACAATGTTGCTTGTCTATTTTTGTCCTGACTGATCATAGATTCTTTTTACATAAAAGACTGTGTTAAGCTTGAAAACTAGACAAAATGTTAGGTGTAATAATTACAATGGTTTTATTTTGTTTATAGTTTTAAAACCTGAAGTTGGGATTGGTTTGGGGTAGGCTCGAGTTAAAGGTAAAATGGGTTAATCTAAATATTTTTTTTAAAAATAAACAAAATAATATTATTTCAATAAAAAAAAATTAATAATTTGATAGCTGGATTTTGATCATGTTAGGCTAGAATCGATCGGTCACCAAGTTAACCTAGGATTTTTTACTGAATTAACTGAATTCTTTTTTTAATATAGATCGATTTAAGTTTCAGATTGATTCATTAAGTTGGATTCAGGTTTTAAAACAATGCATTTGTTCCCTGTCTGATTGGTTAACTTGCGGCATGGGAGAACAATTTTTTTTTATGGTGTTGACATATTCGGTTTTAGCTCTTGACTTGATATAACTAGTGGATTAATATAACTATGAAGATTAATTTATTAATGGATAATAAGTCTAATCAATGTTTGAAAATTGAAATGGTCATATTAATTTTGCTTGAATACAAAGTTCAAGAAATTAATCGGCCACCCTGACTTCGGCCCTGAAGCCGGCGGACCTTTTCAGAGCATGGGCGGTCGGCCACCTAGTTTTGAAATGTTTAATCTAGTAGGTGTCCAAAATCCAATTGGATTAAGCTAGTCTCTGTTTGTTTTTGGACATAAACAGACAATGAAGCATTTCCATCCCTCATTGCATAAACCACTACTATACATGTAGAATTGTTTAAAATAAAGTACAAGAAGAGCAGACAATATCCATCAAATGGTGTGTGTATTTCAGTTCGGATTAGGTTCAAGTGGTTTCGGGATAGATTTAAAAATATTAATATTTTATCTATTATTTATCTGGTAAGATAACTATTAGAAACATACTTATTTATTTGAGTTGGATCGGGTTGGTATATATTAAGCTTGGATTAAATTTTCATCCCTAATAACATTAAAAGAAGCCACGAGTCCTTAGAAAAACATTACAGATGCAAACTTAGAAATATTTTTCGTTGGAACGGTGTAATTGCCTTTTACACCACAAAACTTAAAACTAGCTATTGAGAGTATTAAGGTTTTAAAACTAGCTATTGAAACAGTGTAATTACTAGATTGATCAGGAATAAATACATTATTTTATATTTCAAAAGCATAATGAGAAGACTGAAATGTCTTTAAAAGCAAAAATTCAATATTAGCATCAAAAGAAAATTTAGTATTTTTAAAATGATTTTTTCATAATTAACATGTCAAATGAGAGGTAATTTTGTATCTAGCCAAATATAAAAAATAAAAAAAATTCAAAAGTATAGTAAAATAACCATAATACCCTTGAAAGTCAAAATTTTTAACCCAGTGTCAATAGATTTTTTTATCTTTTCTTAAAGGTTTTTTCTTTATTATCATGTCAGTTCAAGAGAAATTTAATATTTTACTGGATATAAAAAATTTAAAAAAAATTATGAATTTGCAAGATGCAAAACTTCAAAAAAAAATTTAATATGACTATACGTTACTATTTCGATTTTGAATTCTAAAAAAAAAATACAAGAAAAGAGTTTCCGGCAAGACTTAATTACTTTCTGTGCGTGATCATCGAAGAAAAAACATAGTTTTAATATATGAAAATCTAGGTGTAATGACACTTGACTAAGAAAAAAGAAACTCTTCAACCATTTTCTATAGTTTGGAATATTCTTTTATATTTGAAGGATCTCATTTTGTTGGGTGTTAGCTTTCAATTCATATAATCGTGATCATAGTAGTAGTTTAGTGGAGAAACTCGAGAAGATGCCAAGTATTGCACTTATTTGATATTTTATTTCTTTCTATTTTTCCTGTCTCCTTCGTTTACTTGTAGTGTGGGAAGCTAGATTTCTTTTTCTTCTGTTGACTATATTCTTTATAATAATTTCTTGACTTGATATATTATCTAGAATTAATTGAAAATAAATTTAATTTAATGTTTTAAAGTAATGGAATAGTCGATTTTTTAAGTCAATATTAGCTTTTCAATTATGATAAATAAGAAGAAAAAAAGGTAAGAGTACCCTATGATATGCACGCATCTTCAAAAAAACAAAAGCATTTTATTGATAAGAGAAAGGATAGGGACACATCATGATTATGATGCTAACATATCACGAAGAAAATAATTTCTAGCTATTTAAAATTTATAAAATAGATATAAAATATACCATCAAATTATTAGAATGTTATCAATTTTATATTTAAATTATTACCACTGAATTATTTCACTTTTTTAAATCAAGGATTTCGGTTATAATCACTTAACAAAAATAAATAAATCCTTGTAAAACGACATTGTTTTTTTTTATTAAAAAAACAATTTAGATGAAAAATTGATGTAATTTTTTTAAAATAAATGAAAGTTTTTAATTATTTTTTTTTTAAAATAAGGGTAAAATTTATACAAAGAGATAACGTTAGGATTATATATACTTGAGTGATATTTTTAAAATTCGCTCAAAATCATTTCTATCAACATCGATACCAAAATTCCCAGATCATGATGTGAATCTTTCATTATGGCATGATGATATTGCCTAGAATTACTGCTTACGGTCAGATGTGGTGTGCTGAGTGATGGTGGAAGGTTAACTTTTGTTGGCCAACTTGTTTGGAAGTGCAATTTTTTCTAGCGAAAAACCAACCATAGTTTTTCTTTGATTGGTGGGCCGCGACATGCTATAATTTTTTCAATCATGAAAAAAGATGTTTAGATGACATCAATATTTTCAAAAACATAAAAAAAAAAAAATTGAGATTATTAGCAAGGGAAAACTATAATCTCATGTTTAGATGACATCAATATTTTTATAAGTTGGATAAAATTTTGGGTAGAGTCTCCTGTGCAGGGAAAACTATGTCGAAATTTTGTAAAAATTTGGATGATTTCTTGCTTTAATAAAAAAACAAAGAAGTCTCTTATAAGATGGATATATATATATATATGCAATGTAAAATTTATATTATGTGCGATAAATGGGGTAATTTAGTATAGGAAAGATTTTAAATAAAACATTACCATATTTACATGTGTATCATGACATAAAATGAATAAAGATGCATTAGATTACATGTCGTTATAGAAAAGCCTGTTGGAGACTTACTGTCACTTCATTGTTGATACCGTTTCATCGCCAGAAAAAACTATGATGATCAGAACCGCTACCTTATGATGAAACCAGAGGTTCGTTGATTAGAACCGCTACCTTATGATGAAAGGAACACCAAGATGAATTGAACTTCATCCAGAAAGCTAATGTTTAGCAGTCGCAAGATGCCCTACACGCTATCCAAAGACAACAAAATCAACTCACATGCTAACTCATGCACTGCATGTGTCAACGACTTTCTTAAAATAATATTTTATCTTTATTAAATTACTATATTGCCTCTCAATCTACTTCATTATAACCAAAAAAACTGGTTTAAAATTAAAAAAAAAAGTTCGGAAATTAAGTTTAGTAACTTTTGCTTTCAAAGGTAATTTAGTCATTTTACTATATTAAAAAAAGTGAAAAGACTAAAAAGCCCATAAACTCTAGTTTATACTAGATTTGTAGGCCCGCCCTACGTCGCGAGCCAAAACATTTTTTTATCAATAAAAAAAGATGTCCGGGCAATTGAAGTATGTTTTAAAAAATATTTTAAAAAATAAAACTCAGGACATAGACTCAACAAAGAAAAAAAAGAATGGAGATCCTGCAAAAAAAACAACAAATAAAAAGATTTAAGATAATCTGGGTTGTTTTGAAAACTCACAAAAAACCATACACGAGGCAGATAAAGAAAAAACAAAGCATAACTACTAATGATATAAATGCTAAATGATGAAACTGAAAAAACATAAGTTGAAAAAAAAAAGGAATAAAAATAAACCAAGCAAACAAAAGTGGACCTTTTAAACTTGAGCTGAAGTCTCAAACTCGTAATTCATTAAATTCTAGACCTGAGCTGAATCAAGAAGCTCAATTCCCAACCAATTTAATATTGATTAATCAAAGCATATCCAACAAAGAACAATATATATAAAGACTCAAGAAAATGTTGGTCATTTTCAAAATCAATGAAAACTCCTACATAAAATAAATAAATAAAAATAACAGAGCTCAATCTTCAATTAAATAAATGATGCAGGATGTAACTGAAAAATCATGAGCTTAAAAATAAAAAAAACCAAGCAAACCCAAAAAAATATTCTAAACTTGTTTAATCTTTCAAGCATATAACCCGTGAAATCTTATACTTGGACTCAATAAAAAAACTCAATTCCTAACCAATTTAATATTGAAGAACGAAATTGAAAAAAAATTCAATTTAAAAATTTATCAAAGTAAAAAAAATAGCAATCGAAAGAATAACAATCAAATCTGATAAGAAAAAAAAACTGAATAGGGATGAAATTATAAAAACAATCTAATTTTAAAAATTATCTAAAATAAAACAAAATAGTAATCAAAAGAATTTGGACCAAATCCGACAAATAAAAAAAATTAAGGAGGATGAAATTGAAAATAAATTATAAATTTATAAATTATTTCAAACAAAATAAATAGTAATAAAAAAAACAAAGATCAAATCTAAAGGAAAAAACAAATTGAATGGATGTTTTGAAATTTTTCAGGGTCAGGCATGGAATTCAAAGAGGTGAGAGGAAAAAAAATCTATCGGGCCAAACGAAAGGTTCGTTGATCAGAATCGCTACTTATGATGAATTAAACTCTGTCCAAGAAGCTAATGTTTAACAGTTGCAAGATGCCCTACGCGCTATCCAAAGACAACAAAATCAACTCACACGCTGACTCATGCACTGTATGTGTTAATGAATTTTTTTAAAATAATATTTTATCTTTATTAAATTACTAAATTTCCCCTCAATCTACTTCATTATAACCAAAAAAACTGGTTGAAAATTAAAAAAAAATTCCAGAACGTCAGCTTAGTAACTTTTGTTTTCAAAAGTAATTTAGTCATTTTACTCTATTGAAAAAGGTGAAAAACTAAAAAGCCCATAAACTCTAGTTTATACTAGATTTGTGGGCCCACGCTACATCGCAAGCCAAAACATTTTTTTATTAATAGAAAAAAGATGTTCGGGCGATGGAAGTATGTTTCGGAAAATATTTTAGAAAAGAAAACTTGGGACATAGACTCAACAAAGAAAAAAAGAAAACAGAACTTGGAAAAAAAACAACAAATAAAAAGATTTAAGATAACCTGGGTTGTTTTGAAAACTCATAAAAAACCATATGCGAGGTAAATAAAGAAAAAACAAAGTCTAACCACTAATAATATAAATACTAAATGATGAAACTGAAAAAACATAAACTGAAAATATAAAAAAACCAAACAAACACAAGTGAACTTCTAAATTTGAGTTGAGGTCTCAAACTTTCAACTTACTGAATCTTAGACCGAGTTGAATCATAATTCTCAAAGAAGATAAAAAAAAAAAAAGAACATCTAGTACGACACGACATCTAAATGTTTAAAACATTCAACTTTATTTTTTCAGATGTGCTCTCACGTGTCCTGTTTTCTTGAAGAGTAGAGGAAATCTGCGAAACTCGATCCCAATGGGCAGAGGCGGAGCAAGAAGAAAAAAGTAAGGGAGGCCAAATTAAAAAAAATATTTTAAAAAAATTAAAATTTTAAATATTTTATAAAGAAAGAGACTGAAAAAAATTTTCTTGTAGGGACCGGGTCTCTGCCAGCCTCCCCTGCCTCCGCCACTGCCAATGGGGACGACTCAAGATTCTTCCCTTTACTGTACCATTGTCCTTATCCATGCCGAACATGCTCTGGACTTTAGTGTCGTGCTTTTCTTCTTCTTTTTTCCATTCTACCACGAGGAGTATTCTTTGTATTTTATACATTTATCATATTGATTTTTTTCCAAACTATATATATACTTTAAGAATGCATTCTT
>Ga0307517_10000634_pt1 | contig 60194 bp, 48 predicted proteins | sample 23_EM_MG_FD_194515 | JGI IMG/M metagenome (GOLD analysis project Ga0307517, IMG submission 194515) | Populus trichocarpa ectomycorrhiza microbial communities from riparian zone in the Pacific Northwest, United States - 23_EM | ecosystem: Host-associated > Plants > Roots > Unclassified | place... | reverse complement strand
CTAGGCCGGGACGACGCTAGAGGTTGCCGACGCAAAAACTACATCGTCGCCCCAAGCACCCACGGCGCAAACTCCGCACCGCCGAAATCAAAATTCTCGCTCTTGGTCGGCTGGCCCGATGCGGTCTTCAGCATCAGCTCGAAGATGCGCTGGCCGCATTGCTGCACGGTCTCCTCGCCGTCGAGGATGGTGCCGCAATTGACGTCCATGTCGTCTTCCATGCGGGTGTACATCGGCGTGTTGGTCGCAAGCTTGATCGAGGGCGCAGGCTTGCAGCCGAACACGCTGCCGCGGCCGGTGGTGAAGCAGACGAGGTTGGCGCCGCCGGCCACCTGCCCGGTCGCCGCGACCGGGTCGTAGCCGGGCGTGTCCATGAACACGAAACCCTTCTTGGTGATGGTTTCGGCGTAGTTCAGCACATCGACCAGATTGGTGGTCCCGGCCTTGGCCATCGCGCCCAGCGATTTCTCAAGGATCGTGGTGAGGCCGCCGGCCTTGTTGCCGGGACTCGGATTGGCGTTCATCTCGGCGCCTTCCCGCGCCGTGTATTCCTCCCACCAGCGCATCAGGCCGACGAGTTTTTCGCCGACCTCGCGGCTGACCGCACGCCGCGTCAGGAGATGTTCGGCGCCGTAGGTTTCCGGCGTTTCCGACAGGATCACCGTGCCGCCATGGCGCACCAGCAGATCGCTCGCAGCACCCAGTGCGGGGTTGGCGGATACACCGGAGTAACCGTCGGAGCCGCCGCATTGCAGCGCCACCGTCAATTCACTCGCCGGCACCGGCTCGCGCTTTACTTTATTGGCATCCGTCAGCGCCTCGCGCACGAAGGCTACGCCGGCTTCCACGGTCTTGCGGGTGCCGCCGACTTCCTGGATGTCCATCGCGCGCAGGCGCCCTGCGAGCTTCTGCTCCTGCATCAGCCCACCGATCTGGTTGACCTCGCAGCCAAGGCCGAGCACGACCACGGCCGAAAAATTTGCGTGCCGCGCATAGCCGCCGAGCGTCCGCCGCAGCAGCGCCAGCGGCTCGTCCTGCGTCATACCGCAGCCGGTCTTGTGGGTCAGCGCGACCACGCCATCGACGTTGGGAAAATCCGCCAGCGGATTGTCGCCGGTGAACGGGTTCTTCTTGAAGATATCGGCGACCATGCCGGCGACATGCGCGCTGCAATTCACCGAGGTGAGGATGCCGATATAGTTACGGGTCGCAACGCGACCGTCGGAACGGCGAATGCCCTCGAAGGTCGCGGGCAGATCGAAATTCGGCGTCGGCTTGACGTCGACGCCGAACGCGTAATCCTTGGCAAAATCGCCCATGCCGCAATTCTGGGTGTGGACGTGCTGGCCCGGCGCGATCGGAATCGTCGCAAAGCCGATGATCTGGCCATAACGCCGCACCGGCTCGCCGGTCGCGATCGGCTTGATCGCCACCTTGTGGCCGGCGGGAATCCGCTCGGCCGTGGTGACGCCCTCGGCCACCACCATGCCCGCAGGCAGGCTGGAGCGCGCGATCAGCACGCCATCGTCGGGATGCAGGCGAATGACGGGGGCTGGGGCCATGGCAGGTCTCCTGGCTAAAATTTGGCGGGCCGCAAATGGTACACTCCCACTCGCCGCCCGACCATTCGCTATTTGCTATTCGCTATTTACGTGGGCTTACGCCTTGCCGGCGGAATCCTTGCGGGTCTGGTTCACCTGCATCTTGGCGTAGGTCATCATCAGGCCGCTCTCGTTCGACAGCGTCACCAGCTTGAAGCCCATGTTGATCGCGCGCACCGCGCCCTCGGCGCCTGAGCAGTGGATGCCCGGGTGAAGACCGCGCTTGCCGCATTCCTTGACGATCTTCTCGTAGATCTTGAGGATTTCCGGCTCGTCGCGGTCGAGCTTCGGCACCAGGCCATAGGAGAAGCCGAGATCGGACGGACCGACATAGACGCCGTTGATGCCTTCGACGTCCAAAATCGATTCCATGTTCTCGATCGCGGTCTTGGTCTCCATCATCGGCAGCAGCACGATCTCGTCATTGGCGGTCTGCTGATAAGTGCCGGCCGAACCGTACATGCCGGAGCGGATCGGGCCGTTCGAACGCGTACCCTTCGGCGGATATTTCGCATACTGGACCAGGTTCCTGGCTTCCTCCGGGGTGTTGATCATCGGGCAGATCACGCCATAGGCGCCGCCGTCGAGCACCTTGCCAATGATGCCGGGCTCGTTCCAGGGAACGCGCACCATCGGCGTCACGGGATGACCGTTCATCGCCTGGAAACACTGCACCATCGAGAGATAGTCCTGCACGCCGTGCTGCATATCCACGGTGACGCTGTCGAAGCCGCATTGCGCGATCACTTCAGCCGAAAACCCCGACGGGATGGCAAGCCAGGCGTTGACCACGGCCTTGCCGGCGGCCCAGACTTTCTTGACGTTATTTGTAGTCATTGATCGCGTTTCCTTTTGTGGCAACCGGTTTTGGATTTCACTCGCTGGATTTTGTTTAGCCTAGCTCACGGCCCGCTGGAAACTGACTTCGCTGACACCTACGCCGCGGGCGGTAAGCCTCGGCAACGAAATCGATCAAATTGCTGGCTTGGATCGTGACCATGTCTGGAATTCAGCCTGCTCTTCGTCTCCGGTCCGGCCGCATCATCCCGCGACGAAACCGCTGACTCCCGCGCCGGTTTTCACGACCGGCTTGGCCGGCACTTTGAGCGAAAAAACGCGCGCATGTCCATGGCTTCGGCCGCCATCGGGCAATGATTGCAATCATCCACCCGGCCGCTATGCATGGCGTCGATAGCATCATGCAAATTTGTGCTCACTCGCCGATCTCACCGTCCTCCTCGCCTGCGACTTCCATGGCCGCAAGGCTGCGTTCCAGCACGCCCAGCATGTCCTGCAATTCGGCAAGCTTGCGGACGCCATAGCGGCTGGTGATCTCGGCATAGATCGCCTCCGAGGTTGGCGCAACCGCCTCGATCAGCTTCAACCCCTTGGCGGTTATCGACACCACGGCGCGCCGCAAATCGGCTTTCGCGGTGCGACGCTCGATCAATTGGCGCGCTTCGAGATCGCGCAGGATTCGCGACAGGCTCGGCCCTAGCAGGAAAGCGACGCGCGCCAATTCCGTAACCTCGATCGCATCCACCGCCGTCAGCGCGCGAAGGATGCGCCATTGCTGTTCGGTCAGGCCGTGGTTGCGCAGGGACGGACGGAACTGGCGCATCACGGCTTCGCGGGCGCGCAGCAACAACATCGGCAGCGAGCGCGAGAAATCGCGCATCGGGGCACGCCGGGCCATCTCGGCCGCTTCCACGCTGGATCCTGTCTGCGATTTCTTCTGTGCCATCCGCCGATCGTCCGCCATCACTAATGCTTATCAAAGGGAATAAAGTTTTGCGGTGCAACAAGCATGAATTCGAGTTGATCAATTTCACTTAACATGTTAATCATTTCCGGACACCATCCTTTTGCTGAGAGCATATGGCCCTTTCAAACGACCAGATTCGCGCCGCCGCCGAGCGGCTGGACCATGCGGAAAAGACCCGCACGCAGATCCGGCAGATTTCGCTCGAACATCCCGGCATCACCATCGCAGACGCTTACGCGATTCAGAAGGCGTGGGTCGAGATGAAGATTGCGCAGGGCCGCATCGTCAAAGGCCACAAGATCGGCCTGACCTCCAAAGCGATGCAGAGCGCGCTCAACATCGACGAACCGGATTCCGGCGTCCTGCTGGACGACATGTTCTTTGCCGATGGCGGCCTCATCCCAACCGACCGCTTCATCGCCACCCGCATCGAGGCCGAGTTGGCGTTTGTGATGAAGACCCGGCTCTCCGGCCCCGACTGCACGATATTCGACGTGCTCAACGCCACTGACTTCGTGGTGCCGGCGCTGGAGATTCTCGACACGCGGGTTGAGCGCGTCGACCCGCAAACCAAATCGGCCCGAAAGATCTTCGACACCATCGCCGATAACGCCGCGAATGCCGGCATCGTGCTGGGCGGCCGGCCGATCCGCCCGATGGACGCTGACCTTCGCTGGATCGGCGCGCTGTGTTTTCGCAACGGCCAACTGGAGGAAACCGGGCTTGCCGCCGGCGTGCTCAATCATCCCGCGACCTCCGTGGCCTGGCTCGCCAACAAGATCGCGCCGAACGGATTGGCGCTGGAGGCCGGCAAGGTGGTGCTGGCGGGATCGTTCATCCGCCCGATCGAGACCCGCAAAGGCGACACGATCCAGGCCGACTATGGCCCCTACGGCTCGGTGAGCTGCTACTTCGCTTGATACATCCACAGGAACTGCTGGGGTACGGACATGCCGCATTTCACGATCGAATACTCCGCCAATCTCGATGGCCGCGTCGACATGGGCGCGGTGGTAGAACTGGTACGCAAGGCCGCGGTTGAAACCGGCATCTTCCCGCTCGGCGGCATCCGGGTGCGCGCGATCAAATGCGAGCACTACGCGATTGCTGACAACAGGCACGATTACGGCTTCCTCGACATGGTGCTGCGGCTCGGCGAAGGCCGCGACCTCGCTACCCGAAAGACAGCCGGCGAGCATATTTTCAAGGCGCTGTCGGCCTATCTCGATCCGGTGTTCAGGGAGACAAAGTTCGCGTTGTCGTTCGATATGCAGATCAACGACAAGGACACCAGCTGGAAACGCAACAACATCCACGAAGCTTTAAAGGTAGAGACGGTCAATGGATAAGGTCACACCGAAAGACGTGTTTCAGGCCAACCGCGACCGCGCAGCGCCCCTGCTCGCCAAGCTGAAGGCCGAAGGCATCGGGCACATGATCGACGGCAAGGTCGTGCCATCGATTTCAGGGCAGACGTTTGAGACCAAATCCCCGGTCGACGGCACGGTGCTGGCTTCGGTCGCGCGCGGCAACGCCGAAGACATTGATCGCGCCGCAACTGCAGCGTCGCGGGCATTCAAATCCTGGCGCGACATGCCGGCGGCGACGCGCAAGAAACTGCTGCATCGGGTCGCCGACGCCATTGAAGATCGCGCCGACGATATCGCGGTGCTCGAATGCATCGACACCGGCCAGGCCCATCGCTTCATGGCCAAGGCCGCGATCCGCGCCGCGGAGAATTTTCGTTTCTTCGCCGACAGATGCGCCGAGGCCCGCGACGGCCTCAGCACGCCGAGCGAGGAGCACTGGAACATTTCGACCCGGGTGCCGATCGGCCCGGTCGGTGTCATCACGCCCTGGAATACGCCGTTCATGCTGTCGACCTGGAAGATCGCGCCCGCGCTCGCGGCCGGCTGCACGGTCGTGCACAAGCCCGCCGAATGGTCGCCGGTAACGGCCGATCTCCTGGTAAAATTGGTGAAGCAGGCCGGTGTGCCCGACGGCGTGCTCAACACCGTACACGGCATCGGTGAAGAAGCCGGCAAGGCGCTGACCGAACATCCCGCGATCAAGGCGATCGGGTTCGTCGGCGAGAGTTCGACGGGTTCGGCGATCATGGTGCAGGGCGCACCGACCTTGAAGCGCGTGCATTTCGAACTCGGCGGCAAGAATCCCGTGATCGTGTTCGACGATGCCGATTTGGACCGCGCGCTCGACGCGGTCGTGTTCATGATCTACTCGCTCAACGGCGAGCGCTGCACCTCATCGAGCCGGCTCCTGGTTCAAGAGGGTATCGCGGATAAGTTTATCGAAAAGCTGACTGCGCGGGTAAAGGCGCTCAAGGTAGGACACCCGCTCGATCCCGTCACCGAAGTAGGTCCCCTGATCCACGAGCGGCATCTGGCGAAAGTCTGCAGTTATTTCGACGTCGCGCGGCAGGACGGGGCCACCATTGCCGCCGGCGGCAAGCCGCATGACGGACCCGGCGGCGGGCATTATGTGCTGCCGACGCTGGTCACATCAGCGCATTCGAAAATGCGCGTCGCGCAGGAAGAAGTGTTCGGCCCGTTCCTGACGGTGATTCCGTTCAAGGACGAAAAGGACGCCATCGAGATCGCCAACGGCGTGCAGTACGGCCTCACCGGCTACGTCTGGACCGGCGACATGGGCCGCGCGCTGCGCGTCGCGGACGAACTGGAAGCCGGCATGATCTGGCTCAATTCCGAAAACGTCCGCCATCTGCCGACGCCGTTCGGCGGCATGAAATCGTCCGGCATCGGCCGCGACGGCGGCGACTACTCGTTCGACTTCTACATGGAGACCAAGCACGTCTCGCTGGCACGCGGGACGCACAAGATTCAGAGATTGGGTACGACCTCATCCTGAGGAGCGCGCGCAAGCGCGCGTCTCGAAGGATGGGCCACGGGCCTCATGGTTCGAGACGGCGCAAGAGCGCCTCCTCACCATGAGGGAGAGACAAATCCGCAAACTGGGACAAAAACATGCCGGTACCTACACACGTCTTCGATCCGCCGTTCAACGTCATCCGCTCCAGCCACGCCGTGCTCGACGTGACGGACCTGAACGCCAGCAGCGACTTCTACGAAAAGACCGTCGGCCTCCATGTCGAGGACCGCGACGGCAGCGCCGTCTATTTGCGCGCGGCCGAGGAACATCAGCATCACTCGCTGGTGCTGCGCAAGGCGCCCACCGCGGCCTGCAACCGGCTCGGTTTCAAGGTCGGCAATGACACCGATCTCGACAAGGCCGCGGCGTTCTTTTCCGAGAACGGCATCACCTACGCCTTCGTCGAACAGCCGTTCCAGGGCCGCACGCTGCACTTCACCGATCCCTTCGGGTTCCAGATCGAGCTCTATGCGTCGATGGAGAAGCGTCCGCATCTGCTCAGGCGCTACGATCTCTACAAGGGCTGCCATCCGCAGCGGCTCGATCATTTCAACGTCTTCGCTGCCGAAGTTCAGGGCACCGTCGATTTCTATGCCCGGCTCGGCTTTCGCCTGACCGAATATGGCGAGGAGGACGGGCCGAACGGGCGCATCGCCGCGGCCTGGATGCATCGCAAGGGCAATGTGCACGATTTTGCCATCACCAATGGCAAGGGCCCTCGCCTGCATCACTTCGCCTATTGGGTGCCCACGGCGATGAACATCCTGCATCTGTGCGACGTGATGGCCTCCAGCGGCTACCTAGAGAATATCGAGCGCGGGCCCGGCCGCCACGGCATCGCGAACGCGTTCTTCCTCTATGTCAGGGATCCCGATGGCCACCGCCTCGAGCTCTACACCAGCGATTACTTTACCGGCGATCACGACCATGAGCCGATGCGCTGGTCGCTGAAGGACCCGCGCCGGCAGACACTATGGGGCGCGCCGGCGCCGCGCTCCTGGTTCGAGCAGGGCTCGCCGTTCACGGGGCAAGCCGTGCGCGAGCCGGCCTTTGTCGCCGACGTCACGATTGCGGATTAGGCTTGCCGGTGAATTATCGCCATCGTATGCAGCTTGTCTCTCACCACGCGTCGTCCCGGCGAAAGCCGGGACCCATACTCCGCGGCGGCAGTGTTGCAGAAGGTGTCGGCCACAGTGCCCTAACGATAGGACACGGCGTATGGGTCCCGGCGTTCGCCGGGACGACACAGAGTATCGGATAACCAATGGCTCCTCCCCGCCTTGCCACCTATTCCATCGATGGCGCCACCAAATACGGCGCCGTCACCGATGCCGGCATCGTCGATCTCTCCGCGCGCTTCGGACAGCAATATCCGACGCTGCGCGAAGCCATCTCCGCCGGTGCGCTGATGAAGCTTGCCGAGGACGCCGCGAAGCGTTCACCGGATCATGCGCTCGATGCCATCGCCTGGCAGCCGCCGATCCCCGCGCCGGAAAAGATCATCTGCATCGGCGTGAACTATCCGGATCGCAACGCCGAATACAAGGACGGCCAGGACGCGCCGAAATATCCCAGCATGTTCATGCGCACGCCGCGGTCTTTCGTCGGGCACAACGCGCCGCTGGTTCGTCCACGCGCCTCCACGCAGCTCGACTATGAGGGCGAACTGGTGCTCGTGATCGGCAAGGCCGGCCGCCACATCAGTGAGAGCGTGGCGCTGGATCACATCGCCGCCGTCACGCTGTGCAACGAGGGCACCATCCGCGACTGGGTGCGGCACGCCAAATTCAACGTCACGCAGGGCAAGAACTTTGATTCGACCGGCAGCCTCGGCCCGTGGCTGGTGCCTTACACCAGCGAAGCGCAGATCGCCGATGTCCGCCTGACGACGCGGGTCAACGGCGAGATCCGGCAGGACGACCGTACCGGCCGGCTGATTTTCGGCTTCCGCTATCTCCTCAACTACATCTCGACCTTCACGACGCTGGTGCCCGGCGACGTCATCGTAACGGGAACGCCGACCGGAGCCGGTGCGCGGTTCGATCCGCCGCGCTATCTCAAGCCCGGCGACGTCATCGAGGTGGAAGCCGAAGGCGTCGGCATGCTACGTAACGGCGTGGCCGACGAAGACTGATCGATCTCTGCAATGATGGAACTGTAATATGACCTCAACGTCCGGCGGCGAAGCGATCGTCAACGGCCTCGTCGCGCATGGCGTCGACACCGTGTTCGGCCTGCCCGGCGCGCAGATCTACGGTCTGTTCGATGCCTTCCATCAGGCACAGCTGAAAGTGATCGGCGCGCGGCACGAGCAGGCCTGCGGCTACATGGCCTTTGGCTATGCGCGCGCGACCGGCCGGCCCGGCGTATTCAGCGTGGTGCCCGGCCCCGGCGTGCTCAATGCCGGTGCGGCGCTGCTGACGGCGTTTGGAGCCAACGAGCCGGTACTGTGCCTCACCGGTCAAGTGCCGACCGCGTTTCTCGGCAAGGGTCGCGGCCATCTGCACGAGATGCCGGACCAGCTCGCGACGCTGCGCACCTTCGTCAAATGGGCCGACCGGATCGAATATCCCGACGACGCACCGGCGAAGGTCTCGCGCGCATTTCAGGAAATGCTGTCGGGACGCCGCGGGCCGGTCTCGCTGGAAATGCCGTGGGACGTGTTCACGCAGCGCACGCAGGTCGCAAGCTCGACCGCGTTCGATCCGTTCCCAGCCCCGCAGCCCGACCCTGATCGCATCAAGGAAGCGGCGGCGTTGATATCTGACAGCAAGCGGCCGATGATCTTTGTCGGCAGCGGCGCAATCCACGCACGCGAGGAGATCCTCGAACTTGCCGAGATGATCGATGCACCTGTGGTGGCGTTCCGCAGTGGCCGCGGCATCGTCTCCAACGCGCATGAACTCGGGCTGACGATGGCGGCGGCCTACCGGCTGTGGCCGCAGACCGACCTCATGATCGGCATCGGCACACGCCTGGAATTGCCGACGATGTCGCGCTGGCCCTATCGCCCCAACGGCCTGAAATCGATCCGCATCGATATCGACCCGACTGAAATGCGCCGCTTCACGCCGGACACTGCCGTGATATCGGATGCCAAGGCCGGCACTGCCGATCTCGTCGCCGCCGTGAAGAAGGCCGGCTACAGCAAGACCAGCGGCAGACGTTCCGCGATCCGCGAAGCCGCCGCCGCGGCGCATCAGGAGATCCAGAAGGTTCAGCCGCAGATGGCGTATCTCAACATCCTACGCGAGGTGCTGCCGGCGAACGCCATCGTCACCGACGAGCTCTCGCAGGTCGGCTTCGCCTCCTGGTACGGTTTTCCGATCTATGAACCGCGCACCTTCATCACGTCGGGCTATCAGGGCACGCTCGGCTCCGGTTTCCCGACCGCGCTCGGCGCCAAGGTCGCCTATCCGGACCGGCCGGTGGTCGCGATCACCGGCGACGGTGGCTTCATGTTCGGCGTGCAGGAATTGTCGACCGCGGTGCAGTTCAAGATCGGCGTGGTGACGCTGATCTTCAACAACAACGCCTATGGCAATGTGCGGCGCGACCAGCGCGAACGCTTCGACGGCCGCGTGGTGGCGTCCGACCTCGTCAATCCGGATTTCGTCAAGCTCGCGGAATCCTTTGGCGTCGGTGCCGCGCGCGTGACCTCGCCGGATCAATTTCGTGCCGTGCTTGAGAAGGCGCTGGCCGATGGCGGGCCCTATGTGATCGCGATCGAGGTGCCGACCGATTCCGAAGTCAGCCCCTGGGCGTTCATTCATCCGGCGAAGCCGTAATCATCGTCATTCCGGGGCGCGAAGCGAACCCGGAATCTCGAGATTCCGGGTTCGATGCTTTCGCATCGCCCCGGAATGACGGCTAGACTCTCAAATCGGCATGCTTCGCTGCGCCCGGGATGCTGCGATCACCAGCAGGCCCGCGCCGGCAACCGCCCAGCACGCAATCGGCGCCCATTGCAGCAGCGGCGCGTATTCCGGCAGCTTCTGCAGGCCGCCGGCAACAGCCGCCATCCGCGCGAAGGTCGCAAGCGCCAGCGCTGAAAATACCAGCCCGATCACCTTGCCCTCGGCGCCGGTCTCGCCGATCGCGAGCGCCGCGGAAACCGCGCTCATCAGCATGCAGCCCCAGGCCGCGCCCGCGACGAACTGTGCGACAACAAGCATATTGAGACTGCCCGACAACTCCGCACCGAGCACGGCCAGTGCGCCGAACAGGCCGGCCGCACCCATCACGATCAACCCTCCGCGGTGCTTGACCACGACGCTTGCCGGAAACATCGCGATATTGAAGCCGATCCAGAATACCGGCATCAGCCATGGCAACTGGTCGGCGGTGGCGAAACGCAGGAAGAACGACGAACTGTTGAGGCTGAAATGCAGCTGATAGCCGAGCGACAGGATCACCATCGACGCGATGAAGATCATCGGCACCGTGCTGAGGGGTTTCGCTGCAACTGCGGGTGCGCTTGAGGCTGGCGCCTGCGCCGCGGCGTCACGCTCGACCTTCGACAGCGCCAGCGTGGTGATCAGCAGGACCAGCCCGGAAATCAGGAACGGAAGCCGCGGATCCTGGTTGCGCAACACGACGCCGAGATAGGGCGAGACCGCGCCGGCCAAACCGTAACCGAGCATCGCCAGCGCCGCCATCAATGGCACCCGCGGCCGCGCGCAATGCTTGCCGAGCAACGTCAGTGGCGGCGCCCGCAAGGCCGACGAGGTCACGACCCAGATCAGGATCAGCACAATGAACCAGACCTGCGCGCCCGGGCCGGTGCCGGCCACAAACGGCAGCGCGACAAAGGCCGCGCACGAGATCGCAGTCAGGATGCCGACGAACACACCGAGCCGGCCGACAAACGGCGCGAGCTTGTCGGCGGCAATTCCCATCGCGGTGTCGCTGATGGTGAAGATGGCCTGATCGAGCATCAGGATGAGGATCACCACGCCGGGTGCAATTCCGACCTGGGCTGCGAGCTTCGGCAGGTAGATGACGTAAGTGGTCCAGCCCAACGTGAAGATCAGCTGCAGCACGGCGAGATAGATACCGGTGCGGCTGGTGCCTGCGCCGCCGTCAGCCTTTGCCTCAGTCGTGCTCATATTCCGCTCCCCGCCCGGTGGAGAGCATAGACCAGACGAAACTTCGATGGGAAGCCGGTAAGCTTGCGTCAGCACGCTTTTCGAAAAGTCAGATTGATGCGCTGGCGACCCAGCACCGCGTGTTCACCATCGGCGAGCGGTGCTATGCCGTGAAAGAACAAGCGCGACGGCCCACCCCAGACCACGACGTCGCCATGCACCAGCCGAAACCGGTGCGGCTTGTCGCTGCGCTTCAATCCCCCGAACAGGAAGATCGCCGGTATCCCCAGCGACACCGATACGATCGGCGCGGCAAAATCCTGCTCGTCCTTGTCCTGATGCAGCGACATGCGGGCGCCGGGCTCGTAGCGGTTGATCAGGCAGGCATCCGGCGAAAAGTTTTCAAAGCCGCCCTCGGCCGCCGCTTCGCCTGCCACCTCGCGAAACACGGTGGGCATCGCCGGCCACTTCTGTCCGGATTCGGGATCGATGCCGTCATAGCGATAACCGGTGCGATCGGTAACCCAGCCGGCGTTACCGCAATTGGTCATCGCCACCGACATCTGATGGCCGCCGGGCGTGGACATATGACGGAACGGCGCTTGCGCCACGATCTCGCGCAGCGCCGGAATCAGCTCGCCTTCAAAGCGTGCCGCGAAACCGCGCAGCAGCACGGCGCCATCGGCCATCGCTTCCCGCGACGGCCGCACATCGGCAACGGCATCGAACAAATCCGCGGTCAATTCGCTTCGCACTCACTTGGCATAGTGAAGTTATTTGGCGTCGTGAAAGATCACGCCGACGGTATGGCGGTGGCCGGAGCGGATCTGGCTGACGCCATGGCGCAGATTAACGCGATAGAACCCGCGCGTCCCCTGCACCGGGCGATGATGCACAGCAAATGCCACCGCGTCGCCCTGCGTCAGCGGCACCACTTCCGGCCGCGACTGCATCCGTGGCCGCTGCTCTGTCAACACAAACTCGCCGCCCGTGAAATCGCGCCCCGGTTCCGAGAGCAGGATCGCGACCTGCAACGGGAATACATGCTCGCCATAGAGGTCCTGATGCAGGCAATTATAATCGCCGGCGCCGTATTGCAGCAGCAACGGTGTCGGCCGCACCTGCCCGGCGTCATGGCACCGCTTCAGGAACGCCTGATGCGCCGGCGGATATTGGATATCGATGCCCATCGTCTGGTTCCAACGATTGGCGATGCCGCACAGCCGCGCATACAGCGCCGGGCGCAATTCCGCGATCAGGTCCGGCAGCGGATAGGAAAAATACTTGTACTCGCCACGCCCAAACCCGTGACGTCCCATCACGATGCGGCTGCGGAACCGGGTGTCATCCGGATAGAGGGCGGCGAGCCCCTGGCATTCCTCCGGCGACAGCAATCGTTTCAGCACGGCACAGCCCTGCCCATCCAGATCGGCGGTCGCCTGCGTCCAGTCTATAGCATCGACGCGAGCGGCGATGTCGGGAGGTGATCGGCGGTCGGTGGTCTTTGCGGTGGCTTTCATGACGGGCATTTTCGCAAAGCCAGCCGTTAGACGCCACCCGATTTCCGTTAAAAGCGTCGTCCCGGCGAAGGCCGGGACCCATAACCACAAATGTTCGTTTGGCGCGAAAGGTGTCGAACAGCGCTGTCTAAAACGAGAGGCCGCGGAGTATGGGTCCCCCGATGCGCAATTGCGCATCTGAGCTCAAGGCCGGGACGACAACTACCCCAACACCGGCAGCGTGATCACATCATACCCATGACTGATCTTTCGCTTCAGCACGGGGTCTTCCAGTTCGAACTCGAACCGGCTTGCCGGGCGGATGCCGCCCTTGGCTGCGAAGGTGCCGCCGAACATTGCGCAGCCGTCGGGCAGGCCTTTAGCCCCAAAGCCGCGGGCGATCAGGTCGTTGACCGGGAGCATGCCGTCGAGCGTGCCTTCCTGGTAGAGCACCTTCTTGCCATCGATGACCGCCCAGGACCGCAGGATCATCCGGTCCCAGTGAGCGATGACGTCCTCCAGCTCCCACAGCACGGAGGCGACAGGCTTGTCGCACATCTGCTTTGAAACCGTGACGCTGTAGGCCTCGACCTTGCGATCGGTATGGTCGGAACCGCAGCCGACAAAGATGCGGCCCTGCCAGCCGATCAGCACGAACTCGACCTCGCCGCTGGAATCGCCGCCACTGACTTCGATGGTGTCGGCGGTCGTGATCCGGCACGCGGACACCCGATAATAGATCGGCGTCGAGGCCGGCCGCGCGATGCCGATCGCTTCCAGCTCAGCGATGTGCTTGTCGCGCGCGATCGGATCGCGACCGGTCCAGCCGGCGATCACGGCCTGATCGATCGCGAGTGTCAGCGGCGTCGGCGCGCCCTGGTCTTCGACGGTAAAGGTAAGGTCAATCACGGATAATGCTCTCCATTCCGGCCGCAAGTTCGAAGATGCGGCGATCCGAACCGCCGGCGCCCGCCAGCATCAGGCCGACCGGCGCCTCGCCTTCACGATGCGCGGGCAGCGAAATCGCGCAGCCGTCGAGCATGTTGATCAGCGTGCAATTGCGCAAGGCGCGCAGGTTCTGCGCCGCGAATGCCTTGTCGTCGGCGAGATCGGCGATGACAGGCGGGGTATTGGCCGTGGTCGGCATGACCAGCGCGTCATAGGGCGCGATCCGCGCCTCGGTGCGCGCGATGAACGACTTTCGTGCACCAAGCAGATCGATATAGTCGGCCGCGCTCATGCCTTCGCCGCGCAGGATGCGCACGTGAACGCGGGGATCGTAGACGCCGCCTTTACGGACGACCAGGTGGCGGTGCCAGGCATAGCTTTCCGACGCCGCAAAGCCGCCCTTGGCGTTCATCGCGCCGACATCGAGGAATTCCGGCACCTCGATCCGCTCGATCAGCGCGCCCTGCCGCGACAGCGTTTCCAGCGCACGCTCAAACGTATTCGCGACTTCATCATCGAGATCATCGAGCGCGATCGTGGTCGGCACCGCCAGCCGCATGCCCCTGATAGGGCGCGGCTGAATCTGCGGTAGCTCGGGTTCATCGGCCAGTACCGCATCGAGCGTCGCGCAGCACTGCGTCGTGCGCGCCAGCGGTCCAAAACTGTCGAGCGAAGTTGACAGCGGCACGCCGCCATCGAGCGGCACGCGGCGCTGCGTCGGCTTGAAGCCGACGATGCCGTTGAACGCGGCCGGAATCCGGCAGGAGCCGCCGGTATCGGTGCCGAGCGCGCCATGCGCCATGCCGTCGGCGATCGATACCGCGGCGCCCGACGACGAGCCGCCGGGCACATGGCCGACGCTGCGGTTCCAGACGCTCTTCGGCGTGCCATAATGCGGATTGATGCCGATGCCGGAATAGGCGAACTCGGTCATGTTGGTGCGGCCGATCACGATGAAGCCGGCACGGCGCAACCGCGCCACCACGGGCGCATCGGCCTCCGCCGGCGTGCCATCTTCCAACGCCCGCGAGCCGGCGCGGGTCACCTGCCCCTTGATGTCGAACAGATCTTTGACCGAAACCGGAATGCCGGCAAACGGCGATGGCGCCGCATGGGCCTTGCGCAGCCGGTCCATGGCGTCCGCGGCGCCCAGGGCGCCTTCCTTGTCGACATGGATGAACGCGCGCGATCCCTCTCCTGAGGAGTCGGCGATTTTCGCAAGGCATTGCTCGACCAGCTTGCGGGCAGAGGTCACCCCGCTGTCGAGATCGGCGGCGAGCGAGGCAAGTGTGGGAGTATTCGGCATGGCTTGTCCGGCTTTGTTTGCTTCTGATGTCGCTATGTCTTGGAGCGATGCTGATGTCGAGCGGCACGCGGGGAAAATGATTTGCCGCGCCGCGGACTATTGCCTGAGACACGCTGGCATACAAGCGCCCTTGGCTTGCCGGAATGCGGCCATGCGGCGGCGCGGCTGGACCGTTGACGGGGAATGGTCAATTGTCGCATCAAGATCGCAACAAGCGGGCCGATACCCGCACCTCAGGGAGGAATGCCCGATATGGCGGAGCCAGCGCGCGCTAAACCAAAGCCGACACCGGAAACCCAACATTTCTGGGATGGTACGGCGGCCGGCGAGTTGCGGCTGCAGCGCTGCGACGCCTGCGCCAATGTCTATTTTCCGCCGCGCCCGTTCTGCCCGTCCTGCGCCTCGCGCAAGGTCAGCGTGTTCAAGGCCAGCGGCAAGGCCAAGCTCTACAGCTACGTCATCAACCATCGCCCCGCAGCCCCCGGTTTCACCCCACCTTACGCGATCGCCGTCGTCGAACTCGACGAAGGCCCGCGCATGATGAGCAATATCATCGATTGTCCGCAGACACCCGAGGCGCTCGAACTCGACATGAGGCTCGAAGTCGCCTTCGAGAAGCTCGACGACAAGATCACCCTTCCCCAGTTCCGTCCGGCGAAGGGCTAAGCACCATGCGCAGAAACCAGGTCGCCGTCGTCGGCGCTGCCGAGACCACCGAACTCGGAATCATCCCGAACATGTCGCAGATCCAGCTTCACGCGGATGCGGCGCTCAACGCCATCGCCGATGCCGGGCTGAAACTGTCCGATATCGATGGCATCGCCACCGCGGTGGAAACGCCGCAGCAGATCGCGCATTACCTCGGCATCAAGCCAACCTGGGTCGACGGCACGTCCGTGGGCGGCTGTTCGTTCATGCTGCATGTCCGCCACGCCGCGGCCGCGATCGAGGCCGGCCTCTGCAAGACCGTGCTGATCACGCATGCCGAAAGCGGCAAGTCGATGATCGGCAAGCAGCCGCGCTCGACGCCGCCGGACAGCCTCAACGGCCAGTTCGAATCGCCGTTCGGCGTGTTCGGCCCGCCCAGCATGTTTCCGATCCCCGTGCTGCGCTACATGAAGACCTACGGCATCACCCATGAGCAGATCGCCATGGTCGCGGTCGCCCAGCGCGAATGGGCCGCCAAGAACCCGCGTGCCACCATGAAGGCGCCGATCACGGTCGAGGACGTGCTGAACTCGAAGATGATCGCCTACCCGTTCCGCATCCTGCAATGCTGCCTCGTCACCGATGGCGGCGGCGCGCTGATCCTGACCTCAGCCGATCGTGCCAAGGATTTTCCGAACAAGCCGGTCTATATCCTTGGCACCGGCGAGAGCGTGGAAACCCCGATGGTCAGCCAGATGGAAACCTTCAACTCCTCGCGCGCCTTCAAGACCGCGGGGCCAATGGCTTTCAAGGAAGCCGGCATCGCGCATAAGGACGTCGATCATCTCATGATCTACGACGCCTTCGCGCATCTGCCGCTGTTCGGCCTCGGCGATCTCGGCTTCATGCCCCATGAAGAGACCGGCAAGTTCATCGCCGACGGCAACACAAGACCCGGTGGCAAGCTGCCGCTCAACACCAATGGCGGCGGCTTGAGCTACATGCATTCGGGCATGTACGGCATGTACGCGCTGCAGGAAAGCGTGCGACAAATGCGCGGTATCGCGCCGGCCCAGGTCAAGGACGCGAAAATCTCGGTGTGCCATGGCGTCGGCGGCATGTTCGCGGCGAGTGGCACGATCATTTTTACGAACGAGAAGTAATCACGTCGGTCATTCCGGGATGGTCCGAAGGACCAGACCCGGAATCTCGAGATTCCGGGTTCCCGCTTCGCGGGCCCCGGAATGACTGACAGTAACGGGAGAACCACCATGGCCAAATCACTGCAAGACAAAGTCATTATCGTCACCGGCGCGGGCCGCGGTATTGGGCGCGAGATCGCGCTGCTCTGTGCGGCCGAGGGCGCCAAGGTCGTGGTCAACGATCCCGGCGGCGCTGCCGACGGCGCGGGCAACAGCGCCGCACCGGCCGAGGAAGTGGTCGAGGAGATCAAGAAGCGCGGCGGAATTGCCGTGGCCAATTTCGAGTCGGTGGCGGAAGCGATTCCCGCGAGCAAGATCGTGAAGACGGCGACCGATCATTTCGGCCGGCTCGACGGCGTCGTCAACAATGCCGGCATCCTGCGCGACATGATCTTCCACAAAATGAGCGTCGAAGCCTTCGAATCCGTCATCAAGGTCCATCTGATGGGCTCGTTCTATGTCAGCCACGCCGCGGCGCGGCTATTCCGCGAACAGGAGAGCGGCTCCTTCGTGCACTTCACCTCGACCTCGGGCCTGATCGGCAATTACGGCCAGGCCAATTACGCCGCCGCCAAGCTCGGCATCGTCGGCCTGTCGAAGTCGATCGCGCTCGATATGGGCCGCTTCAACGTGCGCTCGAACTGCGTCTCGCCATTCGCCTGGACCCGCATGATCGGCACCATCCCGACCGAGACCGAGGCCGAGAAGGCCCGCGTGGCGAAGATCCAGCAGATGGGGCCGGAGAAGATCGCGCCGGTCTGCGCGCATCTGCTCAGCGACGCCGCCAAGGACGTGACCGGACAAATTTTTGGCGTGCGCATGAACGAGATCTTCCTGTTCGGCCAACATCGTCCTGTGCGCTCGGTTCACCGCAGCGAAGGCTGGACGCCGCAGTCCATCGCCGAGCACGGCATGCCAGCGCTGAAGGGATCATTCTCCAAGCTCGACCGCTCTGCGGACGTCTTCACCTGGGATCCGATCTGAATCACGCCGGCGCGGCCCTCGGGATGAGACTCGACGTCCGCGCCAGGTACCATTTCAGGTTGTTCGATCGAAACTCGCCTGCTTTATGCCCAATTGCCGGCACATGATTTCCTTCCAACGAAAACTTGGGAGGAAAAAAATGACAACAACGCGACCCCATCTACCTCAGCCAACTGACGCCAGGGCGAACGGACTGGATCGCCGCACGCTCTTGCGCGGTGCAACCGTGCTGGCCACCGCGGCCGTGACCATGAAAGCCGCCTCAGCGGCGAGCGTTGCGCCACTCGGCCAAACGGGCGCTCCGACGACAGCAACCCAGCCGCTGCCGCTGGGGCCGCTACCGGGCGCCCGCTATCCCGATGCCCGCCTGGAGTCGCTCAAAAAGAAGGGGGTCTCGTTCGGGCCTACGGGTTTTCCGGCCTTTGCCGGCACCATGGCCGTCGAGCGCGTCGCGACCGGGTTCCGCTGGGCCGAGGGACCGGTTTACTTCCCGGCTGGCCGCTACGTGCTGTTCTCCGACATTCCCAACAACCGCATCATGCGCTTCTCGGAGGATGACGGTCACGTCAGCGTATACCGCCAGCCGTCGATGAACTCGAATGGCAACACCATCGACCGGGAAGGACGCCTGATCAGCTGCGAACATAGCGGCCGACGGGTCACCCGGACCGAGCTCGACGGCTCGATCACGATCATCGCCGACAAGTACAATGGCAAGAAGCTCAACTCGCCAAACGACGCGGTTGTCGCCGCCGATGGTTCGATCTGGTTCTGCGATCCGGCCTACGGTATCGGCGGCTTTTACGAAGGCATCAAAGCCGATGCCGAGCAGGACAAGAAGAATGTCTACCGGGTCGATCCAAAAACCGGTGACATCAAAGTTGTCGTCGATGACTTCGTAGAACCCAACGGCCTTTGCTTTTCGCCCGACGAGAAAAAGCTCTATATCTGCGACACCGGCTTCACGGACGGGCCGGACAACCCGTCGCATATCCGCGCTTTCGATGTCGATCTCGCGGCCGGAAAACTCTCGAACAGCAAGGTGTTTGCGGACATGCCCAAGCCCAGCATTACCGACGGGCTTCGCTGTGACCGCGACGGGCGGCTGTGGTGCTCGGTAGGTTGGGGCGATCCGAATGAAGACGGCGTGCGCTGCTACATGCCCGACGGCGATCTGCTCGGCAAGATCCACATCCCCGAGACGGTCGCCAATTTGTGCTTCGGCGGTCAGCAACGAAACCGACTCTACATCTGCGGCTCGTCATCGCTCTATGCCGTCTACACCAGTGCGCAGGGCGCGATGAAGCCGTAGGCCAACTCTGAGGCAGAGAACTCACAACATCGTCGTCCCGGCGAACGCCGGGACCCATACTCCGCGGCCGTTGTCGAGAAAGAAGGTCTCTGACGTCAGCGCGCGAACGAAACTTCACGGCGTATGGGTCCCGGCTCGGAGGCCGGGACGACGGATGAGAGAGGCAGCGCCCCCCTCACCCGCTGTTCCGCAACCCCGCCGAGATGCCGTTGATGGTGATCTGAATGCCGCGCAGCACCTGCTCGTCGGGGTTTTGCGCGCGGTGCTCCTTCAGCAATTCCACCTGCACGTGGTTCAGCGGATCGAGGTAGGGAAAGCGGTTGCGGATCGAGCGCTCGAGCAGCGGGTTGCTCTGCAGCAAGCGCTCCTGCTGCATGATCTTCAAGAGCAAATCGATGCAGCTATGCCATTCCTCGCGGATGCGCCCGAAAATCTTCTCGCGCAGCGCCTCGTCAGGCACCAGCTCGGCATAACGCGAGGCAATCGCGATCGAGCTCTTGGCCAGCACCATGTCCATGTTCGACAGCAGCATCCGGAAGAACGGCCATTCGCGATAGAGTTCCTGCAGAAACGGCATGCCCTGCTCGGGATGTTCTGATATCCAGGTCTCCACCGCGCTGGCAAAGCCGTACCAGCCCGGTAGCATCAGGCGGCATTGCGCCCAGCTGAACACCCAGGGAATCGCGCGCAGGTCCTCGATCTCGCGGGTCTTCTTGCGGGAGGCCGGGCGGCTGCCGATGTTGAGCGTGGCGATCTCGTTGATGACGGTGGAGCCCCAGAAGTAGTCGGCAAAGCCCTCGGTCTCGTAGACCAGCCCGCGATAGGCCTTGAAGGCCAGCGCCGATAATTCCTCCATCGCCTTCAGATATTCAGCGCGCGGCGCGCTGTGCTTGGGCTGCAGCAGGCTCGCCTCCAGCGTTGCCGCCGCGAGAATCTCCAGATTGCTGCGGCCGACTTCGGCGTTGGAATATTTGCTGGAGATGATCTCGCCCTGTTCGGTGATGCGGATCTGGCCGTTCACCGCGCCGCCCGGCTGCGCGATGATCGCGTCATAGCTCGGCCCGCCGCCGCGGCCGACCGAGCCGCCGCGGCCGTGAAACAGCCGCAGGCGGACGTGGTGGCGCTCGAACACCGCGATCAGGTCGATTTCGGCCTTGTAGAGCTCCCAGCCCGAAGTGACGAAGCCGCCGTCCTTGTTGCTGTCGGAATAACCCAGCATCACTTCCTGGACCGCACCGCGGCTGTCGACCAGCTTGCGGTAGTCGTGAATCGACAGCATGCGGTCCATGATGCCGCTGGAGGCCTGCAGATCCTCGATGGTCTCGAACAGCGGCACGATATTGATCGCGCTGCGGCCGGAGGGATGGACGAGCCCGGCCTCCTTCAGCAGCAATGCGACCTCCAGCATGTCGGATACCCCCTTGCACATCGAGATGATGCATTGGGGGATCGCATTGCTGCCGAACCTGGCGTGGGCCTCGGCGGCCGCATGGAACAGGGCGAGCTCGCCCTGCGTTTCCTCGCTGTATTTCACGAACGTCGACGTGAGCGGCCGCGCATTGCCGAGCTCCCTGGTGAGCAGCGCGATCCGTGCTTCCTCGTTCAAGGCCAGATAGGACATGCCGGGCATCGCGGCGTCGATCAATTCCGCGACGGTGCGTTCATGCACCGCCGAGTTTTGCCTGATGTCGAGACTGGCGAGGTGAAAGCCGAAGCAATCCACCGCCCGGCGCAACTGCCGCAACCGCCCGCGCGCGATCACCCCTGAATTGTTCGCAACCAGCGAGCGATAGAGAATATCGAGATCGGTCTTGAACTCCGCGACATTGGCATAGGGGGCGGCTTCACCGACCGGCGGCCGGGTAATTCCCACATCCAGTTTCAGCGCAGTCGCGGTGAGCCGGGCGTAGATGCCGGATACCGCCAGCCGGTACGGCTCGCCGCTTCGATGCGGCGACTTGTCGGGCGAGCGCTCGGCGAGCGCGCGCAAATCCTTCGAAACGTCGGCAAGGTGTGCCGCCAGCGACAGTTCCGCACCGAGCACGTGCAGTTCCTCGAGATAGAAGCGCAGCACCCGGCTCGACTGCAGCCCGAGCGTTCCGCGCATCACTTCCCCCGTGACGAACGGGTTGCCGTCGCGATCGCCGCCGATCCAGCTGCCCATTCGCAGGAACGACGCCAGTTCGCCCCGCCCGTTGTCGCCCTCGTTCAATTTGTCTTCCAGCGCGCAATGCAGCCGCGGCACCTCGCGCAGGAAGGTGTAATCGTAGAATGAGAGGCCGTTGGCGACTTCGTCGAGCACGGTAAGCTTGGTCCGGCGCAACAAATTGGTCTGCCACAGCGTCAGTACGGCGCGGCGCAGCTGTTCGTCGCTCGCTGCGCGTTCCTCGGGCGTCAGTTGCACCCGTTCGTGGCGGTCCAGCAGTGCTGCGATTTCCATCTCCCGGTCGATGGTGCTCTTGCGGCGGACTTCGGTGGGGTGTGCGGTCAGGACCGGACTGATCAAGGCGTCGCTGAAGAATTTACGCAGGTCGGCCGCGCTGAAGCCGGCCGCACGCGCATGCGTCAGCGTCAGCGGCAGGGTGCCCGGAAGCGGCGTGCCGCCGGCGGTCGAGCGCGCCCGCATTTGCCGGATGTTGTTCTGGTCCTCGGCAATGTTGGCCAAATGCGAGAAATAGCTGAAGGCGCGTACGATCCGCACCGTCTGGCTGATCGACATGCTGTCGAGGATCAGCTCGAGCTCGCGCCGCGCCGGCTTGTCGTCGTCGCGGTGGAACCGGATCGAGGTCTGCCGGATCCGCTCGACCAGATCGAAGGCGTCGGCCCCCTCCTGGTCGCGCACGGTATCGCCGAGAATGCGCCCGAGCAGCCTGATATCGTTCCGCAGCCGGGCATCCTCGGCGTCTTCGACGCGATTGGCACGGATTTCGAGATCGGAAGGCATGGTCTGGGGCGACATGGCTGGCTACTCCAGAGGCTTGCCCGGCAAGTTTCGGAGTGTGCAAGTTTTTTGCCGCAGTGCAAGATAAAGATGGAGACGGTCTATTTTGTCGTCCCGGCCTAGTGCGCAATTGCGCACGGGGGCCGGGACCCATAGCCACCGGCGCACATGGTTATGGGAAGTCGTCGAACACCGTTTTCCAGTCGATGAGCCGCGGCGTATGGGTCCCGGCCTTCGCCGGGACGACGCCATACTAGTCTGCTCGCCGCTAAATCCGCCGCCCCGCCCGCTCCCAATAGGGGTCGCGCAGACGGCGCTTGAAGATCTTGCCGGAATCCTCGCGCGGCAGATTGGCCTGGATTTCGACGTGCTTGGGCACTTTGTAGTCGGCCAGCGCGGTCTTGAGCTGGGCGCGGACGGCGCCGATATCGAGCGTGACGCCCGGCTGCGGCTCCACCACCGCCATCAAGGCCTCGCCGAACTCCTCGTCGGGAATGCCGAACACCGCGCAATCATGGACGCCGGGAACGGCGTGCAGCGCGGCTTCGATCTCGGCGGGGTAAATGTTGACGCCGCCCGAAATCACCATGTCGCGCTTGCGGTCGCAGATGAAGACATAGCCGTCCTCATCGATATAGCCGACATCGCCGGAGGTAATGAACCCCTCGCGGTCGATCTCGGATCGCTTCTCCGGCTTGTTGTGATAGGTGAAATCCGGATTGCCCGCGATGCGCGAATAGATTTCGCCGATCTCGCCCCGCGGCAGCACCCGCCCGTCATCGCCGATGAAGCGCAACTCGGCGCCCGGCGAGATCTTGCCGACGGTGCCGGGCTTCTTCAGCGCGTCCTCGGAATTGGCAAAGGTCACCGCGCCGGATTCGGTCGAGCCGTAGAATTCATAGATCACCGGCCCCCACCATTCGATCATCGCGCGCTTGACGTCGGCCGGACAGGGCGCCGCGGCATGGATGATGTGACGCAGCGACGACATGTCGTATTTCTTGCGTACGTCCTCCGGCAGCTTCATCAGCCGGATGAACATCGTCGGCACCATGAATATCGTGTCGACCCGCTGCGTCTCGATCAGCCGCAGGAACTCTTCGGGCTCGAAGCGCGGCATCAGGATCAACGCACCACCAAGCCGCCCGGCGCGCAGGCCGAACGAGTTCGGCGCGGAATGATATAGCGGTCCCGGCAGGATTGTCCGCGCCCCCGGTTTGAGGCCGTAGATCATCGCCCGCATGGTTTCGGCATTGGCGCTCTGGGCCGGCGTCGGCGCAAAACGGCGTACGCCCTTCGGATGGCCCGTGGTGCCGGAGGTGTAGATCATGTTCTGCGGCTGCGGCACCACCGGGCCGTCATAGCGCGGCTGCTGCGTGAGCCAGGATTCGAAATCGATCGCGAAATCCGGCGTCGCAAGATGATCGCGGTCGATCTTGTAGTTGGCGAGGATCTCCGGCGGCGTCGGCACGCTGAGCGCGGTGACGCCTTGCGGGATTGCCTCGCGCAGCTGATGCAGCATGTCGGCATGCGCGATCAGCACGGAAGTGCCGGAATCCGTCAGCACGTAATTGATCTCTTCCGGCTTGAAGTGCCAGTTGACGGGCACGCCATAAGCGCCGAGCCGCATCGCGGCATAGGCCGCCTCGATGAAGGCGATGTCGTTGCGCATCAGCATGCAGACGCTGTCGCCCGGCTTGACGCCGAGCTGATGCAATCCGCTGGCGATGCGGTCGGCGCGATCGGCGACCTCGGCGTGCTCGCGCCGGCGCTGGCCGCTGATGATGCCGAGGAAAGGCGTTGTCATTGTCTCGTCCGATCTCTCGCCGGGTTTTAGGAGGCCGTCATTCCGGGGCGCACGAAGTGCGAGCCCGGAATCTCGAGATTCCGGGTTCTCGCTTCGCGAGCCCCGGAATGACGAAAATTGTCATCCCGCGTCCGCAAACCGCGGCGCGCGCTTTTCCAGATTGGCGCGCACGGCTTCCTGCTGGTTGGGCCCGCCCATCAGCTTCATCTGCTCGACGGATTCGGCAAGCAGCGCCGGGCCGGGATCGACGGAGAGATTGTTGAGCATGCGCTTGGCGGCGCGGATCGCATCCGGGCTCTTGCCGGCGATTTCGCGCGCGACTTCGAACGCCGCGGCGCGCGGGTCATCGCAGATCCGCGTCGCGAGGCCGTAGCTCATGGCTTCCTGCGCCGAGAAGATGCGCCCGGTATAAGTCAGGTCGCGCAGGATATCGTCGCGCACGAGGCTGGCGAGGATCGGCGTGCCCGCCATATCAGGGACCAGGCCCCATTTGATCTCCATGATCGACATCCGCGCATCGGGGGTGAGGAAGCGCATGTCGGCGCCGAGCGCGAGCTGGAAGCCGCCGCCAAAGGCGACGCCCTGGATCGCCGCAATCACCGGCACCGGAAGCTGTCGCCAGCCCCACACCGCCTGCTGGGGAAAATTGGCGAGGCCATGGGTGCGCGCGGAAAGGTCGCGCTTCTCGCCACCGGCGATCCCGTTACCGCCCTGCTCCTTCATCGCGGCGAAACGTCCCATATCGAGACCCGCGCAGAACGACCGGCCTTCGCCGGATAATACTACCGCCCGGACGCCTTTTTCGTGCGCAAGTCGTTCAGTTGCAGCGACAATCGCCTCGAACATCGCGGCATCGAGCGCATTCATTTTGTCCGCCCGCACCAGTCGGACGTCGGCAATGCCGTCCGAAATCGATATCGCGACGCGCTGCTCCATGAGAATTCTCCTCCCTGCTATTCTTTGTTACCGCTTTACAGAACGGCGTTGTGCAGATTTAGTCAATCGACCAATTAACAACAATTCCTTCGGGTGGAAACGATGTTCAACGATCAGCTTCTTGCCGGGCGGCGCATTCTCGTGACCGGGGGCGGTACCGGCCTCGGCAAATCCATGGCGGCGCGATTCCTCGAGCTTGGCGCCGAGGTCCATATCTGCGGCCGCCGCAAAAGCGTGTGCGACGAGACCGCAACCGAACTGATGGACCTGCACGGCGGACGTGTGGTCAGCCACGGCGTCGACATCCGCAACGCGCTTGCCGTCGATGAGATGATCGCGTCGATCTGGACCGGTGGCCCCCTCACCGATCTCATCAACAACGCCGCCGGCAATTTCATCTCGCGCTCGGAAGAACTTTCGCCGCGCGGCTTCGATGCGGTCGCCAACATCGTGATGCACGGCACCTTCTACGTGACACATGCGGTAGGCCGGCGCTGGATCGCCGAGAAGCAGCGCGGCAATGTGGTGTCGATCACCGTGACCTGGGTGCGCAACGGCTCTCCCTATGTGGTGCCGTCGGCGATGAGCAAGTCGGCGATCCATGCCATGACGATGTCGCTCGCGGTCGAATGGGGCAAATACGGTATCCGCCTCAACACCATCGCGCCCGGCGAAATCCCGACCGAGGGCATGAGCAAGCGCATCAAGCCCGGCGACGAAGCCGGCGCGCGCACAAGAGCGCAAAATCCGATGGGCCGCGTCGGCACCATGGAGGAATTGCAAAACCTCGCAGTGTTCCTGATCTCCGGCGGCTGCGACTGGATCAATGGCGAGACGATCGCCATGGACGGCGCGCAGGCGCTCGCCATGGGCGGCAACTTCTATCAGCTGCGCGACTGGAGTGATGCCGACTGGAACACGGCGCGCGATTCGATCAAGGCGCAAAACGAAAAGGACCGAGCGGCGCGCAGTTAAGTCTCTCCTGTATTGTTTTTGTTGGCGGATCGCGTCACACTCCGCGCAATGAAAATAAGACACGACGGGAGGAACATGTCCGCCACACAAGCGCCGGCAAACCTTGCCGAGATGGTGCGCGAGCGCGCCAAGAGCCGCGGCGACGCACTGGTCTATGAATTCGAAGGACGCCAGACCAGCTTCGCCGAGTTCGACATCAAGACCAATCGCGTTGCCAACGCGCTGATTGCGCTCGGCGTCAAGCCGGGCGAGCGCATCGCCTATCTCGGCAAGAACAGCGACATCTATTTCGAACTGCTGATGGGTGCGATGAAGGCCAATGTGGTGATGGCGCCGGTGAACTGGCGCCTAGCCAGGCCCGAGGTCGCCTTCATCGTCGGCGATTGCAGGGCACCGGTATTATTCGTCGGGCCGGAGTTCATCACGCAGGCCCGCAACATCAAGCCGCAACTGCCTGACCTGCGCACTATCATCACCACCGAAGGCGGCGCGCCGGAATGGCTCGACTTTGCGCCATGGCGCGACGCGCAGAGCGGCGATGACCCCAAGGCGCCGATCAGCGCCAAGGACATCGCGATCCAGCTCTATACGTCCGGCACCACGGGCAAACCCAAAGGCGCGATGCTGTCGCACGCCAATTTCCTCAATCTGGTGCAAACCGGCAATGAGGCGGAGAAGCCCGACTGGAACAAATGGACGACCGACGACGTCTCGCTGGTGGCGATGCCGGTTTTCCATATCGGCGGCTCCGGCTGGGGCGTGATGAACCTCTATCACGGCGCCCGTGGCGTGATCGCGCGCGAGTTCGATCCGACCAAGGTGCTGGATTTTTTCGAACAGTCCGGAATTACAAAGCTGTTCATGGTACCGGCCGCGATGCAGTTCGTGGTGCGACAGCCCCGCGCGCGGCAGGTCGATTTCTCGCGGCTGAAATACATGCTCTACGGCGCCTCGCCGATCCCTGCGGCGCTGCTGAAAGAGTGCATCGAGGTCTTCAAATGCGGCTTCGTGCAGATGTACGGCATGACGGAAACGACCGGCACCATCGTCGCGCTGCCGCCGGAGGACCACATCGAGGGCCTCGACCGCATGCGCTCGGCCGGCAAGGCGTTGCCGGGCATTGAGCTTGCGATCCTCGACGCCGACGGCAAGCGGTTGCCGCCGGGTGAAGTCGGCGAGATCGCCACCCGCTCCGGCTCGAACATGGTCGGCTACTGGAACTTGCCGGAAGCGACCGCCAGGACGCTCGACCGCGACGGCTGGCTGCGCACCGGCGATGCCGGCTACATGGACAGTGACGGCTATCTCTACATCCACGACCGCATCAAGGACATGATCATCTCCGGCGGCGAGAACATCTATCCCGCCGAAGTCGAAAGCGCGATCTGCGATCATCCTGACGTCGCCGAAGCCGCCGTGATCGGTATCCCCGACGCCAAATGGGGCGAAGCGGTTAAGGCGATCGTGGTGATGAAGCCCGGCAAGACCGCGACGGCCGCCGACATCATCAACTTCACCCGCGAACGTATTGCGGGCTTCAAGACGCCGAAGTCGGTGGATTTCCTGGAGGCGTTGCCACGCAATCCCTCGGGGAAGATTTCGCGACGGAATTTGCGCGATCCGTATTGGGCGGGGAAAGATCGTCAGGTGAATTGAGTTCTCTTGTCGTCCCGGCCTTGAGCCGGGACCCATACGCCGTGCTCTGAGTAATTGCAGCAAGCTGTTGCAAGCAAGCTGTTGGTTGCCTTGTTTGCTGGCGTGCCTCACACTCCACCCTGTGGTTATGGGTCCCGGCGTTCGCCGGGACGACGTGGTGATGGAGCTGCGTGCTTCCTCTAACGCTTCCCCGCCCCCATATATCCAAACAAAAACCCCGCCACTTTCCGCTTCTGGATTTCCTCGCTGCCTTCGGTGATGCGGTAGCGGCGGTGGTGGCGGTAGATGTGTTCGAACGGCTTGTGGCGCGAATAGCCCATGCCGCCATGGACCTGCATCGCACGGTCGGCGGCTTCGCAGCACAGCCGGTTTGCCCAGAAATTGCACATCGAGACCCTGTCGGAGAGCGTGTGCTCGACTTCCGCCTGGGTCAGCTTGTCCATCTCCCACGCGGTCTTGCGGATCAATAGCCGCAGCATCTCGGCCTGGGTCGCCAGTTCCACCAGCGGCCACTGGATCGCCTGGTTCTCGGCCAGCGCCTTGCCGAACGGCTTTCGCTCGCGCGCGTATTTGACGCTCTCATTGATGCAATAGACGGCGGCGCCCAGCGAACTCGCTGCCTGCCGGATCCGGTTCTCGTGCACGAAGCATTGCGCCAAGGAGAGACCGCGGCCGACTTCACCGAACAGCGCATCGTCAGGCACGAATACGTCAGTGAAGCTGACGCGGGGGTGATCGGTCGGCATGTTGAAGGTCCACATGTATTCCTCGACCTTCACGCCCTCGGCTTTCGCCGGCACCAGCAGACACGTGATGCCGCGGGCATCGCCATCATTGCCTGATGTGCGAGCGAACAGCGCGCAATGCGTCGCCACATGCATGCCCGTGGTCCACATCTTCTGGCCGTTGACGATCCAGCCCTTGACGTTGTCGCGGGTCGCGGGCACCGCCCGCGTTTCCATATGCGTCGCGTCCGAGCCGTGCTCGGGTTCAGTGAGCCCAAACGTGATGCGGTATTTTCCGGTGATCGAGCCGTCGATCATCGCCTTCTGTTCGTCAGTGCCGTAACGGTCGAGCATGGTCACGATCGGGAGGTTGCCGACGACCGAATGCTCGTTCTGCAGATCGTTATGCAGGCCTAATCCCTGGGACGCAAAGTGTTCGCGGATCACGGCCATCCAGAGGTTGGAGCCGTCCTTGCCGCCATAACGTTTCGGGATCGCAAAGCGCAAATGGCCGGCGGCGTCGGCGAGGTTTTTGGCCTTGCGCAGCAGCGCTTCCCATTCGTGCCGCGGCAGGCCGCCCTTGTCGAAATCGGTGCGCGCCCATTCGCGGCGATGGTCGAAAAAGCGGATATTGTCGTCCGCCTCTTCCAGCGGCTTGATCTCGCGCGCAATAAAGCGATCGAGTTCGTCGAGATAGGCGACGAGGTCGGCGGGCAAAGCAAAATCCACGGCGGTCTCTCCCGGAATGTCGTTTATTGTGTTTAGTGGCTAGCCGGACCAGGCAGCGCTTTCTCGATTAAGGTTGGAATACCCTGCCCAAGTCAAGCAACGGAATATCGCTTGTGACGCGCGGCTCGCTTGCGTAATTGAATGGGTTCCGGCGGCGAACACGGCGCTATTATTCCTCGTCACAGAAAAACAGCGGGAGCAAACATGGATCTCAAATTCTCCAAGGTCACGCGCAAGGGACCGATCACGACAATCACCCTGTCCCGCCCCGAAGTGTACAACGCGCTGCATATCGACGCGCATTTCGAACTCAACAAGGTGTTCGACGATTTCTCAGCCGATCCTGACCAGTGGGTGGCGATCGTCACCGGAGCCGGCGACAAAGCCTTCTGCGCCGGCAACGATCTGAAATGGCAGGCCGCCGGCGGCAAGCGCGGATGGGACAAGGGCGGCTTTGCTGGTCTCACCTCGCGCTTCGACTGCGACAAGCCGATCATCGCCGCCGTCAACGGCGTCGCGATGGGCGGTGGGTTCGAGATCGCGCTGGCCTGCGACCTCATCATCGCCTCGGAGAATGCTACCTTCGCGCTGCCCGAACCGCGCGTCGGCCTTGCCGCATTGGCCGGCGGTGTGCACCGGCTGCCGCGCCAGATCGGCATGAAGCGCGCCATGGGCATGATCCTCACCGCGCGCCACGTTTCGGCGAAAGAAGGTCTCGAACTCGGCTTCGTCAACGAAGTCGTCCCCGCCGGCGAAGCGCTGGCCGCCGCCGAGCGCTGGGCCGAGACCATTGCCAAGAACTCGCCAATGTCGATCCGCGCCTCCAAGCAGGCGATCCAGAAGGGCCTGTCAGTCTCGCTGGAGCAGGCGATGGCCGAGCAGCGCGAATATCCCGCGGTGAAGGCGATGGCGGCCTCGCAGGATTACATCGAGGGCCCGAAGGCGTTTTCGGAGAAGCGCGCGCCGAAATGGTTGGGGAAATGACGACGTAGTCGTCATTCCGGAGCGCCGCATAGCGGCGAACCCGGAATCTCGAGATTCCGGGTTCGATGCTACGCATCGCCCCGGAATGACGGAGGGTCAATCACTTCGTCCCCAACTCCCTCTTGTACGACGCGTAGTTCGGCTGATCGACGGCGAGCTTGTCCATCGTGGTTTGCCACAGATGCTCTGATAGCCCCGGCGTCTGCAGATCGACCTCGCCTTTGGCGATTTTGTCCGACAATGCGCGGTTGAGGTCGAGCAGCGCGCCGTTCATGCCGAGCAGCTCCGTCAGGCGCGCAGCTTCCGCCGCATCGCTACCGCCTTCCAACGCCAATTGCCGCGTCACCAGATCGAGCCCGTTGATGGCGACCCGGAGCTTGAAGGCGTTGTGGCCCTTGATGACCGGCGTGATCTCGTTACGCAGAAAATCCGCGACTGCCGTGATCAGTTCGGTGGGTGTCGGTTCGTCCTGCATCTCACTTCCCTCTCGGGGCTAACAACCTGAGCAAATCGATTTCCGTCTCGGACGAACGCCGCCCGATCATCGCGCGTTCCATCGAATGGTCAGGGCCCTGGCGAAAGCGCTGCATCATGCCGCAGCACATGATGCCCCAGCGCAGCGTGCCCATCACTTCCCAGAACATGACGCGATCCGGATCGGCTTTTCGCCCAGCCGCTTCATAGCCGGCAAACAGATCCTCGCGCGAACCAAAGCCCCCGACCGCCTTGTCAATTTCGCCGAAGCGCCAGGAGTTGACGCAGATCCAGCCGAGATCCTCCATCGGATCGCCAAAATGCGCGAGCTCCCAGTCCAGCACGGCGCGGACGCCGTCCGGGCCGATGATGAGGTTGCCGTGACGGAAATCGCCGTGCACCAGCGTTACTTCCTTTGATGGGCCGGGATCGCGTTCGCGCAGCCAGCGCAGCGCCAGCTCGAACACCGGCCGCGGCCGGCCAAAGCTGCGGCATTCGCGATCGAGATCGGCAATTTCCTTGGTCGCCGTCACCTCGCGCAGTTTTGGGAGTTTCGACGCAGGCAGGCCGTGGATGCCGGCGATGACCCCGCCGAGCTGCCGCGCCAGCATCGGGCGCGCTTGTGCAAACTGCTCATCGCGCAAAATCTTGCGGGCGATGGTTTCGCCCTCGATTCGTTGCATGATGAAGCCGGTGCCGAGTTCGTCCTCGGGCTTCAACAGATGCATCACGCGCGGCGACGGCAAACCCGCATCGTGCGCCAGTTGCATCAGCGTTGCCTCGGCGTCGAGCCCAGCGGCACGGCCGGGCGACGCGCCATAACCCGGCGGAGCGCGGCGCAGGATCGCGCCGACATTGCCGCTGGGATGAACGATGTCGAATGTCCAGGTCTCCTGGCTGGCACCGCCGGAAAGCTTCGCCGCACCAGTGACGCCGGTCGCGCCCGGATACCAGGCAGCGACGCAGCGTCCGAGTTCGGCCTCGATCATTTGCCTTTGAACTTCGCCGGACGCTTTTCGAGGAACGCGGTGACGCCTTCCTTGAAATCTTCCGCCGAGCCCGCGATGCGCTGCGATTCGAATTCGAGGTTGAGCTGCTCCTCGTAGGAATTTTCCGGGCTGTCCCAATAAAGCTTGCGGATCAGCGACAGCGCGATCGTCGGACCGTTCGCGAGATCATGCGCCAGCTTCATCGCCTCTTCCACCAGCACCGCGTCGTCGTGGACGCGGTTGATGAGGCCCCATTCCAGCGCCTTCTCCGCCGGCAGCCGCTCGCCCATCAGCGACAGCTCGACCGAGCGCGCCTTGCCTATCAGGCGCGGCAACAACCAGGTCGATCCGCAATCCGGCACCAGGCCGATGCGGCGGAACGCCTGCAGGAAATAGGATGAGCGCGCGCACAGGATCATGTCGCCCATCAGTGCGAAGCTCATGCCGGCGCCGGCCGCCGGGCCGTTGACGGCGGTCACGATCGGGCAATGCAGATTGCGCAGGCGGCGCAGGACCGGGTGGAACGCGGTTTCCAGCGCCGCACCGGCGTTGACCTTGCCCGGCTTGGCGTTGTTGCGGCCCTGCAAATTGGCGCCGGTGCAGAAGGCGCGGCCGGCGCCGGTGATGACAAGGCAGCGCACCTCGGCCCGCCTGTCCTCGATCGCGTCGAGCGCCTCGCCGAGGCCGCCCAGCATGTCGATCGAGACCGCATTCATGACCTCCTGGTGGTCGAGCTTCAGGACGGCGACCGCGCCATCGAAATCGAGCGTGACGTGCTTGAACTGCATTGTTTCCTCTCGAGTTGCGTTTACGCGCTATTTGGCTTGCGCGATGGAAGATGTTGTCTGGACCCATATTTGATTTTCCTGATCGGCTTGTCCATGGTTGAACATGAGCATCTGCCCGCCATCGGGCGCACGACCAGGGATACATCCATGAGCATTTTCGACCTCACCGGCCGCGTTGCCGTTGTCACCGGCGGCAATGGCGGCATCGGCCTCGGCATCGCGCAGGCGCTGAACGCCGCCGGCTGCACCGTCTCGATATGGGGCCGCAACGCCGACAAGAACGAAAGCGCGGCAGCAAGCCTGGCCAAGGGTCCCGGCAAGGTCGACACAAGGATCTGCGACGTCAGCGATCCCGCCTCCGTCAAGGCCGCGATGAAGGCGACGCTCGATGCGCTCGGCCGCGTCGACGGCTGCTTTGCCAATGCCGGCATCGGCGGCGGCGGACGGCGCGCCTTCATCGACCGCACCGAGGAAGAATGGCGAAAAATGTTCGCGACCAATCTCGACGGCGTCTTCCACGTATTCCAGGCCGCCGCCCGTCACATGACCGAGCGCGCCGATGCCGGCGACAAGTTTGGACGTCTGGTGGCGACCTCGAGCCTGGCGTCGCTGTTCGGCACCGCGCGCAACGAACATTATGCCGGAACGAAAGCGGCGCTGAACGCGCTGTGCCGCGCACTTGCCGTCGAACTCGCGCGCCACGGCGTCACGGCGAATGCGATCCTGCCCGGCTGGATCAAGAGCGACATGACCGCAGGCATCATGGCCAACGACAAATTCGTCGCCAACGTGATGCCGCGGATTCCGGTGCGCCGGTTCGGCGAGCCCAGCGATTTCGGCGGCATCGCGGTTTACATCATGAGCCAGGCGTCGTCGTATCATACGGCGGATTGCTTTGTGATCGATGGCGGGTATACGGCGTTTTGAGGATAGGTGTGGCGAAGGTCTCTCCACTCGTCGTCCCGGCCTTGAGCTCAGATGCGCAATTGCGCATCGGGGGACCCATACTCCGCGGCAGTCATTGTTTGCAGAAGGTCTCTAACACGGACGTTCTAACCGATGGGCCGCGGCGTATGGATCCCCCGATGCGCAATCGCGCATCTGAGATCGCGCTTCGCTTGTCCGGGACGACGTGGATGGATATGCCTTCGCATTCTCGCGACGCGTTGCGCCCGAGCTTTGCCAGAAACTCCTTGCCCTCCAATGAGAGGGCGCAGGGAAGACCGGGTGCGCGCTGCACCCGCGGTCTCGTGTGCGAAGCGGAAAGGAAAGTGCACACGAGCATACAGGTTCAGCGGAGAGCATCCGGCCTTCCCTGCGCAATGGCTTTACGGCTTATACGTGATCTCCCCGGTGAGCCATGCACTTTTGCCACCGTTGACGCCAGACTCGGGGCGTCAGGACCACACGACTTCGCCGTACGCTTCATGCGCGTTCGCCTTGCGCATTCCGCGTCCACCGCATCTTACCCGTGCGTTCGTGGCGATCGCGAGCGCCCCTCTTGTCGGGTGAGACGGGCAGACCATACACCTGATTTCAAATTCTGAAAAACAGAATTTTTCTGATTCTGATAATTCCTGGGATTGACACGATTTCTGACAATCAGGATTGATTTGCCCGTCGGGTTAATTTGTCGCACTCAACCGTCCTGACGGAACCTTGATGTGCGTCCGTCTTCCGGACTGGTAAGATCGGACAACTCCGGAGGAGACATTTCATGAAAGCCATTGCCGCAGCCATCGCTACCCTTACCCTGGTCTCGACGGCCGCGCTGGCGCAGTCGCCTTACGCCGGCATGCAGACCCGTTCTATCAAGGCGCTGTCCGCACAGCAGATCGACGACTTGAATGCCGGAAGGGGCATGGGCCTGGCGCTTGCTGCCGAACTGAACGGTTATCCCGGGCCTTTGCATGTGCTGGAATTGTCGGACCGGTTGGCGCTGTCGGCCGAGCAGAAACAACGGATTCAAAAACTGTTCGATTCCATGAAGGCTGAATCCACGCCGATCGGCGCGCGACTGATCGAACAGGAAGGCGCGCTCGACCGGCAATTTGCCAGCCGCTCGATCACATCGGACGCATTACAGGACGCGACGATGAAGATCGGCCTGACGCAGGCCGAACTGCGAAACGCGCACCTCAAATACCATCTCGAAACGGCGCAAATCCTGTCGCCGGAGCAGATGAAGCAATATGCCGATTTGAGGGGATATACCTCGGATGCCCCGGCCAGGCATCACCGCATGCATTAATCAGGCACCTCACCCCCACGGTCCGCGCGAGGTCGAGGGCCGGCCCCACGGAAGAGGACACGATGGAGAGCGAAAGCCGTCAGGAGCACTGGGAAAAGGTCTACACCAGCAAGAGCGAGAACGAAGTCAGCTGGTTTCAGGAGAGCCCTGCCCCGTCGCTGGCGCTGATCGTGGACATCGGCGCGGCGCTTTCGTCCGCGATCATCGACATCGGCGGCGGCGCGTCACGGCTGGTCGATCAACTCATCGACCGCGGATTTCAAGACGTCACCGTGCTTGATCTGTCCGCTACGGCACTGGAGACCGCCAAAGCCCGTCTCGGCGGACGCGCTACCCGTGCGCACTGGCTGGTCGCCGACGCCACCCTATGGGAGCCGTCGCGAACGTATGACATCTGGCACGACCGGGCGGCGTTTCACTTTCTGACCGAGGAACGCGACCGCTCAGCCTACATTGCGCGGCTCAAGCAGGGTTTGAAGATTGGCGGCCACGCCATCATCGCGACCTTCGCGCTCGATGGGCCGGAGAAATGCAGTGGCCTGCCAGTCATGCGATACGATGGGCCGCGCCTCGGGCAGACACTCGGGCCCGAATTCAAACTGCTGCAAAGCCAGGGCAATGACCACGCCACGCCCTGGGGTTCGCACCAGCAGTTTCAGTTCAGCGTGTTTCAGCGCGCGGAGTAGGCCCGCTTCTTACGCCCTCAGCCCCACGGTCCGCGCGAGGCCGAGGGCCGGCCCCATGGACCGCGGCGCGGGGTGTTGCTTCCGGCATTGGCGGACGGCGTTCCGACGCGTGCGCCGAGATCGGCCGCGAGCTGCTGCAACGCTGCGATGCGGTTCTCGGTCGAGGGATGCGTCGTGAACAGATTGTCGACGCCGTGTCCCGACAGCGGGTTGATGATGAACATGTGCGCCGTCGCCGGATTGCGTTCGGCTTCGGCGTTCGGCGCCTGATGCGCCGCGTTCTCGATTTTCGACAGCGCGGATGCGAGCCACATCGGCTGACCGCAAATGCGCGCACCGAGATCGTCGGCGGCGTATTCGCGGGTACGGCTGATCGCCATCTGCACCAGCATGGCGCCGAGCGGCGCCAAGATCATCATCGCGATCGAGCCGATGATGCCGGGGCCGTGGTTGTTGTCGCGATTGCCGCCGAAGAACATGCCGAACTGCGCCACCATCGAGATCGCGCCGGCAATGGTCGCGGTGATCGTCATCAGCAGCGTGTCGTGATTCCTGATGTGCGCGAGTTCGTGGGCGATGACGCCGGCCAGTTCCTCGCGGCTGAGCGACTGCATCAGACCGGTTGTGACCGCGACCGCGGCATTCTCGGGATTGCGGCCGGTCGCGAACGCATTGGGCTGCGGCTCGTCCATCAGGAACACGCGCGGCATCGGCAGGCCGGCGCGGCCGGCAAGCTCGGCCACGAGGTTGTAAAGGTCAGGCGCGGTGCGCCGATCGACCTCATGGGCGCCGTACATCGACAGCACCATGCGGTCCGAATTCCAGTAGGCGAACAGATTGGTCGCGGCCGCGATCAGCAGCGCGATCATTGCGCCGCCCGCGCCGCCAATCAGATAGCCGACGCCCATGAAGAGGCCGGTGAGACCGGCCAACAGAATGGCAGTCTTCAGATAGCTCATTGTTGTCTCCCTGCTGCCGCGGCCGCATGCCGTGGCAGGCATCCCTTATGTAGGAAGCGTGCTGGCTCCCCTTCAAGAAGCCATGGTGCGTCGAGGCGCCGCGCCCGACAGGCGTGCACGGCGGATTACCGAAATGTAATCCGAAGGAGCGGGAACGAAGGCCATTCGGGCAATTGCGCGGCGCGTACAATCGACACAAAAAAGCCCCGGGCGATGCCGGGGCTTTCGCCTGCTGCGGTCAGCAGGAAGATCAGTATTTCAGATCAGTATTTGGCGACGACTGGGCCGCCGAACTTGTAGTTGATGCCCACCCGGCCGATGTTAGAGGTCAAATTGACGGTATGGGTGAATGTCTGGAGCGGGAAGGCAAACGCGCCCGCAAGGACCGTCAAATTGTTGCTGGTCGTGCGGACCCGGCCGAGATCGACGTAAAGATATTCGGCCTTGATCGACCAACCGTTCATCAGAGCGTATTCACCACCGACGCCGGCGGTCCAGCCATACCGCGTCGAAGAGATCGAGGCGGATTCATTGGCCGCCGCGAAGGTATCGGTGAAGAGATAGTTGGCCTTCACGTTGGCGACGGCGAGGCCGCCAGTGCCGTAGATCAGGAAGGCTGGCGTGGCGAGAAAACCGACACGGCCGCGAACCGTTGCCAACCAGTCGGTTGATACCGACGAGTTGATGGTGAAGGTGGTCGGCGCGCAGCAGGGATAAATCGCGGTGCTGGAGGTCGATCCCCTCACGCCGAAATAGTTGAAATCGGCCTCGAGGCCAACCACGGCGTTGTTGATCTGCCAGTTATAACCGCCGGTCAAGCCGCCGGTGAAACCGGAGCGATTGACCTTCTGGTTGCCTGCGAGCGCAATGGCCGTGACGCTGCTGTCGGCAAAATAAGACGCCACCGGAAACAGCGTCGTGGTGGTCGGATTGGACTCGTTCCAGGCGCCGCCCGCATTCAAACCGACGTAAAACCCGGTCCAGTTATAGATCGGGGCCACCGCAACGGGCGCCTTGCTATAGGTCCGGGGCCCAAGGTCCGCGGCAGATGCGCCAACAGTACCCGCTGCGGCCAGGAGCAATGCAACAACCAGTTTTTTCACAGTAACCTCCGGTAGGTCCATCAGGACTCAGTAAATCTGCTGAGACTGTATCAGGGCTTTGTGTGCGTGACTGTTGCCAGAGCACAACAGTCCGTAGAATAGCGCTGGCTTGCAACCTCCACGGGGGCCTTGCATTCACGGCCCACACCTGTGCTGTTTTGGCGCTCCCGTCACGGTATCGGGGAATATTGGATCGCCCGCCAGCGGTCGTCGATTTGAGGTAAATCAAGCCGTCCGCGTGGGAATTCTGGCGAATTAGTGATCCGGTTGGGGTTCGCAGCGGTTTCCTTGGCGGCCGGATCGTGAGAAAATGTGCCCGTGAAAATCTCGAACCACCTTTCCCGGCTGCTGGCGATCCTGCTGATCGCAGGGCTCGTGTTCGCCCCGTTTTCCGGGCCTGCGAATGCGGGCCAGGGAATGGACATGGCTGCGCCAATGGCGGCGGCCGAGACGGCGGAGATGGCCGCCGATATGCCGTGCTGCCCGGACAAATCCGTGCCCATGGATTGCGACCAGTGCCCGCTGATGGCGATCTGCATGGTCCAGAATTTTCACGAACCATCCTCGGCCGGAATGATTGAAATCCGGCCCGTCACCGTGCGGATGCTGGCGCCCGCCAGCGATCCGCAAGGCGATAGCCTCGGCCAACATCCCCCTCCAAGACCTCCCCGGCCCCTGGTCCATTCGGCTTAACGCCGGACGTTTCGCGGCGCGTCCAAGCGCTCGACATGCATGCCGTTGACGCGGCAGACCCAGGACAATCGAGGACTAGAAAATGAAGACGTTCACCCACGCGCGTGCCTTCCGGGCCGCGCTGATCGCTGCCACAATGGGCGGTGCAAACACTGCCGCTCTCGCTGACATCACCGACTACAAGTTCGAACTCGTCGACCAGTCCGTCCAGGCTGGACCCGACAAGATCATCACAGTTCGGCTGATGAACACGAAAACCGGAAAGCCGGTACCCGATGCCGTCATCTTCGCCACCCGCCTGGACATGGCTCCGGATGGCATGCAGGAAATGGCGACCAAGATCGCGCCGGTGCCGGGTGCCGAGCCTGGTAGCTATAAGTTCAAGGCAACATTCGGCATGGCTGGCCGCTGGCAGCTTTCGCTCGGCGCGAAAGTTCAGGGCGAGACCGGTACCGTCGAAAACAAGCTTGTCATCACGGCGCAGAAATGAACCGCGCCGTCATCGCAAGCGCCTCCGCCGCGTTGATCGCGGCGGCGGGTGCCGGGCTCGTCCTCGCCGGCGCACAGGAACCGCCCGCGCGCGCCATCGCCATGATCACGCGCGCTGCGGCGGATGAGGCCCGCGCGCCCATCTATTTTCAGCACCCGGACGGCAGACCGTCGTATTCGCTGACGCCAAGAAAGACGCTTGACGGTCGCGACTATCGCGCCGTTCCCGCCGGGGCAGACCTCAGCTTCGACCAGGATGCTGCCGAGACGTCGGCCGCGCCCACTGCCGCTCCCGCCGACCGCAAGATCAAATACTACCGCAACCCGATGGGATTGCCGGACACCTCCCCCAAGCCGAAGAAGGATTCGATGGGGATGGATTATATTGCTGTCTATGAGGGCGAGGACAGCGATGACGGTTCGGTAAAACTGTCGCCGGGAAAGATTCAACGCACCGGCGTCAAGTCGGAGCCTGCAGCGCAACGCAGCATCCGCGCCACGATCCATGCACCAGGCGTCATTCAGCTCGACGAGCGCCGCATCTCCGTGATCGCGATGCGGGCCGAAAGCTATCTCCAGAAGATCGCGAACGTCACGACCGGCGCGCACGTCGTCAAAGGCCAGCCCTTGATGGAAGTCTACAGTCCGGCGGTTTCCTCGGCGGCGGCCGAGTATATCTCGACGATCAATTCCAGGACCACCAGCAGCGACGCGACCTATGGCCGGGGCTCACGGCAGCGGCTGGTGAATCTCGACGTACCCGATTCGGCGATAACGGCGATGGAGAAAAGCCGAACGGTTCCCATTGCCGTTGAATGGACCTCGCCGCGCGACGGCATCGTGCTCGAGCGCAACGCCATCGAGGGCGCCCGCGCGCAACCGGGTGACGTGCTGTTCCGGATCGCCGACCACACCATGGTCTGGGCCATCATCGATTTCGCCGAGCGCGACATGGGGATGCTGGCGGTCGGGCAACCCGCCACCGTGAAGGCCCGCGGCTTTCCCGGCCGCGCGTTTACCGGGAAGATCAACGTGATCTATCCGCAGATCAACAAGGAGACGCGCACCGGGCGCCTGCGGATCGAACTGAACAATCCGGATCTGGTGCTGATCCACGACATGTATGTCGACGCCGAAATCGATATCGGCAGTCCCGCGCCGGTGCTGACGATCCCCGAGAGCGCCGTGATGGATACCGGCCGGCGCCAGGCCGTGTTCGTCGACAAGGGCGAAGGCCGCTTCGAGCCGCGCGAGGTCAAGCTCGGCCATCGCGGCGACGGCTATGTGGAGGTGCGAGAAGGCGTCAGCGAGGGTGAGCCGGTGGTGATCGCGGCGAACTTCCTGATCGATGCCGAAAGCAATCTGAAGGCCGCGCTGAAGGGCTTTGCCGACGGAGCGCAGCAATGATCGCCCGCTTGATCGCCTGGTCCGCGCGCAACCTGCTGCTGGTGTTGTTCGGCGCCGGTTTTGCCACCGCCGCCGGTATCTATGCGCTGGCGCATCTGCCGCTGGATGCCATCCCCGACCTCTCCGACACCCAGGTGATCGTCTACACGGAGTATCCCGGCCAGGCGCCGCAGGTGATCGAGGACCAGGTCACCTATCCGCTCACGACGGCGATGCTGACGGTGCCGCGCTCAAAAGTAGTGCGCGGCTTCTCGTTCTTCGGCGTGTCGTTCGTCTACGTCATCTTCGAGGACGGCACCGACATCTACTGGGCGCGATCGCGCGTGCTCGAATTCCTCAACAGCGCTTCAGGCCGCCTGCCGGCGGGCGTGACGCCGACGATGGGGCCGGACGCCACCGGCGTCGGCTGGGTCTATCAATACGCCGTGATGTCCAAGGAATTGAACCTCGCCGACACCCGCGCGATCCAAGACTGGAATCTGAAATTCGCGCTGGCAAAAGCCGAAGGCGTTGCCGAGGTTGCCAGCGTCGGCGGCTTCGTCCGGCAATACAACGTCGTGCTCGATCCACAGCGGATGCGCGATCTCGGCATCACCATGCAAAAGATGCGCGAAGCGATCCGCGCCAGCAATGCCGATGTCGGCGGCCGCACCGTCGAGCTGTCCGAGTTCGAACATGTCATTCGCGGCAAGGGCTACATCAAGGGCATCAACGACCTCGGCAATATCGTTCTCAAGACCAGCGGCGGCACGCCGGTGCTGCTCAGGGACGTCGCCCGCGTTGAACTCGGTCCCGACGAGCGGCGCGGCATCACCGAACTGAACGGCGAAGGCGAAGTCGCCAGCGGAATCGTGCTGCAGCGTTTCGGCGTCAATGCGCTGGACGTGATCCAGAACGTCAAGAAGCGGATTACCGAGATCGCCAGCAGCCTGCCGAAATCGGTCGAGATCGTCGCGGTCTACGACCGCTCGAACCTGATCAATGCGGCGATCGACACGCTCAAACGCACGCTGTTCGAGGAAAGCATCATCGTGGCGCTGGTGTGCATCGTGTTCCTGTTGCATGTCCGCAGCGCGCTGGTCGCGATCCTCATGCTGCCGGTCGGCGTGCTGATGGCGTTCGGGGCGATGAAGCTGCTCGGCCTCGGCTCCAACATCATGAGCCTTGGCGGCATCGCGATCGCGATCGGCGCCATGGTCGACGCCGCGATCGTGATGATCGAAAATGCGCACAAGCATCTGGAGCGGGCCGAGCCCGGACGATCCCGCATCGACGTGCTGATCGAAGCGGCCTCCCAGGTCGGGCCTGCGCTGTTCTTCAGCCTGCTGATCATCACGGTGTCGTTCATGCCGATATTTACGCTGGAATCGCAGGAGGGCCGGCTGTTCAGCCCGCTCGCCTTCACCAAGACCTTCGCGATGGCCGCTGCAGCCTTGTTGTCGGTGACGCTGGTGCCGGCGCTGATGGTGATCTTCGTGCGCGGCAAGATCATTCCCGAGCACAAGAACCCGATCAACCGCTTCCTGATCTGGATCTATCGTCCCGTGATCAAGGGGGTGATGCGCGCCAAGGTGCTGGTGATCCTTCTGGCGGTAGCGATCCTCGCCGTGACGATCTGGCCGGCGCGGCAGCTCGGCACCGAATTCATGCCGAACCTCAACGAAGGCACCTTGCTTTACATGCCGACGACGCTGCCGGGAATATCCGTCACCAAGGCCGGCGAGTTGCTGCAGACCCAGGACCGGATCATCCGCAGCTTTCCGGAAGTGGAGTCGGTGTATGGCAAGGCCGGTCGCGCCTTGACCGCGACCGATCCCGCCCCCTCCGAAATGTTCGAGACCGTGATCAACCTCAGGCCGAAGGCGGAATGGCGGCCGGGCCTGACAGTGGAAAGCCTGACTGCGGAGATGGATCGGGCGCTGCAGTTCCCGGGCGTCTCCAACGCATGGACGCAGCCGATCAAGGCGCGCATCGACATGCTGTCGACCGGCATAAGAACGCCGATCGGCGTCAAGGTGATCGGCACGGATCTGGTCGAAATCGACCGGCTCGCAAAGCAGATCGAACAGGTCTTGAAGGCGGTGCCCGGCACCTCCTCGGCCTATGCCGAGCGCGGCATCGGCGGCTACTACCTCGACATCGTCCCCGATCGCGCGGCGCTGGCGCGCTACGGCATCATGGTGCAGGATGTCCACGACGTGATCGGGACCGCGCTTGGCGGCCAGACCGTCACCACCACCGTGGAGGGACGCCAGCGCTTCGGCGTCAACATGCGCTATCCCCGCGATTTTCGCGGCGACACGCAGGCGATCATCCGCGACGTGCTGGTGCCGATGCCGGGCGGCGGCGCGGTGCCGCTCGGCGAGGTCGCCAAGGTAGCCCCCTCGCGCGGGCCGACCTCGATCCGCACCGAGAACGGGCAGCTCGCTGCATACATCTATGTCGATATCCGCGACCGCGATATCGGCAGCTACGTCGCCGACGCGCAAGCGGCTGTCAAAGCCAGCATCGAATTTCCGCCGGGTGCCTACGTGATGTGGAGCGGCCAGTACGAATATCTCGAACGCGCCACCGCGCGGCTGAAGATCGTGGTGCCGGTGACGCTCACGATCATCTTCCTGCTGCTCTATCTCAACTTCCGCTCGCTGACCGAAACCCTGATCGTGATGCTGTCGCTGCCGTTCGCGCTGGTTGGGGGGCTCTGGCTGATGTGGTGGCTGGGATTCAATCTATCGGTCGCCGTCGTGGTCGGCTTCATCGCGCTGGCGGGCGTTGCCGCGGAGACCGGCGTCGTGATGCTGATCTATCTCAACCAGGCGCTCGATGAGATCCGCGCCCGAAGGTCAGCCGAAGGCCGCGAACTGACAAAGCAGGATATTCACGATGCGATCATGGAAGGCGCGGTCGAGCGGGTGCGGCCGAAGATGATGACCGTTGTCGCCATCATGGCGGGCCTGCTGCCGATCATGTGGAGCACCGGCACGGGCTCGGAGATCATGCAGCGCATCGCGGTGCCGATGATCGGCGGCATGATCTCCTCGACGCTGCTGACCTTGATCGTGATTCCCGCGATCTATGCGCTGGTCAAGGGCGCGCGCCTGCAGCGGATTTTCCACCCGGCGATAAATCCGAACAGCAAGCCGAGCGAAGCTGGAACGGGCTAGCCAAATGTGAATTCAAACACTGTTTGAAACCATCCCGATTTGCGCTTGCAGGGCTGCCGCGCGTATCGCGGCGCCCGCTTGTGTAAGGCCCATCTCGCCGTCTAGATTGCCGGCCAACGAACAAGGGCCTGCGCCAATGGGAGAACAACGAATGAAACACGCCTATATCCCGCGAACGACAACCTACAACCTCAATCCGGGCGAAGAACTCAACGACCTCCGCATGTCGGACGAGGTCCGTCCGCTCTATGAGCACGTCAAGAAATTCATCCGCGAAACCGTCGACCCGATGTCGGTCGAATTCATCAAGCTCGGCGAGAAAAAGACCGATCGCTGGAGCTTCACGCCGGAACAGCTTGCATGCCTGCAGAAGGCCAAGGACAAGGCCAAGGAAGTCGGTCTGTGGAACTTCTTCCTGCCCGATGACGAGACCGGCCAGGGCCTGAAGAACCTCGATTACGCCTATATCGCGGTTGAACTCGCGAAGAATCCGATGGCGTCGGAGACCATGAACTGCTCCGCGCCCGACACCGGCAACATGGAAGTGCTGGAACGCGTCGGCACCAAGGCGCAGAAGGACAAATGGCTGAAGCCGCTGCTGGCGGGCGAAATCCGCTCGGCCTATGCGATGACCGAGCCGAACGTCGCCTCGTCCGACGCCAAGAACATCTCGACATCGGCAAAACTCGTCGGCGACGAGTGGGTGATCAACGGCGAGAAGTACTACATCTCCGGCGCCGGCGATCCCCGCTGCAAGATCATGATCGTGATGGTGAAGACCAATCCGGACGCACCGCCGAGCAAGCAGCAGTCGCAGATCCTGGTGCCGATCGACACCCCCGGCGTCGAAATCCTGGGCCCGATGCACGTGTTCGGCCACGACCACGCGCCGCGCGGCCACATGCATCTGCGCTTCAACAATTGCCGGGTCCCGAAGGACAACATGCTGCTCGGCGAAGGCCGCGGCTTTGAAATCTCGCAAGTCCGCCTCGGCCCGGGCCGCATCCATCACTGCATGCGCACCATCGGCAAGGCGGAGAAGGCGCTCGACCTGATGGTGCAGCGTGGCCTCACCCGCGAAGCCTTCGGCAAGAAGATCGCCCATCTCGGCGGCAACATGCAGATCATCGCCCAGGCGCGCTGCGAGATCGAGGCGATGCGGCTGATGGTGCTCAAAGCCGCCAAGGCGATGGACGTGCTCGGCAACAAGGAAGCGCGGATCTGGGTCAGCATGGTCAAAGCCATGGTACCCGAGCGCACCTGCAAGATCATCGACCAGGCGATCCAGATGCACGGCGCCACCGGCATTTCGCACTGGAGCCCGCTCGGCGAGATGTACCAGGACGTGCGGCATCTGCGTTTCGCCGACGGTCCGGATGAGGTGCACTGGATGGTGGTCGGAAGGCACGAGCTGAGCATGCCGTAGGCGCTTTCTTCGTAGGGTGGGCAAAGGCGCACTCGCGCCATGTCCACCATCGTCGTCTCGATGCAAGATGGTGGGCACGTTTCACTTTGCCCCCCTACGGGAGTCTCCTGTATGGAATACGCACCTGAAAACCTGCAAGCGCGCGAGCGCTACAAGCTGCTCACCAGCTTCGTGCTGCCGCGGCCGATCGCATGGGTGACCTCGGTCGGGCCGACCGGCGTGGCCAACGCAGCCCCCTTCAGTTTCTTCAACGTGTTCTGCGAGGACCCGCCGCTGTGCATGTTCGCGATCAATTTGCGGCCTGATGGGCGCGTCAAGGACACGCTGGTCAACATCCAGCGCACCAGCGAGTTCGTGGTCCACCTCACCGATGAGCCGCTGGCGCGCGCGATGCACGATTCCAGCGGCGACTTTCCGCCCGATGTCGGCGAGCCCGGTTATCTCGGCCTGAAACTCGCGCCCTCGACCAGGGTGGCCGTGCCGCGGCTGGCGGATGCGCCGTGGGCGATGGAGTGCAAGATCTGGAAGACCATCGACGTCAATGGCGACCGCACGCTGATCATGGGCGAAGGCATCAACTTCCACATCCGCGACGAATTGTGGGATACCAAGACCATGCGCGTCCACATGGAGCGCTATCACCCGATCGGCCGCATGTTCGCGGACCGCTACTGCCGCACCGACGACCGCGTGGTGTTCCCGCCAGCACCGGAACTTCCGGCGACGTAGCCGGTTGATGGCATCGGAACAGGAGCGCGCATGACCGAGCATTTCCGCGACAACGAAGCCGCCAGCCGATTTGAACTGGGCATCGACGGCGCGATCGCCTTCGTCACCTACCGAAAATCGCCAGGCGCGATCACCCTTGAACATACCGAGGTGCCGCCGGAACTGGGCGGCAAGGGCATCGGTTCCAAAATTGCGCGCGCCACCCTCGACGCGGTGCGGCCACAAGGACGCAAGCTCACGGTCGAATGCGAGTTCATCCAGAGTTACATGAGCAAGCATCCCGAAGACAACGATTTGCTGGGTGCCGCCTAAGCCTGCGCCGGTCGATGCGCGCGGAGGAATGACCGGATCTGGCGCACCGCGAGCGGCACGCGCTCCTTCGGCTCCTTCCACGGAAACAGGCTGACTTCCGCGTTCGGCGCCAGCATCGCGCTCTCCATGGCGACGGCATAGGGATGGGCCGGGATGTCGTCGGGCAGGATCAGCACCGGCGTCTGGCACTGGCGCACGAAGTCGCGCGTCACCGTGAAGACGAAGTCAGGATCGGTACGATACATCCGCGTCAGGAACTTCTCGGCCTGCTCCATCGTGATGTCGGACCGGCGCTTTGTCAGTTCCGGCGCCCAGCCCTTCATGTTGTTGTCGTAGAACAGGTCGCGCATTTCGGGACGCGAGCCTGACGGCATCGCCAGCACGCCCGCCACGACACGATCCGGTGCGCGCTTGATGAGATTCCAGATCAAGGGGCCACCGATGCAGAAGCCAAGCACCATGAATTTTTCGAAGCCCAGATGATCCATCAGCGCAAGCTGATCGTCAGTGTGGGCATCCCAGGGACGGTCGATCTCGAGCGGGCCTGACGACTGGCCGGGTGGCGCGTTGCGCAAATCGTACGCGATGCAGCGGTACTCGTTGCCGAACTCCTTCATGGCGTTAAACGGCGGATAGTCGCCGGTGATGCCTGTTATGTTCGAGTTCAATCCACCGCCCGCGATCAGGAGCAGCGGGAAGCCGGAGCCGACTTCCTCATAATGGATACGAACCGCGCCCTTTTCAAAAAAGCTCATCATGTTCCCCCTGCCCGCGCATTACGTCTTGGCGGGCTCGCCGATCTTGTCCTGCGTGTTGGTGTCGAAATCAGAGGCATCATGCCGCTCGTGCAACTGGCTCGCCGGATCGCCCGAGATCCGGTTGACCATGCGGCCGCGTTTCACCGCCGGGCGCTTTGCGATCGCGTCGGTCCAGCGCTGCACGTTCTTGTATTCGTGCACCGACAGGAATTCGCCGGCGCCGTAGACGAGGCCCTTTGCCAGCGCGCCGTACCATGGCCAAGTGGCCATGTCGGCAATCGTGTACTCGCTGCCTGCGAGATACTCGTTGTCGGCAAGGCGCCGGTCGAGCACGTCGAGCTGCCGCTTCACCTCCATGGCGTAGCGGTCGATGGCGTATTCGATCTTGGTCGGCGCGTAGGCGTAGAAGTGGCCAAAGCCGCCACCGAGAAACGGCGCGCTGCCCATCTGCCAGAACAACCATGACAGGCATTCAGCCCTCGCCGCCCCGCTCGCCGGCAGGAACGCGCCGAATTTTTCGGCGAGATGCACTAGGATGGCGCCGGACTCGAACACCCGGATCGGCGTTAGCCCGCTGCGGTCCATCAGCGCCGGGATCTTGGAGTTCGGATTGACCCCGACAAAGCCGCTGCCGAACTGGTTGCCGTCGATCTTAATCAACCACGCGTCATACTCCGCGCCGCTGTGACCGGCCGCCAAGAGCTCTTCGAACATAACAGTAACTTTGACCCCGTTCGGCGTCGCCAGCGAATAAAGCTGAAACGGATGGCGGCCGACAGGGAGTTCCTTGTCATGCGTGGGGCCTGCGATCGGGCGGTTGATGCTGGCGAAGCGGCCGCCGCTCTCCTTGTTCCAGGTCCAGACTTTCGGCGGCACGTAGGCGGCGGGATCGGTGACGATGTCGTTCATTCGTTTCGGCTCCAGGCTTCTTTCGGCCTGTGGTGGCAGGCTGCACGTCCATGTTACGGTTTCGTATCGTCACCGCAAGACAAACAAAAATGTGGGCTTCAACGCAGGCATGCGCAAGGCGTGGCTGGAGATTTAGCGAGAACCGCAAGCGTACTCGGAGCAATGCTTTTGTGGCTGGCGGAGTCGAGATCGGCCATAGTGGATCGGTCCCGCCAAAGAGATCTTCCAAAATGCTTGCCTCACAGCGCGCCTTGTTCGAAATCCCGTCTCATATTTGCTACCTGAATGCCGCCTCTTACAGCCCCTTGCCGATCCGCACCCTGGAAGCCGGGCGCGCCGCGGTTCTCCGCAAGGGGACGCCATGGATGCTCGAGGCTTCCTTCGCCGGCCAACAGAATGAACGCGCGCGGATTGCCGCCGCCCGCCTAATCAATGCCGAACCTTCCGATGTCGCGCTGACCTCCTCGATCAGTTACGGCGTCGCGACCGCGGCGAAGCTGTTGACGATACCCCGCGGCACGCGCGTGATCGTGCTGGAAAACGATCATTCCTCCCCGGTACTCGAATGGCATGCGCGGGCGGAGGCGCAAGGCTTCACCGTCGAGACGGTCGGGCAACCTGACGACGCCGACTGGACATCGGCGGTGCTCGCCGCGATCGAACGATCCGGTGCTGCGCCGGTCAGCCTGGCCTCGATCTCCTGGGTGCACTGGTCGGATGGCGGGCTGATCAATCTCGACAAGGTGGCCGCATCGCTGCGACGGCAAGGTGCGGCCTTCCTGATCGATGCGACCCAAGGCGTCGGTGTGCTGGCGATGGACGTGACACGTCTCGATCCGGATTTTGTGCTGTTCCCGACCTACAAATGGGTGCTAGGGCCTTACGGCCGCGCGTTCCTATACATCGCCAAGCGCCATCAGGGCGGCATCCCGCTGGAGCAGACTTCCGCCGGCCGCAGCAACGTGCGCGCCGAGAATGCGGTCTATTTCACCGATCTCAACTATGTGCCCGATGCGCGCCGCTTCGATATGGGCGAGCGCGACTATTTCATCTCGATGGAAATGGCCTCGATCGGCATGGAAATGCTGGCCGAATGGAGCGCATCGGCCGTGGCGCAACGTCTGGCGATGCTGACGGAGCGGATTGCGGAAGGCGTGCGCGGAATCGGCGTTAGCGTGCCGGATGCGCAGCTGCGCGCGCCACATATATTGAGCCTCGCCTTCAAGGGCGGAACACCCCCGGGGCTGATCGAAGGACTGGCAAGCGAGGACATCCACGTCGCGCTACGCCTGGGGCGGATGCGGGTGTCGCCGCATGTCTATAACGACGAGGCCGATGCGGATCGGTTTGTCGAGGTGTTGGGCAGGCACTTAAACGCGTAATTGCGAGGCGCGTAGCGACGAAGCAATCCATTCTTTCATTCCGCGGAGAGATGGATTGCTTCGCTTCGCTCGCAATGACGGCGTGTTGCAATGATGGTGGTTACGACGCCGCCATCTTGCGCGGCTGCTCCGCGCCCGTCATCGCAAAGCCCTCATATCCCTTGGCCGCGACGTCATCGCAGATCTGGCGATACGGCCCGACGCCGCCAATATAGGGCATGAAGATCCGCGGCTTGCCGGGAACGTTGGCGCCCATGTACCAGGAATTGGCCTGCGGATAGAGCGTGGTGGCAGCGACCTCGTTGACGTGGGCGACCCAATTATCCTCGGCGTCCCTTTTGGCTTCCATGGCCTCAAAGCCGCGGCCCCGCATGTAGCTGACGCAATCCGTGATCCAGTCGACATGCTGCTCGATCGAGACGATCATGTTGCTCAGCACCGACGGGCTGCCGGGACCGGTGATGACAAAGAGATTGGGGAAGCCCGCGCTCATCAGGCCGAGATAGGTGCGCGGACCTTCGGCCCATTTCTGGTTCAGCGTCTGGCCGTTGCGGCCGCTTATGTCGATCCTGGCGACCGATCCGGTCATGGCGTCGAATCCGGTCGCCAGCACCAGCGCGTCGACTTCGTATTCCTTCCCGCCGGCGCGCACGGCATTGGCCGTGATCTCCTCGATCGGATTGGACTTGATGTCGACCAGCGTCACGTTCGGGCGATTGAACGTCGAAAAATATTCGGTATCGACGCAGATGCGCTTGGAGCCGATCGGATGGTTGTTCGGCTGCAGCAATTGTGCCTTCTCAGGATCCTTGACGATTTCGGCGATCTTCTCGCGGACGAAATCGGCGGCGGTATCGTTGGCGGCCTGGTCCAGTGCCAAATTGTTGTAGACCGACATGAAAGTGAGCCCGCCCTGGCTCCAGCGCGCCTCATACTTCGAGCGGCGTTCGTTGTCGCCGTCCTCGAATGCGCCGCGATCGGGGATTTCAGTGTAGATGCCGTTGCGTGATACCACGCGCGCGAAATGCCTGACTTCCGGATATTTCGCACGGAACGACCGCCGCTCCTCCTCCGTCAGCATGGCATTGCGGGCGGGAATGGAGAAATTGGCGGTACGCTGAAACACCGTGAGATGGCTCGCCTGTTCGGCAATGACCGGCACCGACTGGATGCCCGACGATCCCGTGCCGATCACGCCGACGCGCTGGCCGGTGAAATCGACCACCTCATGCGGCCAGTGGCCGGTGTGATAGACCTTGCCTTCGAAGCGATCGAGGCCCTTGATCTCGGGCATCCGCGCGTTCGACAGACAGCCGGTGGCAAGCACGACGAATTTTGCAATGACGGTCTTGCCATCGGAGAGAGCAACCGACCAGAGGTTGCTGCTCTCGTTGAACTCGGCACGTTCGACGCGTGTGTTGAACTGGATGTCGGGGCGGAGGCCAAAACGGTCGGCGACGTGGTTGGCGTATTTCAAAATTTCGGGCTGCGGTGCGTAGCGCTCGCTCCAGTCCCATTCCTGCTGCAGCTCTTCCGAGAACGAATAAGAATATTGCATGCTCTCGACATCGCAGCGTGCGCCGGGATAGCGGTTCCAGTACCAGGTGCCGCCGACGCCATCGCCCTGCTCGTAGACCCGCGCCGAGAACCCCTGCCCGCGCAACCGATGCAGCATATACATGCCGGCAAAACCCGCGCCGACCACGACGACGTCGTAGGTCTCGGACGCTTTCCCGGAAACGGATGGCGGTGCGGACATGAATGCGGGCTCCCTTGAATTATTGTCGAGTTGCCGAACAGCATTCTCCGCAGGACGCGAAAGCGCAAGCGACAAATTGGCCGCGCCGGGTTGCATATTTTGCGACGTGGAATGCGCATTTTGCGCCGTGGAATGTTCGTTTCCTCATGGTGAGGAGGCGCACTTGCGCCGTCTCGAACCATGTGGCCCGTGGCCCATTCTTCGAGACGCGGCGAAGTCGCCGCTCCTCCAGCGACAACGGCGAAGCCGTTGCGCGGGGATGAGGTCGTCCTTGTTGCTAACACGCTTGGCATTCCGGCCCTCGATGGGCTAGCGTTCGGCCGACGACCAGAAATCAAAAATGATCGGCGCCGAAAGGGAACGGACACGGCCATGAAATCCCCGATCTGCGACATGCTGGGAATAGAGTTTCCGCTGCTGGCCTTCAGCCATTGCCGCGATGTGGTGGCGGCCGTCAGCCGCGCCGGTGGCTTCGGCGTGCTGGGCGCGACCGCGCACTCGCCCGAATCCATCGAGCAGGAACTGAAATGGATCGACGATCACACCGACGGCAAGCCCTATGGGCTCGACGTGCTGATCCCCGAAAACATTTCGACCGCAGGCGAAAAGGACGTCACCTGGAAAAGCCTGGAAGCGCGGATCTCGCCGGCGCATCGCGACTTCACCCGCTCGCTGCTGAAGAAATACGGCATCGAGCTGACGACGACCAATGTCGCCGACAATCAGCCGCAGCCGTTCGACGCGCAGCGCGCGATGGAAGTGCTGGAGGTTTCGTTTCGTCATCCGATCAGGCTGATCGCGAACGCGCTCGGCGTGCCGCCCAAGGCGATGATCGAGATGGGCCGCAAGCACGACGTGCCGGTCGCGGCCCTCGTCGGCTCCAAGGAACATGCGCTGCGGCAGGTCGCGGCCGGCGTCGATATCCTGGTCGCGCAGGGCACCGAGGCCGGCGGCCATTGCGGCGAAGTGTCGACCATGGTGCTGGTGCCCGAGGTGATCAAGGCGATCAAGCCGATCCGCAACGTGCCGGTGCTGGCGGCGGGCGGCATCATGACGGGGCACCAGATGGCGGCGTGCATGGCGATGGGCGCGGCCGGCGTCTGGACCGGCTCGGTGTGGCTGGCCACCGTGGAATCCGAGACCACCGAAATCTTCCGCGAGAAGATGATCGCGGCCTCCTCGCGCGACGCCGTCCGCTCCAAGGGCCGCACCGGCAAGCCCGCGCGGCAATTGCGCTCGGTATGGACCGATGCGTGGGACCGCGGCCCGGACAGTCCCGGCGCGCTGCCGATGCCGTTGCAAAGCATCATCAGCCGCGACGCCTTCAACTCGATCGACCGCGCGGCGGCCGCCGGCAACGTGCAGGCCCGCGACCTCGTCAGCTATTTCGTCGGCCAGGGCGTCGGCCTGATCGACAGCGTCAAATCCGCCGGCGCCGTGGTGCAGGAATTCAAGGAAGATTTCGTCGACGCGGTCGAGCATATGAATGCGCTGATGGAGGAGTGATGTTTCTTCCTCATGGTGAGGAGGCGCGCTTGCGCCGTCTCGAACCATGAGGCCCGGTGGCCCATCCTTCGAGACGCCGCTGCGCGGCTCCTCCAACGACAACGGCGAAGCCGTTGCGCGGGGATGAGGTCGGAGTTCGTATCCCGAAAGCAAAGCAAGAAAAAATGCCAATATCCATTCCCGAAGATCGTATTCCCGTCATCGTCGGCGTCGGCGAAATCGTCGACCGTCCGAAGGACATCGCCGCCGGGCTAGAGCCCCTCACCTTGCTGGAGCAGGCGCTGAAGCGCGCGGAGGCCGACAGCGGCGCAAAACTGCTCGGCGAGCTCGGCTCGCTCGACGTGGTCAATTTCCTGAGCTGGCGCTACCGCGATCCGGAGAAGCAGCTCGCGATGCGGCTCGGCGCCATGCCGGCGCATTGCTATTACGGCCCGGTCGGCGGCGAAAGCCCGATCCGCTATCTGCATGAAGCCGCCAAACGCATCGCGCGCGGCGAATGCAGCGTAGCGGCGGTGTGCGGCGCCGAGGCGCAATCGACCGCAACGAAAGCCCAGCGAGCAAATATCGATCTGCCATGGACGCCGTTTGCCCATGACACCGAGGAGCCCAAACGCGGCGCGGCGTTCCAGAAGCCGATGGCGGTGACGCTCGGCGTGTTCCGCCCGATCACGGTCTATCCGCTGTATGAATCCGCCACGTCAGCTCATTGGGGCCAGACGCCGCGCGAGGCGCTGGCCGAATCCGGGCAGCTCTGGTCGACCTATGCGGGCGTCGCGTCAGAGAACCCCAATTCATGGCTGAAGAAGAACTTCACCCCGGACGAGATCACGACACCGACGCCGGAAAACCGGCTGATCGCGTGGCCCTATACCAAGCTGATGGTCGCCAACCCGAGCGTCAACATGGGCGGCGCGATCCTGATGACGTCGCTGGCAAAGGCCCGCGCCGCCGGCGTGCCCGAGGACCGTTTGATCTATCCTTTGGGCGGCGCCTCGGCGGAAGAGCCGCGCGATTATCTGGTGCGCGACCAGTTCTTCGAAAGCCATCCGCAGAACGCCGTGCTCAAGGCCGTCATGGACCTCGTCGAAGGCGACGGCAGGAAGTTCGACGCAATCGAATTATATAGCTGCTTTCCCTGCGTGCCGAAGATGGCGCGGCGGACGCTCGGCCTCGGCCCCGACGTCAAGCCGACCGTGACCGGCGGTCTCACTTTCTTCGGTGCTCCGCTCAACACCTATATGACACACGCCGCCTGCGCGATGGTGCGCAAGCTACGCGATGGCGGCACGCTCGGCCTGCTCTATGGCCAGGGCGGCTTTGTCACCAAGCATCACGGCCTGGTGCTGTCGCGGCAGGCGCCGAAACAGGTGCTGGCGCAGGACACCAGCGTGCAGGCGGAGGCCGACCGGCGTAAAGGCGCGGTGCCGGAATTCGTCACGGAAGCTTCAGGCAAGGGCAAGGTCGAGAGCTTTACCGTAATCTATGCCGGCAAGGGCGACGTCGAGCACGGCGTGGTGATGATGCGCAGGGCGGACAACGCCCGTGCTTTGGCCCGTGTGTCGGCGAGCGACAGCGCGACGCTGGCGCATCTGCGCAACCTGGACCGCACGCCGGTCGGCTCGGTCGGCGACATCGTCACGGCTGGTGACGGCGTGCTGGAGTGGCGGGTGGGGTAGAACCCCTCCGCCACATCCCGTGTTTCGGAAGCCCCGGCCGGCCTTATCAGGCTGCGCGCACGGAATCGAGGAACTTGCCGACCTCTTGCTTGAGGCGGTTGCTGTCGCCCGACAGCGATTGCGCGGCGGAGAGAACTTGCGTCGAGGCCGAGCCGGTCTCAGAGGCGCCGCGCTGCACGTCGGTGATGTTGGACGACACTTGTTGGGTGCCGTGGGCAGCCTGCTGCACGTTGCGTGAAATCTCCTGCGTCGCGGCGCCCTGCTCTTCCACGGCCGCGGCGATGGTCGAGGAGATCTCCGACAACCTTTCGATGGTGCCGCTGATTTCCTTGATCGCGTTCACCGAGTCCTGGGTCGCCGCCTGGATGCCGGTGATCTGCTGGCCGATCTCGCCGGTGGCCTTGGAGGTCTGCTCGGCCAGTGCCTTCACTTCCGACGCCACGACGGCGAAGCCACGGCCGGCATCGCCGGCGCGCGCCGCCTCGATGGTGGCATTGAGCGCCAGCAAATTGGTCTGCTCGGCGATGGTGTTGATCAGCTCGACGACGTCGCCGATGCGGCTCGCGGCCTTTGACAATTGGCTGACGCGGTCGTTGGTGGTGCGGGCCTGGTCGACGGCCGCAGTGGCCATCCGTGCCGATTCCTGCACCTGACGGCTGATCTCGTTGACCGACGATGACAGTTGTTCGGTCGCGGACGCCACCGACTGCACATTGGTGGAGGCTTCCTCGGAAGCCGCCGCCACCATCGTCGTCAGCTCCTGGGCGCGCTCGGCATTCGCCGTCAACGTGCCGGCGGAAGCTTCCAGTTCGCCCGAGGCCGACGACACCGTCTCGACGATTTCGCCGACCGCCGTCTCGAAATTATCGGCAAGCTTGATCATGTCGTTCTTGCGCTGCTGGGCGACGACCTGGTCCTGCCTGATCTTGGCCTCGGCTTCGTCGCGGGCCTTCTGCTCGGCATTCTCTCTGATAACGGTGACCGTCTTGGCGAGGTCTCCGATCTCGTCGCCGCGGCCGGCGCCGGGGATCACCACGTCGAGATTGCCGCCGGCCATCTTCCCGAGCGCACCGTTCAGTCGCGTCATGGGGCGGGCGATGCCAAAGAAGGAGAATACCATCGATCCGATCAGGGCCGCGATCACGACGATGGCCATGATCATGCCGATCCGGTTGGCCTCCGCGGTCTGGGACACAACCTCGTCGTTGGATACCTTGGAATTCTTCTGCGCATTTGCGACGGTGAGTTCCATCAATTCGGCAGCATCGGCAACGGACTTGATCGTTCGGTTCACGACGATCTCGTTCTTCAATTGCTCGGTCTTGACGACATCCTCATTGGTGGCCAGGAAACGTTTGACGATTGCATCGAGCGAGCTGACCACAACCAGCAGATCGCGGTCATCGGCCTCGCCACGCAACAGGTTGAAATTGGTCTTCAGCGCGGCCTGGGTCTTGGTGATCGTGGCGATCAGGCTGGCATCGCCGGTGGCGCCCAGCTGCCAGACAAGGGCCCGCAGCGAATTCACCTTGCTGTCGGCCTGATGCAGCAGCTTTTCGATCTCGAGGCGATTGTCCAGCTTGGCCAGCGCCGGCGAGGCCAGTTGGGTCTCGACCGCCTTGGTCCATTCAGCCGAGATCACCGAGCGTTTGTCGATCTGCCCGAGCAGTGTGATTTGTGCCTTGGCAAGGTCTTCCACGCCGGAAGCGAAACTGTCCGTCAAGGACTTGATGTTCGCCAATCGCTCCCTGACATCCGGCTTCTGGGCGGCCTCCAGCGCATCATCGATATTCCTGGCGCCGGACGCCCTGAACCGCTGCAGGTCGGCGACGATCTTTTCGACTTCGGCCGGGGTCCTCGCCAATCTGACTTCGCGGGAGGTGAGCTGCATCTTCCGCAGTTCCAGATAAGCCGCGATCGAGGTGTCGGCCACCCGCTGCGACCGGTTGGCGCGCTCGGTCGATCCAGCCACGATGGATTCCGTCGACATCTGGTTGGCCGTCATGCCGACCGCCAGCAAGATACCGACCGCGCCAGCCAAGCCGAGTTTATACCCGATGCGATTGAGCTTGATCATGTCAGCAAACCCCAGATTTCTCCAAACGCGCAGTTGGCGAAGGCAACCGGAAGCCCGCAACCCGCACGTGCACGCCGCAAAGATAGTGCCAGTTGTAGGCAGGACTGGTTAATTTTGCCCCTGTGGAGAGACCGGCGGCCGTCGGATTTTGTCGCAGCCATGCAAAAAAGCCCGGTTCCATTGGGGAACCGGGCTCTTCGCTGGTCAATGGCCGGGTGTCAGGCTGCCCGGACCGAATCCAGGAACTTGCCGACTTCGAGCTTGAGGCGGTTGCTGTCGCCAGAGAGCGACTGCGCCGCCGACAATACCTGCGAGGAGGCCGATCCGGTTTCGGACGCGCCGCGCTGCACGTCGGTGATGTTGGAGGAAACCTGCTGGGTGCCTTGCGCGGCCTGCTGCACATTGCGGGAGATTTCCTGCGTCGCAGCGCCCTGCTCTTCCACCGCAGCGGCGATGGTCGAGGAAATCTCCGACAGACGCTCGATGGTGCCGCTGATTTCCTTGATCGCGTTCACCGACTCCTGGGTCGCAGCCTGGATGCCGGTGATCTGCTGACCGATCTCGCCGGTGGCTTTCGCGGTCTGCTCGGCCAGCGCCTTTACTTCCGACGCCACGACCGCAAAGCCCCGGCCGGCTTCACCGGCACGCGCCGCCTCGATGGTGGCGTTGAGCGCCAGCAAATTGGTCTGGCCCGCGATATTGTTGATCAGTTCGACGACGTCGCCGATGCGGGACGCCGCCTTCGACAATTCGCTGACCCGGTCGTTGGTGACGCGCGCCTGGCCGACGGCGTCGGTCGCCATCCTTGCCGATTCCTGAACCTGCCGGCTGATCTCGTTGACCGATGACGACATTTCCTCGGTAGCGGAGGCCACGGACTGCACATTGGTGGAGGCTTCTTCGGAGGCCGTGGCGACCGTGGTTGCGAGTTCCTGCGAACGCTCAGCCGTCAACGTCAGCGTATTGGCGGAAGCTTCCAGCTTGGTCGCAGCCGACGAGACCGTCTCGACGATCTCGCCGACCGCGCCTTCAAATGCGTTGGCGAGCTTGATCATGTCCGTCTTGCGCTGCGCGGCGGCCACCTGGTCCTGCCTGATCCTGGCTTCTGCTTCGTCGCGGGCCTTCTCCTCGGCCTTGACCTTGAACGTCTCGACGGCCTGCGCCATGTCGCCGATTTCGTCCTTGCGGCCGAGCCCCGGCAGCACAATGGAAAAACGGCCGTTGGCGAGCTCGCGCATCGCGCCGGTCAGCGCGAACAAGGGCCGCAGAATGCGGAAAAATACGACCCAGAAGCTGACCATGGCGAGGCCGACACTGGTCAACAGAATCGCGGCGTTGACGATCAGGCTTGACGTACTCTTCGCAGCTTCAGCAGTAGCCTCCTGATCGGCTGCGTTGCCTATCGCATCGGCCAGCCGAAGGATCGAATTGATTCCGGTCGTTGCACGCGCGACATAGTCGCTGCCGCTGATCTTGTATTCGCCGGTCTCGCCCGCCGTGAGGACGCCATCGCGGATTTCGCCGTAGGTGCGGTAATATTCCTGCTCGACGCTGCCGATCGCATCGACGATCTTTGCCGGCGTATCGGCGCGCTGGCGGATCGGCGAGATCGTCTGCCAGGCGAGGTCAACATGGCCGCGGAAACCGGAAACCCTGCGCAGACCATCAGCGGTGAGCTTTGCCCGCGCGCCGACGATGCCACCGAGGAACGCGCGCTCCCTGCCGGCATTCTCGGCCATTAGCGCGGTCGGATGGCGAAGCCCGACGAGTTGCGTTAGCGCCACCGTGGGCGGGCTGGTCAGTGTCTCCAGCGTCAACCGTAACTTGTTGGCGGCGGCTTCGATCAAATTGGTGATCGCGGGTGAGAACCCCTCCACAACCTCCAAAGTCCGTCCGGATGCCGGCTTGGCAAGGTTTTCGTCAACCCTGGCGCGGAAAGCCTCGAATGCCTGGAACGCACTTTCGGCTTCGGCAATCTGTTTTTCGGCGGCCTTCATCGCCGGGATCACGCGAAGACGCTGCGCGGCATCGCGAAATGCTTGGTCGGCGACGGCGCGCGTCTTGACGATCTCGGCGCGGCGTTCCGTCGAAAGCGCGTCGGGCGATTTCAACGGCGCGTTGGTCAGTCCGCGCTCGACCGCCCATTGACCGGAGCTCCGCAGCAACAGTTGCGAAATCTGATTGGTTTTGAGGAAGGCTTCGGATTCATGCCGCCGGCCGAGCGCGTCATAGGCTGCGAGCCCGGCGGACGCCACCGCCATGACAGCGAGCGCAGAGACGATCAGCGGAAGGACCGTGCCAATTCTGAGATTCATTTGACCGATTCTTCCATCGCAGGAGTATTTTCTTTAGTCGTAGCGTTCGCCGCGCTAAAGGCGTGTTAATCATACCCCGTACAAATACGTACAAATACGTGGGACACGGTGCAGCCGATCGTTTGCAGATCTGCCTACCCATCGGCGAGGTTCGCGGACGTCGTCTGCACGTTGCGAAGTAATGCCCGGACGCAAAAAGGCCCGGCTCCTTTTGGGAGCCGGGCCCTTGGTCTTCGGCCGGGCGTCAGGCTGCCCGGACCGAGTCCAAGAACTTGCCGACTTCGAGCTTGAGGCGGTTGCTGTCGCCCGACAGCGATTGCGCGGCGGAGAGAACTTGTGTCGAGGCCGAGCCGGTCTCGCTTGCGCCGCGCTGCACGTCGGTGATGTTGGAAGAAACCTGCTGGGTGCCTTGCGCCGCCTGCTGCACGTTGCGGGAAATTTCCTGCGTCGCCGCGCCCTGCTCTTCCACCGCAGCGGCGATGGTCGAGGAAATCTCCGACAGACGCTCGATGGTGCCGCTGATTTCCTTGATCGCGTTCACCGACTCCTGGGTCGCGGCCTGGATGCCGGTAATCTGCAGACCGATCTCGCCGGTAGCCTTCGCGGTCTGCTCGGCCAGCGCCTTTACTTCCGACGCCACGACCGCGAAGCCACGGCCGGCCTCGCCGGCACGCGCCGCTTCGATGGTGGCGTTCAGTGCCAAGAGATTGGTCTGGCCCGCGATGGTGTTGATGAGTTCGACGACTTCGCCGATGCGGCCCGCCGCCTTCGACAGTTCGCTGACCCGCTCGTTGGTGACGCGCGCCTGGCCGACGGCGTCGGTCGCCATCCTTGCCGATTCCTGCACCTGGCGGCTGATCTCATTGACCGACGACGACAGTTCTTCGGTCGCAGAGGCCACCGACTGCACGTTGGCGGAGGCTTCTTCCGACGCGCCCGCAACCGTGCTGGTCAGCGTCTGCGAACGCTCGGCAGTCGCCGACAGCGTACCGGCCGAGGCTTCGAGCTGCGTCGAAGCTGACGACACGGCCTGAACGATTTCGCCGATCATCGATTCGAAATTGCGGGTAATGCCGTCGACCCGGTGGCCACGCTCGATCTTGGCCTGGGCATCAAGTGCAGCGGCCTCATCGGCGGCCTTCTTGGCGATCAGCGCTTCCTTGAACACCTGCAGGGTGTCGGCCATGGCGCCGATTTCGGTCTTATCGCCCTGGTGCGGCACTTCTGCGCCGAGATCGCCTTTGCTCAGCCCCTGCATCGGGGCGACGATCGAGGCAATGCCGGCCGAGACGTCGCGCACCAGATAGAAGCTGACGCAGATGCCGATGACGACGGCAGCCCCCAGGTTCGCGACAAGCATCATGAAAGCGGATGCGTAGTTGTCGGCCGCGTCCTGGGCCGCCTTGTCGGCGCCGGTGTTGTTGAGGTCGATGTCCTTCTTCAGGACGACGTCGGCGTCGAGCACGATCTTGCTGACCGTCTTGGAATTCATTTCCAGCGCCTCGGTCGGGATCTTGCCGGCGGCCTTGCGCGACAGCGCCATCACCTCCTCGGTGCCCTTCTTGTATTTGTCCCAGAGCTCGGACCATTCCTTGTACAGCGCACGCTCCTCCGGAGAGGTGATCAAGGGCTCATAGTTCGCGCGGATCTTGTTGTTGCTCTCGACGACGGTAGCCAGCGTCTTCTCCAGCGCCTGCTTTTCCTCCAGCTTCTCGGCCAGCATGTGCTCGCGGATCACGTTGCGATAGGTGATGACGCCGGCGCGCAGCTCACCGAGCACCCGGACGCTCGGTAGCCAGCTGGTCGCGATATCGATGGTGTTGGCGTTGATCGCCCGCATGTTGCGGACTGCAAGCAGGCCCATGCCCGTCATCGCGACGAGCAGCAAGGCAACGACGGCAATGATTTTGGTGCGGATCGAGTACTTGGCGAGCATGGGGTGGAATCTCTTGGTTGCGCCCCGGGGGGCAGGCCGATTGCGACGAGGCAGGTGATTCGGTGAGGCGAGAGATTCGCATCAGAATCTTATATTCGTTCTCAGGTTGCGTTAATTTGGCGCACCGTAAAAATACGGTACACGACAAAAGTCTCTGAGAAATGAATGACGTAAACAATCAGCGCATCAGCTTGAGCGCGGCGCAGAAAAACCCGGCCCCAGCGAAAGCGCCGGGACGCAAAAAGGCCCGGCTCCTTTTTGGAGCCGGGCCTTTTGTCTTCGGCCGGGTATCAGGCTGCCCGGACCGAATCCAGGAACTTGCCGACTTCGAGCTTGAGGCGGTTGCTGTCGCCAGAGAGCGACTGCGCCGCCGACAACACCTGCGAGGAGGCCG